>Ga0224555_1002342_pt1 | contig 22645 bp, 18 predicted proteins | sample 714S23034metaG_FD_180687 | JGI IMG/M metagenome (GOLD analysis project Ga0224555, IMG submission 180687) | Peat soil microbial communities from Stordalen Mire, Sweden - 717 S2 30-34 | ecosystem: Environmental > Terrestrial > Soil > Wetlands > Peat | place: Sweden: Norrbotten County, Stordalen...
CGCCAGGCGGTCAGCGAATTGACCCCGGCGCGTTTTGGCATCCGCTTGACCGTGCGCAACACCGGCAAGTATTTGAAGCGCTGGGGATTCACACCACAAAAGCCCTTGAAGAAGGCTTACGAGCAGTCGCCCGCGGCGGTCTCGAAGTGGCTCGACGAAACCTATCCGGCGATTGCCCAACGCGCCAAAGCCGAGGATGCCGAGATTCAGTGGGGCGACGAGACCGGCCTGCGCTCGGACGATGTGCGCGGCCGCGGCTACGCCCCCAAGGGGCGGACTCCTGCGGTGCGCGCCAACGCCCGCCGCCAAAGCCTGAGTGTGATTTCCACCGTGACCAACAAAGGGCAGATGCGTTGGAGGGTCTTCGCCGGCGCCCTGAACGCCAGGATTCTGATTCGCTTTCTCGATCGGCTGACGCGCGGACAGCAGAAGAAGATCTTCCTGATCCTCGATAACCTGCGGATGCATCACTCCCAGCCGGTACGGGAGTAGCTCGCGGCGCACGCCGGCAAGATCGAGGTCTTCTATCTGCCCAGTTACTCGCCGGAACTGAACCCGGACGAGCTGCTCAACGCCGATCTCAAGCAGCGCGTGACAAAGGCAGCACCGGCCCGCACCAGGACCGCTCTGACCAGAACCGCGGTGGGGGCTCTGCGCAGCATTCAAAAACAGCCCCATCGGGTAGAAAGCTATTTCAATCAGAAAGACGTTTGTTATGCCGCTGCGTAGCAGAGTTTCGGGGCCGGATCAATAATTCTCCCCCTTCCCGTTGATTGGTCCTGTAAAGTCAGCTCGCGTCCAGGATTGCAGTTGTTTTGGGCAAGGCCGGGTTGAGCCAAATGGCTAGCCGGCTCTCGATTCCAAATTACCTGCGGCCTGCGTGCGGCTGCGGAGAGCTGCACTGTTCAGAACGGGGCGCGGCTTTCTATCTTTCGCCGAAGCCGCCATGATAAGGCATTGTGCATAAATAAACGCTTCACATTCTTTATCTAACGTGCTACCGTTCGAGCATGGTTGGGTCTGTTGCCAGAATTCAACAGCGTTACGATGAGTTGTCCCCTGTTTTGAACGAACGGGGGCGTCGACTGTTTGCTGCCGCTGAGCACCGTGCAAGCCGCAAACTCTGTCGCGGGTGGATGGCTGATAGTGGTGTTCGACAGTGGCCCCGCTTCCGGAACTATTGCCGTTCTCTCCACCTATGACCAGCTCCTCTTGCTCTTAAACGAGAGCACGTGGAAGGTCACGGATAGCGTAAAGCTCTCCGGTACGCCATTCCGCATCGTTGCGGACACAACCAATGGCAAGGTGATTTTTGCATATGCGAACCCAGCAAGTGCAACGACTACATACGCTTCGGTGAATGCATCGTCGGGAGCGGTAACCCCGCTCACGAGCACGTCATCACTTCTTTCGGTCGGTTTTGCCGTCAGCGCCGATTGTACGAAGATTTATTCGTCCCAGCGGAGCCAGATGGATGTCAAGTCGAATCAGTAGGCAGCACCTTTTGTCTTCCGGCAACCACCGGATAGCATCGCCCCTCTCAAAATAATGAGAGGGGCGTTTTGAAAGTCACAGTAGAGGTATTACGGGAAGTCGGAAACGCAACTAGCGGCAGAACATGACTTATCCCAAAAGGGGTATGTCAGAAAAAAGGAGAACATGTCATGACTGACAAGTTTACTTTCAGCAGTATGGGCGAAGCCCAAATGATCGAATTTGCGCTTGCTCGCAACGGATACACTCATGAACTGGTAAGCGCTCTTGCTGCCGGGGATCAGCTTGGCAGTATTCGCGAAGTGCTTCTCGGAAACGCAGAAATTGTCCCGCTTCAGGGTCTTCAAAGCGCTTCCATCGAACAGCCTCAACTCGCTTCGTTCCTGATGCCCATCGTAGTCGACGCTGACCTCAACCCCAATACTCCCTCTGGTCTCTATCTGGCGGACGTAGGGGTTGCACATCGCAAGATGGGCAAGGTCGAGCTCGAAAAGCGAGCCGACAGGAAGCTTTACGCAAACGGCGTCGAGGTCGTCCGCTATCTTTCGCCAAGCCAGAAGAGTGGTAAGTCGATTCAGGGTATGGAGCTCTACACGGAGTTGAAGAGCAAGAAAACCTTGAACGCCTGTATCCTGGATTGCCTTTACGCCAACCCGCAGCTCATCCCTGAAGAATGGGAGGAGACTGGTTACACGTATTTCTGGGGAACCCGCTTCCGCGACGCGTGGGGCAGCTTGTATGTCAAGTCCCTGTACTGCGCCGCCGGCCGGTGGGACTGGAGTTGCCGCTGGATCGGCAGCAACTGGCACGACGAGTGCCCCGCTGCGGTCCTCGTAAGTTAGTTCTTGGAATGTGGGGTAGTTGGATCTTTTTGATCCTTTGCCCCTGCTTTTCGTTTTTTTGCCCCGCACACGAACTTTGGTTCTTGTGCGGGCTTTTTTTGAAAGTCACAGTAGAGGTATTATGGGAAGTCGGAAGCAATAGAAAATACTGGACTTAGGATTGCATGGAATCGAGGCTTGGCGAGCAAGTATCGATTTCTCAATAACTTACACTCCTTGAGACGTTTGTCGAAAATCGATTTCGACATTTCTTGGCCGATCACTTGTGTACTGCGCGTAACCCACTGGAAATAGATCAGAATGCGGATCTTTCAGTTGGTATTGACACGCGGGCGTTTCATCTGGCCGCAAGCTACGGAAGGAACGGTTTCTCTGACGCGGGCGCAACTCTCGATGCTCATGGAAGGCATTGACTGGCACCGGCCGGAGAGAACCCGGACGCCACAGATTGCGGTGTAAGTACATCTCATGATTGTCCTGTATCCATGCGCATTCTGTGGATAAGTCATGATCGCTTTTATGGCATTCTGCAGTCATGGTTGCCACCGCTCTTCCTGACCTCGATCAGCTCGATATCGAAGCCTTGAAGGCGTTGGTCGTCGTGCAGAGTGAGAGACTCGATTCACATGCTCAACAGATCGAACATCTGAAGCTGGTCATCGATAAACTTCGCCGCATGATGTTTGGCTCCAAGAGCGAAAAGATAACCGTCCAGCTTGAGCAACTCGAACTGCAATTGGAAGAGACGGAGACCGCGCAGGCCGCCGATGAAGCGAGCACTGAACAGCCTGCGGCAGAAGCCAAGCCCAACTCCAGGCCATCGCGGAAGCCGCTGCTCGACGATCTGCGAAGCTGGCTAGAAAAATCTCTCCGCTCCCTGTCCACCAAGAGCGAGACGGCGGGCGCGATTCGCTATGCGCTTTCGCACTGGCGTGCGCTCACCCGTTACGTCGACGATGGACTGCTGGAGATTGATAACTCTGCCGCCGAACGGGCGCTTCGCGCAGTTGCACTTGGCCGGAAAAACTACCTTTTCGCTGGCTCGAACTCCGGTGGCGAACGGGCCGCCGCCATCTACTCGCTGGTCGGCTCGGCGAAACTCAATGGACTGGACCCAGAACGCTATCTCCGCCAGGTCCTAACCCGCATCGCCGAGCACCCCGTCAACCGGATTGACGAACTGCTCCCCTGGAACCTCGCCGCCGAAGACGCTGCCATACCCTCTTAAGCGCTTTTCGAAGTGTCCACCTAAAAATAAGCGGACACTTCGCTGATCTCTTCAGCCCCCAAGCGCACGCACCTGCCTCCGGTCAACTGGGGAAGACCACCCGCTTACGCGGAAGACGCGGGCGTTCTCCGAGTTGCAGAGCTACTACCTGTTCGCCGAGAAGTTCGGCCGTCCAGCCAAAGGCAACGGCAGGCCGGGGTCCCCACGGACAGGTCTTCGTCCGGGGGGGGGAGGCGAAGTCCCCGGTCGTCAAGACCATGGACAGTTTTGACTTCCTGGTTATGCCTACCCTGAACAAGACCCTGGTTCTGGAGCTGGCGCGATGCGAGTTCCTTGCCCGCCACGAGAACGTGCTTCTGTCAGGCAACAGTGGCACAGGGAACTGCGCGAATCGATCTTCTCCATGCCTTGGTAGACGGAAAAGTACTTATAAATGTTGCATCGTTTATGGGCCGGATCAGTAAATCCGAGGGCTGCAGCTTGACGGCGGACGCCTGCCGTCAACGCTATAAGCCCCTCATCCACTGCCATATCAATGTTCTTTAAAATCTGTTCGTCAGTTTCGCGCTTCAAGCGCTTGGCGAGTTCGTCGGGGTCTTCATCACCAAGGAAGTGGCTCAACAGGGCATAGATCCGCGATGGATTTCCGGAGGCCAGTGCACGCTTCGCGTCCCGGAGTGGGAGAAGATACACAGGGCGGATCATCTCGTGACACCCGGCTTCAGGTATGGACTTTAAATGACCGCCCCACAGGTTGGGGCGCACGGGAAGCTTTTCCCCCGTCGTCGTAGGTGATCCCGAAGACGGCGCTTTCCAGAGTGTGGTCAGTCACGGCTGAGATGAAGCGTCCCTGTTGAGGAACGCTGAGCTCGGCAAAAGTTGCGTCAATTTCAAAACTGCGCTCTTTGCTGCCAAAGCGGACATCTGTCGGCTCACAGTATATTTCGCGGCGACCGCCCAGCGGTGTTGTCACGAGGGCATCGAGAGGCATCCTCTTCCTGGATTGCTCCTCTGCGTAGATGTCGCCACGAGAAATCCTCGGTTGTCGCCAAATAGCCAATGGGCGCGGGGGCATTCGCAGGGAAGTTCGGCCGCAGTAGCGTTGATCTATACATAAATGTGATACCTGCGGCTGCCCAAGGAGACTTCGAATCAGAAGAGCCGTGTTCAATCCCCAATGAGCTTGGCAATCCGAGGAATTGGTATAATTAGACATGTTGTCCCTTTCTGGCGTAAGCGAATTGGCGGCTTGCAGTTCGCGCGAAATCCCTTTCAACTACACATCCGCCGACGACCATCAGGCCATTGCATTCCTGCTTGGCTCCGAAACGGTGCGTGTTCTGGACGAGCTTCGCAGCGCCCGAGTCACGGGCCGCTCCGCCCGTCATCTCATGCGCATTTTTGGAGACGTGCTGATTCACCGCCGCAATTCCTATCTCTTCCAGGAACTGGTCGATTCCGCTCCCAGGCGGCAGCGGTTTTTTAAAGATATCGCCAGGGACCTGGAAACCATCAGCGCCGGGGCAAACGGCAATACACGCGTACTCGACACGCTCGCCAGATGCCGTCAGCTGATTGCCGAGTTTCGCAGCGACGTGGAAGGCACCCCAGATTTGCGCAACCGCATCAAGCGCGAACTTGGCGCCATTGTCGGCAGCGGCAACGTCCTCTTCGATCCTTTCACGCTGGTCTCTCATGCCACCGATGCTACGGATTGGCGCCTGTATCTCCCGCTCGCCGTGGTGACGCCAAACGTGGAAGCACACGTAGCTCCGCTTTTGGCGGCCATTGCACGCCTCGGCCTCAAGGCCATTCCGCGTGGAGCCGGCACCGGCCTGACCGGTGGGGCGGTGCCGCTGCGATCCGGCTGTGTTGTGGTGAATACCGAAAAGCTCGATCACATTCGCGGCATCAGCCAGCAAGACTTGCAACTTGCGGATGGACGCACGGTCACAGCCCAGGTGATGGAGGTGGAAACTGGCGTCGTCACGGAAAGAGCCATGGAATACGCCGGCGAACACGGCCTGGTGTTCGCCACTGACCCCACCAGTTCCTGGGCCTGCACTATTGGTGGCAACATTGCAGAAAACGCGGGCGGCAAGCTCGCCGTGCGCTGGGGCACATGCATCGACAACCTGCTCGAATGGCGGATGGCCATGCCCAGCGGCCAGCGTTGGACCGTAAGGCGCACCAACCATCAGTTGCGCAAAATCATGCCGCAGGACGTTGTGACTTTTGACGTTCTGGACGAACAAAACTCGCCGGTGAAGCAGATTGAGCTGCGCGGCACGGAAATCCGCAAGAAGGGACTCTGGAAGGACATCACCAACAAGGCGCTGGGCGGGCTTCCGGGAATGCAGAAGGAAGGCACGGACGGCGTCATCACCTCGGCCAGATTTGTGCTTTATCCGGAATACAAGGCAAAACAGACGTTGTGCCTGGAGTTTTTCGGGCCCGATTTCGATGAGGCCAGTCGCGTCATTCTTGAACTGGCCCGCGCCTTCCCATTCCCTGATGACGATCAGGAAACGCTGATTGCACTGGAACATTTCGACGACGAATACATCCGCGCCATCGGCTACAAGGTAAAAGCGGCCCGCGCGCAGACTCCCCGCGCCGTACTCCTCATCGATGTTGCCGGCAACTCCGTGGAGCAGACCAGCCGCGGCGTGGAACGGATTCGCGCGCTGCTTGCGCAGCATCCCAACACCTTGCTGTTTGCCGCCCGCGATGCCGCCGAGTCCCAGCGCTTCTGGGCGGACCGCAAGAAGATGGGCGCGATTGCCCGCCGCACCAACGCCTTCAAGATGAACGAGGACGTTGTCCTTCCCCTCGATGCATTGGCCGAGTTCGCGCATTTTGTCGATGGCGTCAACATTGAAGAAGAACGCTACTCGCAGCTTTATTTTGCCCAGCGCGCGGAAGAAATCCTGTCGGCTCCAGTGGCCGGTGAGGACGACGAGCAGTCTGCCGCCCGGATTCCCGCCAGGGTCGAACTCTGCGTGAAATTTCGCGAGCAGGTGGAAGGCCAGGATGCGAAGACCTTGCGTTCGCTGGCCGTGCTCCAGGAATTTCGCTACAGCCTGGAAAGGCTGATGCGCGGCTATCCGTCGGTACTGGACGCGCTGGACCGCGCCCACCATGAAGTTCGCGATCGCCGCATCGTGCTGGCCACCCATATGCACGCCGGAGATGGCAACGTGCACGTCAACGTGCCTGTGCTCTCCAACGACAAGCCCATGCTGGACCGCGCCTACCGCAGGATCGATGAGGTCATGGCCAAGGTGATTGCACTTGGCGGCGTGGTTTCCGGCGAACACGGCATCGGCATTACCAAGCTCAAGTATCTGGAACCCGAGCGCATCACGGAGCTTATCGCCTATCGTCGCGAGGTCGATCCCGGCGGCCTCATGAATCCCGGCAAGCTGGAAGATTACGAGGCGCTTGACTACATCTTTACTCCCTCGTTCAACCTGCTTGAGCTCGAGGCCCGCATTCTTCAGCACGGCCAGTTGGAAGAACTCTCACACAAGATTGCGCACTGTGTCCGCTGCGGAAAATGCAAACCGAATTGTTGCGTCTACTATCCAGCACGCAGCATGTTCTTTCACCCACGCAACAAGAATCTGGCCATCGGCTCATTGATCGAGGCGTTACTCTACGACGCGCAGCGAAAACTCTCCACCCGCTTTGAACTGCTGCCGTGGCTGGAAGAAGTTGCCGACCATTGCACCATTTGTCACAAGTGCCTGCCCGTCTGCCCCGTCGATATCGACACCGGCGAGGTTTCGGTTCTGGAGCGCGAAATCCTTGCCGGCTGGGGGTACAAACACACATCCATCGCAACCAAGCTCACCTTGCGCTATCTGGACAGCCATTCACCGGCCTTCAACAAGCTCTTCCGTGCTTTCGTGATTCAGCTCGGCGGCGCGGTACAGGGCTTGGCCAGCAAGCTGGTTGCTCCGCTGCAACCTTCTAACGGCGCATCGCAGTTTTATCCGCTTCAAATGCTGCGTTCATCGCTTCCTTCTTACCCCGGCCAGACGTTGCGTGACGCGCTGCCACACTGCGAACCGGATCAGGCGCTGGTCTTCGAGCCCAACCCGCCGGCAACCGCCGCCTCCGCGGAGCGGAAGACGGTCTTCTATTTCCCAGGGTGTGGTTCCGAGCGCCTCTTCTCGGACGTCTCCATGGCTGCGATCCATCTGTTGCTGGAGCTGAATACGCGCGTGGTTCTGCCGCCGCCATTTCTCTGCTGCGGCTTTCCGGCCCATGTCAATGCCAAAACCGTCTTGCATTCGCGCACCGTTCTTCGCGATTCGATGCTATTTGCCCAGATTCGCGAGATGTTCGCCGATCTTGATTTCGACGCTTGTGTAGTCACTTGTGGAACCTGCAGAGAAGGCTTGGTCGGAATGGAGGCCGAAAAGCTGTTCAAGCGGATTGTGGATGCGGGAGCCTACCTGCTGGAGCGCGGTCTCAATCTCCAGGGCACAGGCAGCTACCTGTACCATGCGCCCTGTCACGACTCGCTCGACGGCAAGGCGGCCGGTGTCCTCAAGAAACTCGGCGGCTTCGACGCCGTAACTCCGGTGCCGCACTGCTGCTCCGAGGCCGGAACCCTCTCGCTCTCGCGTCCCGACATTACCGATTCCATGCTGGACCGCAAGCGCGAGGCGTTTGCCGAAGTCCTGAACGGCGCGAAGGCCACGGTGCTCACCAACTGCCCGTCCTGTTTGCAAGGCCTTGGCCGCCTGAGGGATCTTGGCGTCAGGCCATTGCACATCGCCGTCGCGCTTGCCGAAAAACACTCTGGCCCGGAGTGGAAGAAGAAGTTCTTAGCTCAGGCCAGCCGCGCCAGTACCGTCAGCTTTTAAGAGCACGTCCTGGTGATTATGTTTGTGCCCCAAGAGGGTTGGAGAGGCCTCCGAGCCTCTAGCATATGTGATCCTCCTCTTCCTGTGCAGACTCATCGTGGACCACCACCGGCAACAGACGCACGTCGTTGGTCGCAGACGCGCTGGGTGCTTGATCCAAAAGTCCGGCATGATAGAGCTTGCGCCAATGAAAAAGCTGATTGGCGTTCACCCCATGCGCACGCGCCACTGTTGCCACCGAGGCCTCGGTTGATAGAGTCTCCTCAACAATCCGACGGCGCTCTGCCTGTGTACGGTACCGCCGTGCCGTCTTCCTGCCAGCAATAGCCTGCGCGCTTGTACTCATGCACTCCCTTTCGCATGGACAGCCTCTGCTGCCCTGCAATCAAGAATGCCCTTCCGCGTTCAGCCTCGTCCAGACGGCCATCCGTCGACGCTTACTATTCTTCTGCCGGCTCAGCAGGAAGAAAATCAATATGCTCCTTCAATTGGCTGCGGAAGTCCCTTCTCATTGCTAGATGCAATCTCGCCGCCGGAGATGCAGCAGATCTAGAAGGGAACCAGTGGTATTTCGATCTGAAGGCGCACATCGGTGTGGACGGCAAGGAAGGCGTGGTGCACTCGGTATGCACCTCGGCGGCGAGTGTAGCTGTCGCGCACATGTTACCTGACTTGTTACAACGGCGAGGGGCGCAATGTGTGGGGCGACGCAGGCTATCAAGGGCAAGGAGATGTGATCCGCGAGGCCGCTCCGCACGCGCAGGACATGACTTGCCGCTGCAGCATAACAAAGGACGGCGTGGACCAGGAGCAGCGCCGCAAGAACCGGACCAAGTCGCGGGTTCGGGCGAAGGTAGAGTGGCCCTTCCGCATCTTGAAGCGCGTCTCCGAGTACACAAAGGTTCGCTTTCGCGGCTTGAAGAAGAATCACGAATGGCTGCTGGCGGCCTTCGCTCTGGTGAACCTGTACCAACACCGCAAACGGTTGGCCCCTTAAAGGGCGTAGTGTCTCTGGAGTCCTGAAAACGGCCTCCAGAGACAATCCGATAGATGCTCTTGCACTACGAGATCAGATACCTGAGCAGGGATTTTTTAGTGTTTACTTCCCGGCTATGTGGCCGTGCCCATCACGAACTTCGTTTCCTTTGAAGTGGGCAACCTTATCGGGCCGCTTTGACGGCTCGGGCTTATCCCCACGTTGGGGCTTTGGGCCGTTATAGCCGTGTTCGGGATGGAAACGGTTATTCACGTGGCCCCGGAAGTTCTCAGGACCATGAAACCACGGACCGGTGCCAATGAAGACGCCGCCCGTAAACCATTCCGGGCCATAGTAGCCGTAGGGAGCACAGTCATAAGGCGCGGCGTCATAGTAGCCGTAGGGGCAATCGGGCGCAACTCCAACCTCTACGGCAATTTGAGCCGCCGCTTTCGGAGCGGTTGCCATCATAAGGCATCCAGCAACAGCCGCTAACACAACAAGCTTAAAACCGGTCATAAGCTCTCCTCACTCTTGCTTGTGGGGCGTCATCGAACACCCCAGGCTATTCACCGTAGCGACTTGAATCATCCTCGTCTGAGCAGAATTGACCACATGCGATATGTTCGATATGGGAGCCAACTCAGGAATCGGAATGACCAGTAACGCTGGCTGGAATACGGTCAAGGCGGCGATTACGCGGCATGGACGATGGCGATTGGTCGTGCACCCCACCGAACATTGATTCGATGGGAAGCTGTTGCATATATGGTCAAAACTGCCAAATCTCTGGTGCAAATCGCCTAGGTCTCTGACCGCGTAAATTTGTGCCTTCCCACCCTTGCGGCAAGAACAAGTACGCCGCAAGGATGGGCACAACAACAAGCGGTCAGAGACCTAGTCAAAAGCGTGAACTCCGCGAGAAAGCCGGGGAGAGATACCCAACTACTCGTTCCGGGCGAATCATGGGGGACACGGACATCTGGTCCCTTGATGAACAGCCCGATCTCAAAGACTGAGGGCGGAAATGTGCCGGTATAGTCCCTGAAAAAGTGCGGCAACTATATTAACAACAATTAGTCATGTCTCCGATGGTGAATCGGTCCCGGGAATTCGGCATCGCTCCTGGGATTCAGCAGGGAGATAGCCTGCCTCTGCCTGTTTCCCCTGCATCTTCTTGTGTATCTCAACCCTTACCTTTTGGAACAGACGAATCGGGCAGATCCGGCAGTGATTCCATTGGAGTTAGAGGAGGGGTTTTCATCAGCCTTTTGGAACAGTGCTCCCGGAGGGTATTTTGTCTTGGACCATACGATGGACGGTAGTACGGGAGATGCGGTAAGTCTTGGCGATCTGGCCAAGGCTCTGCCCTCGCTGATGGTCTCGGACGATGGCTTCGCGATCGAGATCGTTTATCGTTCCTCATCCGATGAGTGGTGAGGGTTTCTCAAGAATCGTGTTGTGTTGAGACCTCCAAGCTATCAAATCTCGTGGTGGCGCTGGCGGCAGTCTTGCCTAGGACTCATCTGCGCGAAAGGGAGCCGGGGCGTTGCCGGACCTGGCCCAATGCCAGCAGGATGCCATAGAGCAGCGCTTCCGGGCGGGGCGGACAGCCGGGGACGTAGACGTCAACGGGAATGACCGCATCCACTCCGCCCAGTGAGGCGTAGTTTGTTCCGAAGATGCCTCCGCTGATACCGCAGGCGCCCACGGCTACCACTACCTTCGGATCCGGCGTCGCGGCCCAGGTCTTGCGCAACGCCAGTTCCATGTTGCGAGTGACCGGACCGGTGACCAGCAGCATGTCGGCATGACGCGGCGAGGCCACGAAATGAATGCCGAAGCGTTCGATATCGTGAACCGGGTTGTTCAACGCAACGATCTCCTGCTCACACCCGTTGCACGAGCCTGCATCCACCTGCCGAATCGACAGCGAGCGCCCGAGCAGGTTGTGGATGGCCGCTTCGATCCTCTTGCCGGGCTCCTCGGCGCTGGGGCCGCTGGTGGCCGACTTCAATTCGGCGTGGCGGCCATCGGGATGGAGTGTGTATTCGGCGGTAAGAACGAGGTCGCGGCGATCGGCGGCCGCAAGCTCGAAGTTCTGGCTCATCCGCACGGGGTTAATTTGCGTCGCGCTCGCTTGCACCGCGCTCGCTTGCACCGCGCTGGCGGCAGAGGCCGCCTCGCATTCGCCGCAGAAGATACAGCGGCCGTAATCCACGGTGACAAGGCGCACGCCGTCGCGGTCACGGAAGGCGATGGCCCCGGTGGGGCAGGCTTCGGCTGCGGGACGCGCGTCGCTCCATGCGTCGAAGTCGAACTCCGGGCATCCCCGAAACTGCTCGGCCAACTGAGGCGCAATGCCCGGATAATCGGCCGTCGCGACGCCGACTTTGAAGGTCTTTTGGAGGATCTTGAACATCGCGCTACCGATCCGTCCCCGAGTAGGACAAGTTGAAACTCTTGTTGATCACTGGAAAATCCGCCACGATATTGCCTTCCACCGCTTCCACAATGGCTGGCCAGTTGTTGATGGATGGATCTTTCACCTTGCAGCGTTCGAGGCGATTGCCGTCGCCGGTTCGGACCCAGTGAATGATCTCGCCACGCCACCCTTCCACTGCGCTCAGCGCGCACCGGCCCGGCGGAATGGGCTGAGCGGGGGCGCAGTGCGGACCGTCTGGCAGATGGGCAACTGTGGCGCGGATTATCTGTATCGACTCGCTCACTTCATCAATGCGAACCAGCAAGCGGTGGCGGACATCGCCCGCCTGATAGACGGGCACGCTGAACGTGAGGTGACGGTACACTTCATACGGGTGATCGCGCCGAACGTCGAGATCGACGCCGGAGGCGCGTCCTGCCACGCCGACGATTCCCAGCATGGAAGCCTTCTCCGGGCGCAGGATTCCGGTGCGCTCCAGGCGGTCGCGGGTGGAGTTGGACGACCGAATGATGGCCACCAGATCGCGGAACTCGTGCTCCACAACTTCGAGCGTCTTCTCGATAGCTTCAACTTGCGTCCGCTGCCAATCCCTGCGCACACCGCCGATGGCGACCATTCCGCGCAACACGCGGCTTCCGGTCAGGGTTTCGCAAAGGCGCAGCACCATCTCCCGCACACGGCCGGCATGGGCATTGGCAATCATGAATCCCACGTCGTTGGCGATGGCGCCGGCATCGGAGATGTGATTCGCAATTCGTTCCAGTTCAAGCAGAATGGTGCGCAGAAACTGTGCCCGCGCCGGGACCTCGATTTCCGCTGCCCGCTCGATGGCCTGGCAGAATGCAGTTGCGTGAGAGAAGGCCGAATCGCCCGAAATGCTTTCGGCCAGAAAGACCGCGCGGGGGATGGGGAGACGCTCGAAGAGCTTCTCGGTTCCCTTGTGCGTGTAAAACATACGGAGTTGCAGGTACAGGATCGGTTCGCCGGCGACGGCGAAGTCGAAGTGGCCGGGCTCGATGATGCCGGCATGAACCGGGCCGACCGGAATGTGAAAGACGCCCTCGCCGTGCGCTGGCCGGTAGACGTGCCGCTCGCCCTCGAACGGGGGCAGCACGGTGTCGAGCGGGAAATCCTTGCGCAGCGGATGCACGTTGGGCCAGTTATCGTGCAGCGCCACGCGCCGCGGATTCGGATGCCCGGCGGCTTCCAGGCCGAACCAGTCCTGAATCTCGCGCTCCGCCCAGTTGACGCCCGGCAACTCCGCGGCCAGCGACGGAAATGAAGGATGGCCCGCGGGGATGGGAGCCTTCAGCAGCACCCAGGCAGGATCGCCCGGCCGGTCGAAGAGGTAGTAGTTGTAGAAAACGCCTTCCGCGCTCACCCGGTCCTCGGCGAAAACGGTCGCCAGCCTCGCCTGTCGCCCGGTCAGCAGGTGCCGGGCTATGGCGGTGGCATCGGGACCGTTCAACAGAACCGTGAATTGACCGGGGACAGATTCTTCCACGGAGCAGACCTGCTCGGGAAAACGCTCGCGAAGTTCTTTCAATAAGGTCGTCATTGCCCGCTCACCACCCGCGCCGCGTTGCTAATCAGTTGGAAGAGCGGAGCCGGCACCCAGAATCCGATGACCACCAGCACCGAGGCCAGCGCCAGCAGAGAGCCATCGCGCCAGGGACGGCGCGCCGCCACCGGCGTATCGCCGCCTGGGCCGAGGATCATGCCGCCCACGTGTATGAGCGCGCCGGTGAAGACGCCCGTACTGAACAGGACAAATAGGGCGCCGGTAAGAAGATGCCCGCCCTCGAAGGCCGCGCGCACAATCAGGAACTCGCTCTGAAAGAGGCTGAACGGCGGCATGCCGATGATCGCCAGCATGGCCATGAGAAAGATCACGCCGGTCAGCGGCATGGCCCGGATCACGCTGCCTTTGATCTTGGAGAACAGGTCGGTGCGGAAGTGCTGGGAGACGTTGCCCGCGCACAGGAACAGCAGCGACTTCGCGATGGTGTGAAAGGTCATGTGCAGCATGAGGCCCAGGCTGCCCAGCGCGCCCCCCAGTCCCAGCGCCGTTACCATGATGCCGGCATGATCGATGGTGTGATAGGCCAGCAGGCGGCGATAGTTTTTCTGCACCAGCACGAAGGGAACCGAGACGCCCATGGAGAGCAGCCCGAAAAGAAGCAGCAGGCGGCTGGGGTACTCCGCGCCCAGGCAGCGGCTGGCAAGAATGAAGAAACGGATGAGGCAGTAGAGGGCGCAGTTCAGTAGCGCCGTGGAAAGAATAGCGGCGGAGGGCACCGGGGCCTCGCTGTACGCATCCGGCTTCCAGGTGTGCATCGGCGCGAGGCCAGCCTTGGTGCCATAGCCCAGCAGAATCAGGACGAAGGCCAGCCGCATCGAGGTCTTGTCGAGTTCCGCGGCGTGCAGTGCCAGCACCGACCAGTTCAACCCGCTGAGAGAGTCGGAGCCGGCGAGGTGATGGCCCGCATAGTAGGCCACCAGCGTGCCAAACAGCGCCATCGATAAACCCACGCCGCCGATGATGGCGTACTTCCAGGCGGCCTCCAGCGAGGTAATCTTTCCATAGAAGGTAACCAGGAAGATGGAAGCCAGCGTGGTGGCTTCCATCGCCGCCCACATCACTCCCAGGTTGTTGGCCACCGCCATGAACAGCATGGAGAAGACGAACAGGGGCGTCAGCGTGTAGTACATGCGAAGCTGCGCGATCTGCTCCTTGCCGCTGGCATCCTCGCCCAGTGCTCCGCTTTGCTGGTCGTCGCGCAGGTAGCCGATCGAGTAGGCGGAGCAAACCAGCGCCACCGAAGCGGTGAGAAGAATCACCAGCGCGCTGAGCGCGTCGGCATAGAAGAAGCCGTTGCAGAGCGAGACCGTGCCATTGGCCAGCACCCGCGCGGCCAGCGCGACGGCGACCGCAAAGACCGCGGCAAAGCCCGCCAGGTTCAGCGCCTCCATGGCCGCGCGCCGGCGCACGAAGAATGACGCGGCGGCGGTGGCAAGGGGGACCAGCAATAAAGCAATCAGCAGCATCCTATCCTCGCAACCTCCGCAGCCGGCTCACATCCATCGACTCGAAGGTCTCGCGGATGCGGTAGACCAGAATGCCCAGCACCATCGCCGCCACCAGCACATCGAAGAAAACGCTCAGTTCCACGATCAGCGGCATTCCATAGGTGAGCGAAATGGCCGCCAGGAACATCCCGTTTTCCAGCGACAGCAGCGCCAAAACCTGGGTCAGCGCCTTGCGGCGGTTGATCATCGTAAAAAAGCCAATCAGAAAAAGAGAGATGGCCACGGCCAGCGCGTTGTGCCCCAGACCGGGCGCGTCCGGCCGGTAAAACGAGGCCGCGACGACATAGCCCACCAGCGTCAGCCCACCCGCAATCACCACAGAGAGCGGCACGTTCACAATCGGCTCGATCTCTTCATGAATCTCCATGCGTTCCACCAGGCGTTCAAAGAGGATGGGCACCAGAATCACCTTGACCACCAGGGTGAGCGCGGCGGCGACGAAGATATGCGGCGCGTGGTTGAACCAGGCGATGGTAGCGGCAATCATGGCGAGGAAAAAAGATTGCGCCGCGAAGATGCGGATGTGGACGACGATCCAGCGCTGGGTCACCATCGCAATCTGTAGAACCAGCACCAGCGCCGCCATCAGAGTGACGATCCGTTCGCCGAATTGAAGATTGAGAAAAGGCGTCATAGGCATCAGAAGAGGAACGTGGAAACCAGTGCGAGCGATCCCAAAGTAAAGGCCACCGCCAGCAGTTCCGGCACCCGGAAGAGCCGCAGCTTGGCGTTGACGGTCTCGAGCAAAACAATTGCGCAACTCAAAAAAAGCAGCTTCGCCAGCAGCCAGCCGATTCCCTGCAACGCGCCGAAACCAAACCATGTCGGCTGGAGGCCGATCGGCCAGAAGCAGTTGATCAACAGAGTCATCAGGACAAGCTGCTTGATGGAGGCGGCCCATTCAACAAGGGCCAGGTAGGGGCCGGAATACTCGAGGATCATGGCTTCGTGGATCATGGTGAGTTCCAGGTGAGTGTCTGGATTGTCCACCGGAATCCGTCCCGTCTCCGCGACCAGCACCAGCGCCAACGCGGCGAAGGCGAACATCTGCGCCGGAGCGAGAAAACGCCAGTTTTGTCCAATGGCTGCTCCGGCGATTTGAGTGAGGCCGGTCGAGCCGGCGCCGATGGCGACGGTGAAGATGGCCAGCATCATGGCCGGTTCGGCCAGGGCCGAGATGGTCATCTCCCGGCTGCTGCCCAAGCCGCCAAATGAGCTGCCGCTATCCAGCCCGCTCAGCGCCAGAAAAAAGCGGCCCAGCCCCAGCAGGTAGATCACCGCCAGCGCGTCGCCCAACAAACCGAACGGCGCCACGGCGGCAACCATGGGAATCATCAGCCCTGCCAGAATCGTGCTAAAGAAGACCACCCAGGGCGTGGCGGCGAAGATCCAGGAGGCGGTCTCGGGAATCACCATGCCTTTGCGAAAGAGCTTCAGCAGATCCCTGTAGGGCTGAAAGATGCTGGGGCCGCGCCGCGTTTGCAGCCGCGCCTTCAGCGTGCGAATCACTCCCGTGACCAGCGGCGCCAGCGCCAGCAGCAGGAAGAGTTGCGTTGCGTTCTCGATCAGCCGGGTTATCATTTGCTCCTTCATCCGCGCACTCCAAACAGCAGAAGCAGAATCAGGGTGATGAAAATGTACGCGAGATAGAGGTTGATGCTGCCCGCCTGAATGCCCTTCATGCGATTCGCCGCCGCCATGATCCTCTCCCACAGCGGGCCGTAAAGGCGCTTCTCAAACGTGGGTTCGATCTCATTTTCGAAGCGGATGGCGCTCGGGTAGTAGGGCGACACTTCATACTCCGCCTGAATCTCCCGGCGCGGGCGATAGAGGGCGGAAAAGATCATGCGCAGCGGTTTGGAAAATGCGGTAGCGGTGTATTCGTTGTCGGCGGTCAAGCCCGGCTGGCCGCAATCCCACGCCGGCCCGGTGACGCTGCGACGCCTCCATCGCAAGGCCAGCGGAAGCGCGAATGCCGCGCCGGCAAACAAAAGGAGCAGTGCAATCCCGGCTGTCGATATGGTGCCGCCATGGGCCGTTCCCGGCGACAGCGCCCAGCCGCGAGCCATCATCAGCGCCGAAGTGGCGCGAATACCGAGAGCCTGTTGCGTGATGGGATCGAAGACCCGCACGAACCAGGTGGCGCCGAGACCCAGCGCCGCGCATCCCGCCGCCAGAACCGCCATCCCGGCGCGCATCGAAGGCGAGGCCTCCCGCGCATCCGCGGCTTCCTCGCTGCGCGGCAGCGCGAGAAACGGAATCGCGAAAGCCTTGACGAAACAGGCCGCCGCCAGGGCCGCCGTCAGCGCCAGCAGAGAGCCGGCGATGGGGAACATTAATCGCGTCAGGCTTTGCGTGGTGCCGAAGCCGGCCAGCAGCGCCTGGTAGGTGAGCCACTCGCTCACAAATCCGTTCAACGGAGGCAGCCCGGAGATGGCCACCGCGCCCACCAGGAAACACAGGGCCGTCACCGGCATGCGCCGGATCAGCCCGCCCATCTTCTCCATGTTGCGCGTATGCGTGGCCTGCACCACCGAACCAGCACCCAGGAAGAGCAGTCCCTTGAACATGGCATGGTTGAACGTGTGATACAAGCCGGCGATCAGCGCCAGAGCGGCGAGATTCGGCTGCCCCAGCGAGCGAAACATCAGCGCCGCGCCGAAGCCCATCAGGATGATGCCGATGTTTTCGATGCTGTGCCAGGCGAGCAGGCGTTTGAGGTCGTGCTCCATCAGCGCATAGAGGACTCCGAGCAACGCGGAAACCACGCCCAGCCCCAGCACCACGGTTCCCATCCACAGCGGAGGCGGCCCGTAGAAGTCGAAGAAGACCCTCGCCATGCCGTAGATGCCGGTCTTGATGACGATGCCCGACATCAGAGCTGAAACATTGCTGGGCGCTACCGGATGGGCTTCCGGAAGCCAGATGTGAACAGGAACCAGGCCCGCTTTTACGCCGAAGCCGAAAAGAAAAAGCAGAAAAACCGCGCCCTGCTGGAGCGGCGGCATACTCGACGCCAGCAGGTGGAAGCTGGAGAAATCCAGACTGCCGCTGGCGGATGCGAGGACCAGGAAAGCGATCAGCAGCAGGCCGGTGCCGGCGTGCGACATAATGAGGAAAAGCACTCCGGCGTGGCGCGTTTTTTCCTTCTCGTGCTCGAAGCTGATCAGGCAGAAGGCCGAGAGCGCCATTACCTCCCACGCCACCAGAAAGAAGAAGACGTTTGACGCAGTGAAGACCAGCGCCAGGCTCAACAGTTGCAGGTTGAAGAAGAACCCGAAGGCACCCAGATTTCGGCGTCCTTCCATCTCCCGCAGGTATCCGAAAGAATAGAGCGAAACGGCGGCCGCCAGCACCGCCAGCGTCCCACTGAAATATGCCGACAGCGGGTCCAGGCGGACGACCCAGGTGAAGACCGGGTTACCGAAGGGAAGGCCGATGACGGTAGAACTGCCGCTGAAGATAGCGGCAGCCGAAGCGGCCAGATCGAGAAGCGAGCCAGCTAAAGCAGCCGCGCAGCTCACACGGCGAGCGGCGGCCGGTTGGCGCCAAAGAGCCAGACTGGCCCCAGCGCCCGCCAGCCAGACAATGATTCCGCTCAGGAACAGCTCGGCAATCATCGGGTAGACGCCTCCCGTTCGGCTTCCCCGAGCATCTGAATGGCGTCAGTGAGGCTGGTTTGGAAGTACAGGCGCATGATGTCGAGAACCTCTATCAGCACCGGATTTCGAATGGAATAGAAGACCTGGTTTCCGTCCTTGCGGTTCACCACAATCTGCTGACTTCTCAGGATCGCCAGGTGTTGGGACAGGTTCGCTTGTTCGACGCCGAGCTTCTCCTGGATGGCCCGTGCGGAGAGTTCCCTGTCGCGCAACACCTCAAGGATGGCGATCCGAGTGGGATGGGACAGCGCACGAAAGAAGTTGGCCTTGTATGTACGCAGCGTCTCCTGCATATTTTGCAGTATATTCTATATTTCGAATATACGCAATAGACTCAGACGCCAATCAGACAATGCTCCTGTACGTCCCTCGAAACCTGGCCGATCAACTGGGAGAACTTGCGAGTCGGTTACCTTCTTGCCGAGCATCCAGACCGATCGCATGTTCGGGAACTCGCGGCGCAGACTAGTAGTGTTCTTCGGTAGTAGCGGGCCACACCCATTCTCGGAACTCTAGTCGCGTTTGTCGCAGATGAAAACGAGCTTGTCCTCAACGTAGACCACGAGCAGTCTAACCTGGAGTCGGTCTCTGTTGCGACAAGGCGGCCGATGGCTTCGAGCACGAACGCATGTGGACGTTCTTGCTCTGGTTGACGGCGAAGAGGGCATCGTCAAAGAGGAACAACGACGTACTGCTGTACTGCTGCGGAAAGTCGACAAAGGACTTTCGGATATCTGGTTCCTATGTCGAGAGAAGATCGCGATTGAGGGAATCACATTTTCAGCGTTGGAAAGGCAATCCGGTAGGAACATCCGTTCAGCCTTGCGGTAATCAGGACCGGCAAGTCGGCCAGTGTCCGGGATTCCAGCTGCCCTCGCCGCCGCCTGTTTCCCGGCCGGATCGGCGTTTCCGAGGACGTATTCCGTGCTGGGTTGAGTCCGGCCGTCGGGCACATTCGTTCTACCCGCGAATCGGCCGCCCCCGGAATGTCGGTCGGTGGAACGTCGAGGACTCCAAAGGTGCGGATCGCCGACCATTCAGGCGCCATATTTCCTTCCGACGTCTAATATAATTTGGAGACATGGAATCCGGGATCTCGATCGCGCTGGGCCACATTCGCGCAGAGATCGCTAGCACCGATGACTAGGATTTGTGCGGTCGATACAGAAGGAGATATTTCATGTCCAGTTGGATGATCGATGATATTGACCCTGCACGCTGGGAAATCGTTGGTCGGGCTCAAGAACTCGGCATTACGGGGACGCCCGATAAAGCGGCTCATTCTTTGGGAAAGATTACTTTAATGAATGGGAGAACAGTCAACGCACATGTAGTGCACGCGGTTGACCCAATCATCACGGACGGTTATGAAGTAGTCATGATTAATCGCAAGAACCCTCCAGGCATGGGAAAGCCAGCATTGCCAGGCGGGTTCATAGATCCGGGGAAAGGCGGTGGGGTAGAATCGGCCATACAAGCCGCCGCGCGCGAAGCTGCAGAAGAAGTGGGCATCGATCTTCATAAAACGAAAGCCACGCTTATCGGTACGCGCAACATGAATCGTCCTTTTGACGTCCGCGTTGCGGCGAACAACAGCCTGGAAGAAAAATACAACATCAAAGAAGGGGATGTCTTCATGGTGTCAACGCAGGCGGTGCGTTTCGACGTGCCAGATCTTGCAAGAACACAGCTTGTTGCCGGCGATGATGCAGCCCCCGGCTCGGCACGGCGGGTGAAGATAGATTCCCTCACCAAGGATAGTTTGGGGATTCCGGATCATTTTGCAATGATTGAGGCAACATTTCCTGATCACTTTCCCAGCCCTCGAACCCCGCCTTCCGATCCAGGCTGCACTGCTCAAAAAAAGGCTGCACTGTAACAAAGTTCACGGTGTCATCAGGTGGCGTTGGCCTTATAGGCTATATGTCAAGGGCGGAGCAGAACTAGGCCACCGCGGGATATCGAAGATTCGCGGATCCTGCGGGCGTTTGCCGATACTAATCCGGTCGGCATTGCCTCAGCACTACAGAAACGCAGCAGGATGAGTGCTTTGGCCTAAAACTCCACTCGAACTTCGGCTCCGTTGTTCAAGCCCCGCATCGGCCTGGCGCTGAGTGCGGTCTCACCTCCAAGCCCGCGAACATGAACCATTCATTGATCCCCGATCTTTTCCGGGAACAGCCCTGGCATCCAGCGCTGCACCAATGCGGCCGGAAAGGCCAGCCGCAACGGGCCGCGGGGACTCTCCGAATCCAACACGCCGCGCTTCTCAAGAGAAGACACAATGCGGCGCGCTTGGCGCTCGCCGGTACCGACAATCGTATCGGCCTCGCCGCGTGGCAGTTCCCCCCGATAGAGAACGGCCTCCAGGATGCTTCCTGACTTCTGGGGCAGCAGCCCAAGCCGGATCTCTTCTTCCGCCCAAAGCAGGATGCGGGCGCGCAGCCGCTCCGGCTGCATAAGTCCCTCCATGAAGGCAACCTGATCGATGCAGACCGTGAGAAAGAACCGTGTAAACTTGGCCAGCGCCTCTTCGCTCAGATTGCCGCGTCCGTCCAAATCGTTGCGCCGGGCCAGATCGCAATTTGCAAGCAGCGTTTTGTACTCTCCCGCGTTCCGTGCCAAATCACCCTTCCTCAAGGCGAATGGCAGGACGAACGACTTCGAGTCCGACGATGAGCGGCTGCTTCACCGGACTAGCGCCTCCATGCATCTCAACATGTTCATTACGGCAACAACACGGATGCGGCGCTATCTGGACTGTGTAACGCTGTCCTTTAGCGGTCCACCTGAGCCGGAAGCGGAGTAATCTGCCCAACGAAAACGCTCCCGAGAAACTCAAAGAGGCCAGAATCATGGGTTTCAGAGCCTTGAGAGCCACTTTCGCCAGTGTTTACGCGGTGATTCGCTCGTCCCCTTGCAGGTACGCCGATTCGCCAGCTCTCTACCTTGAAAGAACTCCAACTCACAACAAAGGACTTGCACCCCATCACAAAGCCGCAAACTGTTGGTTTTGCGGCCCAGAACCTTCGATAACGGGTGCGAATCGAACCCCTCAGCCTAGAGCCTGACTTATCTCTCAAGCGTAAGACCGGCAACCGGGTCCGCATCCTGTCAGCTCATTGACGGAGATCGTTTATTGAGGCATGGCGGCGCTGGAATCAGCGATTTGAGGGCACATCAGGACGATAGTCCTTTTTAGTCCTGCAAGATCAGCTCAGAAGAAGGGGCTGTTGCTATGTAAGTATTCTATATTCAATAATATAAAGGAATTATGGCGGAGAGAGGGGGATTCGAACCCCCGGTAGAGCTTTTGACCCTACAACGGTTTAGCAAACCGCCGCCTTCAGCCACTCGGCCATCTCTCCGCTAAGTAGAACCGCCTTGTTTTCAGCACCCTGCGAGGATATGATCCTCATGCTCAGCGACCTCGTCTGCGTTGCAACTGCACGGTCGCGTTCCAATTGCCTGCATTGCGGCAGGCTCTGCGGGTCCACAATATTCTGATTATATACGACCGCCGGGTGATGGCCACACTGCCCTGGCAGGAGAATCGACAGGAGTTCCTGTTCAAAACGCCGAGAAGGCGCCGGTAATGCCAAACTGGTGCCGATTCGTAGCCCGGCGCAGTGAAGATTCGTGGTTAGACTCCCGTGGAAGGCCTGCAAGCCACGCCAGAAGACCGGCTAACAGGCTAAAGCGGTTCTTCAATCGCTGTACACCGAAGGCTGGATGATGAGTGGCATTTTCATCTCCGGGGTCCCCGGCGACAGGTCTTCATCGCTGGGGTGGAAGTAAAAGCCACCTCGCACAGAGTTGGAAAGGCCAAGTGAATGGGAGAACCGCTCTAAGAACTTGTTGAAAAAGGCGCGGGTTGTCGCGACGAATATGTGGGCTCATTCGTCTAACAGACATGCGCGGAGACGAACGGATTCAGGATGGGATGTTCAGCTATGTGTCATTGGAGCAGCGGGTTCCTGCGGATCATCCGCTGCGCGGAATTCGCAAGCTGACGGACGCCGTGCTGGGT
>Ga0224555_1002343_pt1 | contig 22641 bp, 20 predicted proteins | sample 714S23034metaG_FD_180687 | JGI IMG/M metagenome (GOLD analysis project Ga0224555, IMG submission 180687) | Peat soil microbial communities from Stordalen Mire, Sweden - 717 S2 30-34 | ecosystem: Environmental > Terrestrial > Soil > Wetlands > Peat | place: Sweden: Norrbotten County, Stordalen...
CTGCCGTCAAATCCCAAGCTGGAAAACCAGTCGATCTCATCATCTCCGATTTGGGCAGCGGACTCAATTACAAGAAAGCTGGCTTCCGGCAACTGCTCTTGCTGATCCTTCAAGGCAAAGTGAGGGAATTGATCTTAACCCACAAAGACCGCCTGCTCCGATTTGGAAGCGAAATCATCTTCCAAATATGCCAGTTTTGTGGCGTCAAAATCACCATCCTCAACGATGCACCGGAAAAACCGCACATGGAACAGTTCTGCACTGATTTGGTGGAAATCATGACCGTATTTTGCTCCAAAATATACGGCCATCGCAGCCACCAAAACCGCAAACGCTCAAGTTTGAGCAATAAATCCCCTGCTGTGGCGTAACCCCGGCGTTCATACTAGCGCAGAACATCCGCGGCTTTTGCGCATGCGGTCCCCTGCCCTGCCTTTTGGCCACAATCTGCCAGGTGAAACCCCTGGTCGATGATGGCGTGGTAGGCTCCTGAGCAGGAGTCGAAATCGTGGATCGTGGCATTCTCACCTTCGATAATGGCAAAACGGGTCTTTTGCCCTGCTTCGCTCGGAAGTTCCAGGGCAATACGCCCATCTGGATGCTCGTAAATGTCCCGGAACCGGAGCATCATCTGCTTCTGCTCATCGGGAGTTGCCTCCGTCATGTCTCCGAGCCATTCATTGAATAGGTTCCGCGAGTTCACTGCGACTCCAATGCTTTCCAGGTGAGCGCAATCCCTTGCGACTGACAGGGCTGCATCCCGAATCTGTGCAGGTTTCAGGATGCCCAAGGAAAAGTGCTCCACCATAACCTCTTTCCAAAACACATTGCCGCGCAGGTCGACGGTGACGTTTTCGACTCCAGCCAACCAGGGCTTCTTGTAGTTCGATTTGTCATCGGCACAAACATCCACGTACAGCAATTGGAATGCCTCTTTGCCCGCGGGCGTCAGGTGGCCGTTGATGGCCTCCTGGAGCAGGTACAGGGCTTGAGGAGCCAGGTCCTCTCCATCTCGGGTTTTCTGCAGGATTTCGATGGCCTGTTCGGTGACTTTGACCTGGAACTGGCTGCGCCACAGGTTGAGCTCTTTGGCGGCCGTTTCCTTGGAATCCGAGGCGTGAATGATGTTGTGAACGCCCCTGTTTTCCTGCTCCGCCCTGGCAATACTGTCGGTGGAGAACTTCGCGCGCAGGGTGTCTGCTGCGGCTTTGGTCGGGTCCGTGGCGCCTATGAGCTTTCGGAGAGCAGGTATGTCAGCCTCAACCACCAGCATCAGTACCACCCCGCTGCAGAGGAAAGCGACGTTGCGTTCGAGCACGCCAGGCCCATAGGCGGCGACGTGGGCATAATGCTGCAGCACCAACCCTTTTGAGGGAGTGCCCGCCCGAACCTCGTTGATTTGGACTCCCTGCTCTCGGAGCAGTCCAATGATGGGTCGGCAGACTCCCTTCCTGACTGCGTCCGGCTTTAGTAGTACCAGTAGCTCGTTCATGTGTATTTATTATGGGTTGTTTGGCTGCGTTTCCAATGTTGATTCCGCAAGCCATTGCTTCTAGGCCGCCGCATGGACTTCAAGTTTAAAGCGGCTTTACACCTCGAACCCGTATAATATCTCAGTGAAACACAATCCCTTCATCGAGCAGATTAAGGAAGGCAAGCGGGTCAAAGCAGGTTCCCAGTGGCTCCGGACGCACCGCGGGCTTCCCGTTTGCAGGGAGCCATTGCCGCCTGCCTATCTGGCGCGGCTTAATGAGATTTTGAACTTCCTCGCTTCGGCTGAGAAAGCCAAACCATCCCCGCCCGGGCAGAGCTTTGAGATACCCATCAGCGGGAAAGCCAGCATTGGAAGGACCTACAAATGGCTGGGCAAGGACGCTGAGGAGAAGCGGATCGGCATTGTTGGCGTGATGATCGATGGCGAACATCACCTCTCGGTCGAAATGAGCGCGGCACCCGCAGTCTACTTCCACCGCCAGGATCAGATTTTCAAGCTGGAAGTGCCACCGGATTTAAAACTCTCCTTCGCCGAGGTGCTTTCCAGAACTCCTGGAAAGTACATTGGCGAAGAAACCGTGCAGCCTTCCAGCGGCGTGATTGAACTGGAAGCTTTCAAGAAGGTTTCCTGTGTCATCGGTTGCGACGAATCGAACCGTGGCGGGGTGGCCGGCAGCCTCATCGGCAGCGCGGTCTTTCTGACTCCAGACAGCAATCTTCCTCCGGTATACGACAGCAAGCAGCTGGACAGAGAGGCTCGGAAGCGGGTGTTCGAGGAAATCAAGCAATCTGGCGTCCCATTTGCTTTTTCCGTCGTTGATGTCGAGACCATCGACCGGATCGGCATCACGCGGGCCAATGCGCTCGCGTTCGACCTGGCGATCAAGGAGTGCGAGGCCAAGGCCGGGCGCCCGGCCGAGCTGCTGGTGTTGGATGGAGGAAAGCTCCCTCTGAGCGCGCCACAGCCGAAGCAGTTTGTCACCAAAGGAGAATCAGTCTCACGCGCGATCGCGGCGGCGTCTGTCATTGCCACGGCGGTCCACGAGCAGTTGATGATGGAGTTGCACGCGAAATACCCTGAGTGGGAGTTCGACAAGAACATGGGCTACGCGCAACCCGGTCATTTGCGCGCGCTGGAAGTTCACGGGTTCTGCCCGGCACACCGGAAGAGTTTCAATCCGATCAAGCAAATGGTTGAAGCACAGCTGGCATCCAGCCAGGGCCGCGATCAACTAACTATCGGATTTAGCTGATCTCTTCCCTGAGAGGCTCGTCGCGCTCCGGGCACTCCTGCGAGTGGTGCCATTGGGATCCGCAGAAAAAACAGCCGTCCAAATTTTCATTCACTTGCCCATTTCCCTCGCGGGCGATGTGTTCCTGGTACATCTGCTCGGATGCCGAGTTGTAACGAGCTTGAGGTTGCTGCGTTGGTTCCACTGTTTTCACGTTGTTCAGTTTGCCCGTTTTTTTCCGGGATTGAAAGGAAATACGCGCTCACTTGAGCGTCGGCGCCGGAAAATAGAGGTCGAAGCAGGTGCCCTTGCCTTCTTCCGTCTGCAGCGTGAAGAAGCCGTGGTATTCGTTTTCCAGCAGCTTCTTAACGGTGGGAAGGCCCAGCCCGGTTCCCTTGCCGACGGGTTTGGTTGTGAAAAACGGTTGCCAGAGCTTGTGCAGGTTCTCAGGGGAAATCCCGGTTCCTGTGTCGGCGACGCTGATCTTCAAAAAGCGTCCGTAGTGCTCGCCGCTGCTTGGTTCGACAACCCCTTCCAGCTTTACGTTCTCGGCGGTAATGGTCAGCGTTCCTCCTGCCGGCATGGCGTCACGCGCGTTGACGCAGAGGTTCATCAAAATCTGGTGGAGTTTCGTTGGATTGCCCATGATCAGCCACAACTCCGGCTGGGTCCTGATTTCGATCTGGATTTTTTTGTTAAAGGCGGCTCGGATCATCACTTGCAGATCCTTGAGGACCTCCTCTGCCTGCAGCGGCACCAGGGATCCCTGATCGCGGGTGAAGGTGAGGAATTGGCGTACCATGCCGGATGCGTGCTTGCACCCCTTGGTCATCACGTTTTTGAGCTTCATCAAATCCGCTTCGGTTTTGTGCGGTTCGAACATCTCCGCGGCGAGCATGATGGGCATGAGGCAATTGTTAAGGTCATGCACCAGGCCGGCGACGAGTTCGCCCATAGTCTCTAGCCGCTGAGCCTGCTGCAGCTTGGTTTCGATGTCGCGCAATTCCGCCTCCTCGGTCCCTAGAATGACGGACATGGAGGGATCGATCGGGACCAGGCAAAAGCGAAGGCTTTGTCCTGCAACGTTTCCATGCCAGGCGCCCGTTTCCGCCAGACTGGCCATGATGGGCGCCATCTGGGTTTCGTCGCACCCGAGCGCGCCGTGCAAAGGCAGGCTGCGGAGCTCAACTTGGCTTCTTGAAAAGATCTGGGCAGCAGCACGGTTGAAGTACTGGACTCGCCCGCTGAGATCAGCGATAGCGATCAGGTTGTTGGCAGCGGTAGAGACGAAGAGCAGATTATGCGATGCGTCTGCAGCCGGAGTCGATCCTTGATTCATATAAATGCGTGTCTTTTATGGAGCAGGCAAATCACGTAGGCGGCGTTGGCAAGGAAGAGAAATGGATGGATGCAAGACAGAGCGAGGAGGGCAAAAACCCAGAAGGTCTGCTGCAGAATGAGCGTCCCCTGAACCATCAGGAAAGCGGAGGCCAGCAGGATGCCGGCGGTTCCCCAGCTTTCACTGCCTGGCAGGCCATGCAGGGGAATTCCAAGGAAAGCGCCGACTGGTATCACCATCAGGAGGCTGCCTGCGTAGAGGCTCCAGAAACCGATGAAGTAGGCCCAGCAATAGCTGAAGTTCCGCCTGGCGATCAGGAGCGTACTAAGCAGGCTGAGGACTGTCAAAACCAACCATTCAGGGTGGGCTAGCATCGTAAAGATGTTGTCCACCCTTCCCGCATTGCATAATTGCAGCCAATAGCTCATTCCAACCCATTATAAAGCGGAGAAAGATGCTTTTCCTGAGCGATTGGCTGTTAAATGATCTGGGGATAAAAATGGTTGAAACCTTGTCCTTTATCTGGCAGAAAGCACCAAAAGAGCAGGCATGACCTTCTACCACGCCACAATCAGGGATCGGATCGCTTCCATTCAAAAGGTGGGCCTTGGAGGGGATCCCAGTGCGGAGCGGAACTTCGAGTTCTCAGAAGATGGCGTTTACCTGGCAGAAAACCCGGTTCTGGCACTGGGATTCCTCCTCGAGCGGGCCATGGCGGGTGCGCTCCACGATCTTTCTCCCAAGGATTGCGTCGCAGCCTTTGCGGTAATTGTGATCGACGCAAGCCGGGTGGACCCACGCCGGCTGCGCGCAGACCAAAACATCGGCCAGGAAGGTTTTTGGATCTACTCCGGTGTCATCGACGTAGCATCCATGCCTGTCATCGGGGCGGATGAGGTGATGTGCAGGAATCTGGCACGCTGATTATCCGGCGGCCGGGGTTCAGGTCAGAATGTTGGCGACGCTGACCTTGCGGGAGCGGGTCAGCAGATCGTAAACGACGTTGATCAAGGCCCGTTGCATCTCCATGGACATGTCGCCGCCTCCAGAGGTGAAGTGGACGATCTCCTCGATCAGCACCTTCGCGATTTCGGGAATATCCTGATCCAGCAGGGTGTCCAATACGAGTATCTTGTTGTTGGCCGGATCGGACAGTGCCTGGCAGTTGATGGTGTCGGAGGCGACGATTTTGGTGACGACATCCACCGTAATACCTTCAGGCCGGATTTTGCGCAGGAGGCGGAGGGCCGCCTTGAGCTTTTCGCGGCGAAGAGGGTCCACAGACTTTATCTTCTTGAGCCGGTTGGTGAGTGTTGGCAGGCATTCCCGGACGCTTTTAATTTCCGTGTATCCGCTCAAAATGCTGCTGATGCGGTAGGGCACGGTAACGGGCACATAGCCGGACGCCCGGGCATAATAAACATTTGGATCCGCTTCGGTGACAGGCTGGGTCATGTAAGCTGCCATCTGTCCAAAACGCTGGTGATACGTTTCCTCCAGTTGCGCCAGCTTGAAACCGTGGGCGCCTCCCCAGGCCTTTTTGTCGTGGTGAACCAGGTTGTAAACGGCGTCAGTGATCTTGGCGACATCCTCTTTTGGGTTCAGGTCGAGTGCCCGTTGGTAAAGGTTTCCTCCATCGAAATCGAAGTCCACTCTCTCGGCAACGCGGTGGAAGACCCCGGATAAATCCAGGTTTTTAACTTGCCGGTCTTCTGAAATTTCCGAGTGTTTAAGTACGCTGGTGGCGTCATAAGAATATTCCCAAGGCACTGTGGCGCGGTAGACGAGGAATCCGTGGTAGTAGATTCCCTTGACCACGGGATGTCCCTTGAAAACGATTGCGTCGGAGCGGGGCTGCATCCATATCTCCCGGTCTGCCCAAGCTGCTTCCAGTTCCGGCAAGAGCGGCACCTGGACTGTGGTGCCGGCGGAGTCTTGTACGGCGCCGTCGTCCACAATGGCATAGGTTCCACCCTCGTCCAGGGCGTTCTGGACGAGCTCGCGGAGCACGAACCAGGGTTCCGTCCAGGTATCGCTGCCGGCGTGAAGCGTCATGTGCGTCTCCCAGACGCTCGCATCCGCGTTTTGGCTGCGAAGCTGGATCAAGCTGTGGTCGTGCCCGCGGATGGAAATAGGAACCACCTCGGACCGGAGGCGGTAGGTTGGGGCCTTGGCCTCAAGATAACCGCCCAGGCGATGGAGGTAAGCCAGGATGAACTTCAGTCCTGTTCCTTTTGAACCGATTTTCGTTCCATCGGACTTTGTGGTCAGTCCCAATGTGACGATCTCCCGAATGTCCAGAAGCGTTGGCGTGACGATGCGAAAATATTTCATGCAGCTTAGTTTGGGGCAGTTTAGTTATCAACAGCTTGCGGGTGATCAATAAACCGCCCTTTTTTATTTTAAGTCCGGTTTGGGCTGCTTTTGGCTTGGACAGTATTTTTCCAACCTAATCGGCTAAAGTGCTACCTTAAATAGCAGGGCTGTAACACCAGAGGCCGTCATTCTCATGGATGTCGGTGATGCTAACTGTCAGGAGCGGTTGATCGATGCAAAAAATAGGCGGCGCGTTCATAGCCCGTCGTGCCGTCGAGCGCCAGCGCCCACCCGCGATGGTGGGCTTCATCTTCAGGATCTCGGCCGCACCACCTGACGATGCAGGAGCCCTGGCCGCTGCGCCGCAGCAGTGCTTGAACTTCTTTCCACTGCCACACGGACGGGGTCATTGCGTCCAGTTTTCATGATTTTAAGTTCAGCAGCCTTCCTCCCTTTTGCAATGATTCCAAATTAAGTGGGTGGTTTGGCACCTCTATGCTGATCCGTAATGCCGCATGCAAGAATGGATGGCAAACGGAAACCTGGTCTCAAACGCTTTCCAAAGGATCAAAGTACCAGTACCAACGGACCTAGATTTCGTTCACAGCAACTTTGCATTCCATAACTGGAAATTTGGAAATTGCGGAATGCAAGATGTGTGTTCGTCATTTGAGTATCTCCGCTTCCTGTTCGGTTAAGTGTGCGGTTTGAGCGGTTTTTTGGGCGATGTCTCCTGCCTCGGCGGGTTTCAGAGCCACCAGCGCCTTCCCGTATTTCAGACAAAGGGGTGTTATTTCTTGGTTGAGGTCGGGCAAAACCCTGAGTTGGAGCTGGTTCTTATACCGGTTTTGATTGTTGTCATCGATGGCCTTCAGATAAGCCGCCCGGGCGTTCGGATCCTGGATGGCGGCCGGGTCCATACCGGCGGCATAGCCAATGCTGGACTTAGGGCTGAGTGGCGGCGCCACGTTTAAGAGAATGCGCGCTTCCTTGTAGTTTGGAATCATGGCTGCCCTAATCTCTCCCAGCAGGTTCGCGGTTATTTTTGCTTCCAGACTGGTGTCGTCTGGGAATGCGCCCGTGAGGCGCTGGACCATCCTCTGTTTTGCCTGAAGACAGCCGATGACGGAGGAGGCTCCTGCCGGGCATGGGGCGCTCAGGGCCTGCTCCGTGGCCAGCTTCAACGCTGGAACCGCCTCGTGTTCCTTGGGGCCTATTGCTTCCAGGGTTGCGGTTAGTTGGTCGTAGGCGTTAAAGAAGGCTGTTGGGTCGCTGTTTTTGAGCTTCTTAATGTCGTTCGTCAGTCCCATGAGTCCTTTGACGTCCCCCTTCTTTGCCAGGGGAGCCATTCGCTCCGGAAGGGTGGTCGTTTGGGCGGGAGAACTCTGGCCGGCCAGCAGGGCCGCCAGGAGAATTGCCATTCTGATCAAATCCAATTTCTTATTCATGAGTTTTAGTATGCAGGGTTATGGGATTGTTGTCACCCCATTGGTATATCTTGTCGTTTGCGAACCCAGCTTTATTTCTCGGGATGTCCCCATGGTGTCGAGAATAATATGTTGTTGATACTCGTTTGTGGGCAGCTGATTGGTGATGCCGGGATAGCCAATGACCTGCCACAGTACGGGAATGCTCCAGTTGTAAGAACCTGGAGTCCAAGGAGGGCTCCAGCCCCAGAAGGCGGCGTGATCGTCGGAGTAGTTGGCCTGGCTCAGCGTGGTCCAGTTGGTGCCAGCCGGATGAATTAGCGCGGAGGCCGGGGCATTGGTAAAATAGCCGGTGATATTGGTGGCCCCTTCTGGCAGTTCCAGCATTTGCACGTTGTAAAAGGAGACGTTCGTCGGGAAAAAAATGACTGTTAAATACATTCCAACACCTTGAGTGCCCGGTGGAAAAGAAGGATTGTTGGAGTCCACGTCTGCGATCAGACTGGTTTCATACATGGGCTGCAGCACCGTGAAATTCTCGGTGAGCAAGGCTCCTCCGACATTTGCCGTCACGGTCAGATTTGTGGCCCCAGCCGGAGCCCTCAAGGTTGTGGACATTCCGGTCGGGCTGCTCAACTGTCCGCTGGTGGTCGACCATGCGGTGGTGGGTGGGAGCGCCTGATTGGCCATGATCACAACCTCCTCGCCTACGCCAATGTTGGTTCTAGTGTAGTCGGAGGGAATGGAGGCGTGGCAAAATGACACCAGCTGGCATTGGTAGGCCTGGACCTGGAAGCTGCCACAGTTATTGGAATAGAATTGGTTGACGGTCGGTGTGACATCCAGTGTCTGGCCGGCCAGCCCGGAGATATAGGCGCCGCCCCAAATGGAGCCATCGGAGTTGGTCGCATAGTTGACCAGGTTTTGGCCTTGGATGGACATCCAAGAGGCGGGCAGGGGAGTGTCTCCGCCGTCGCCAAAATAGGTCAAGCCGGGCCAGCCCGCCGGGGTGGAAAACTCAGCTGCGCTGGCCGTGACGAGGTAAACATTGGTCGTGCCCACCTGCTGCTGGCCGGGGGGAAGTATCATGACCCGGGTGTTTTCGGTGCATTCCCCAGTTTGCAGGTCGTAACCGCCGCCGTTGGTGTCCAGGCTGTACATGCTGATATTGTTGGCCCAAATCCAGGGAGGGTTAATTTCTCCCGGAGGGTTGCCATTATCCAAAGGCGGAAGGGATTGGGATTGGGGTGAAGGAGGAACCTTGACTCCGTCGCCGTTAAGGCCGTATTCATCATAAACCGACTGTCCCCCGGTGTTCCACGACCATTGGGCGTCCTCGTCCCTGTTTCCGTAAAAAACATCCCCCGAGAACCATCCGCCCCCAACGTAGTCGTAGTAATAGGTGTGGTAGGATTCGAAATAACTCGAAATGACAACCAGTGCCGGCTGTTGTTGAAAACTGGCCAGGGTTGCTTTTATGCTGGCGGCCGTGGGACCCGCCACGGTGTAGATTCCGCAATTGCCTCCCACGCTGACCGGAACATTGTCCGCTTCCCATGTGTTTCCGGTTATGTTGGCTTCCACGCCGTTGACCCAGACGTTCTGGCTGGGATCGCTGATAGTGCCTGTGACCGTCACGTAGGGCTGGTTGAGCTCGTTGGTTGGCAACGGGTCAATCGTCAGTGAGAAAGGGATCTGCACCACCTCCAGGTTGGCCGTGCTCTGAAACCCGCCCAGGGTTTGCACGGTGATATCGACGGAGTTTGTGCCCGCGCTCAATGGGATCCCTTGTATCCAAGCCTGCCCGCTTTGCTCGACAATTCCCGGAAAGTTGGTGCCGCCGACTGCGGCCAGGATGCTGGCGGTGGGATCATCCAGCTGGGCCTGCAGCGTAAAGTTGGAGCCGCTGATTTGGGCATTATTGGAGGGCCACAGGATTGATAAGGCAGGAGGGTTGGTCCGGGTGGTGTAATCGAGGGTGACACTGGCGGTGGCGGACACCGTGTTGCTGTTGCCGTCGGTGGCGTGAACTGTGATGGTGTTGGCTCCGGCGGAAAGGTTGGCGGAGCATTGAAAGTAATTGGTGGTGATTCCGCCTATATGGGCGGAGTAAACGCTGCCGGTGACAAAGGCCGTTTGATTGGAGAAGGCACCGGATGCATTGCTAACATCAAAGGTGATTGAACTTAAACGCTCATTGGCCTCTCCCAGCAATTGGTATACCGGCACAGAGACAACATTGTTGGTAGGCGAGATCAGGGTGACTGCCAGGGGTACGTCGTAGACGGACAGCCATTGATCCATCCAGGTTTGCTGGGCATTGGTCGGAAGCCCGCGCGCTCCAATCCAGATATCATAGAATCCGTTGGTCGGAAAAGAGGCCGTGAAATTGGAGGCCGCCTGGTTCCACAGGGCGAGGCTGTGATTGCTGCTGCCAATCTGCGTGGCGATGTAGAATGTCTGACCAGCCAGCGTAATCATGGTTCCTGAAACCCGGTTGGTGCTCAAAAAAGTGCTGGCAAACTGGACGGTGAATTGAATCACGTTCGGGTCGATATTGTGCTGGTAGTCGTACAAGAGGGATCCGGGTCCTTCATCGCAATTGGTGGTTCCGGGCAGGTCGGTCACTCCAAAGAACTTCCACTCCCACCAGTCGGGCACCCCGTTGGAGAGGGTGTCGATTCCCGTCCAGTCCCTCGCTAGCAGGAACAGGTTGGGCCTTCCGTTTTGGGTGATGGTGGCGTTGCCGGTGCCAAAGGCCTCGTCAGTGGGGTTGGTGTCCGGGAATATCTCCGCCTCGGTGCCCCAGGCAGTGACGAATGTCCCGGCCGCTCCTGCGTTGCTCATGGATAAGTTGGGCGAGGATAGTATTTGGTAGACGATGTTGGTGGCATTGGTCAGGCTGACCAGAAGGCTGCTGCCATAGATGTTGGAAATGGAGAGTATCGGAGAAAGTGATGGCGGGAGTGTATTTCCGTAAACGGGGCCTTCTACTTGAAGTCCGTTGAAAGCAAAGGTGCCAGCTCCCGTGATGGTAACCATCAGGTTTCCGCTGCCGTCAGAGGGGGCGGTGGTGTTCTGGGCGTAGTTAGCGCCGAGCGTGAAGGCATTGCGGCTGCAACGTCCCATCTGGCAGTTGACGGCTCCCGTCATGGTGGCGCTATCTGCCGGTTGGTTGTCAGCCGAGTAAATGATCAGGTTGTAGGAGGTGTTGGTTTCCAGACCGCTGATTTGCACGGTCATCGGGCTTCCGTTGCCGTATAGATAGCCTGCTAACAGGCCCTCGGTGGCAGCGTCCTCGGCCCAGTCGCCTCCTTGAAAATCCTCCCAACTGCCCGCAGCCCCGGTTACGGCAATGCCGGCGCCGGTGGTGTTTCCCAGGGTGTCGCAAAGGCTGTTTGTTTGGGTCACCAGGCTTTGCAAGCTGCCCAGCTCGTTCCAAGGGTCTCCCGCTCCGCCAAGCACGCCAGGTCCGGTGAAGGTGGTACAGCAGTACGGAGTTTGTCCAGGGGGCACGAGGATGGCCACGTTGATCAAGCGGGTCTGGATTTGTGCGTTGGTGAGCCCATTTTGTGCCTTGAGGGCGGGTGCTACTGTCAAAAGCGCAAATAACAAAGACAGGTTAATCTTCATCATTAAGTATAGGGACCCTCGGGGTGTTTGCGCCCGAAAAGCATCTCGCTTCGCGGCTTAGGCGGCTGCGGAATGCGGTATAGTAACTCCGCTCTGATGTTCTATATCATAGTAGTTAGAACGGCTCATACTTTATCCTCTGTAAGTAGCGTAGAATAAAGCACTTACCCAGAGCATCCCAAGGAATATGGAGCAAAATCATACTTGTATGTGTTAGTGCCTGAAAATGCGGCACTTGTAAAAGTATTGGCAACTTTTCTGCTCGTAAAAGTAGATTGGGGCAGATACCGCTTTCTGGAAGTTCTTTCTGGATTCCCGGGGAATATTTCATTGGGTGAAAACAGATATGGCCGAAGCCCATGGCTGCCGCCAAAATTGGCCTCAGGGTCGTTGGAAGCTCCCCACGCGCCTATTCTCATGGGCTGGGGGAAGTCCGTTACGGGTTGGCGGCTGTGTCGGGGCGGCCAGCCGTTCGTGCCGGCTCAGACGCCGGCTGCAGCGGAAGTCGCGGCGAACGGAGCTTTTGACGCAAAAGACGACCTCGATGTTGCGCCGCAGGTACTGGGGAGGCCGCCAGAATGATCGGCCACAATCGGCCTGCTGCATAAAGTGGCTCGTTCTTATGCCACCGTTTGGTCTATTTTGGAGCGACGCTGATGACAGGCTTATTGCTGGGGACGTGTTGGACGGGAGCTTGGATCGGAAGAATGGGGCCGCGTAACTCTCCACGAGGATGATGCGTCGAGAAAACATTGACATAAAGCTCACCATGCCGAAGTTCTTCAACCTCCACGCCGGTCAAATTGATCTGACCGCGATAAATCACCGTGCCGGAATTGTCAGAGGACCCAATGGCAGCGTAACTTCGCAAATCGGCAATCAGCGTTGGTGCGTTTGACTGCAAACCAACGGGGCCAAATATCCCCGCGCCTGTGGGGTGGAAGTCGGGATTAAGGGCCAGATAGTAGGTGAGGGAATTGACTTCAAGCGTGAAAGACCCGTTGCCTTGATGCGGGCTGGCGTGCGGGGGAACCTCGTTGGTGCCTGTGAGAATCGTGGCAAACTGATTGGAAATTCGCGGGCTGGTCGCTACTAATGCCTCTATGGCCAGCGGGTTTTCCATATCATCGACCCTTCCATTGACGCGCAGCGAGATTTTTCCGCCGCTGGTCAATAAGGCGTTTTCCAGTTCTGAAAACACGGTGAATGAACCGGCAAAGTGTCTGCCTGGAGACAGCGTTTGCGGCCCGGGTATTTGCTCAAGATTCGGGAATTGTGGATTTGGAGACGGTGCAACGGTCTGGCCGGAAAGCGGGCCGGTGAACTGCCCGGCGGGCCAGTTGCCGGGTGTGCCGGTTCCGAGATCGAAAGCAATCTTGTCGCCCTCCACTTCGAGGGTTGACGCAGGATGGGTGTTTGTTACCCACGCCTGAAACAGCGTTGACTGAAAAGACACCTGCCCGCCGTTTACGCTCAGTTGAACGGTGCCCGCCACGATTCCTGAGCCGTTGGTGGCGAGCAAGACACCGGAAAACTTGGACTGCGCCTGCGACAGTTGCGCCGTGGCGGTGCAGATGGCGTACCGCCGCCGGCACCGTAATACAGTGGCTGGACTGGAGTGACATAAACGACGCTTTGCGCGAAGCTGGACGCTGCAAAAGCAGCAGCCATGAGCGCGAGGTTTACGCCCCGAGCCCATCGCAGCATTATTGACGCTGGCATCATGGGACTTGGGCAACGCGGTAATACGACTGCACAGAATTCGTCGTGGTCAGGGCCGTCTTGCGCGACGACTGTTGCCGCAAGTATGAGAGCACGCACGATATTTGATGGGGGTGGTTTCCTGTTAAATCAGGGATTGGATTTATCGCTTTTATATTGCCTCCGCAGGAGCAGGTCGGCGACGGGCTGAAGTCTCAGGGCATATCAATTTTTACTGGGCAGAGAAGGTATGCAGTAGCCGTCGCGGTTTTCATTTCCAGTTTAAGAACCGGGCCAATGGTGTCCCCATGAGCAGAAGTCGGCGTGTAATATGGCTTTATGCTGCATATGGTGACTTTTGGCGCAGCGTTCAATTCAGTCATCGTCCGTTTAAGCGTCGCCGGGTCTTCGTCCGGGACAAAGGCCGCTTTACCCTGCCTCATCCACTGTTCCACTTGCTCGCGCGATGGCAGTGTGCAGGTTTTCACAACCTCAAGTTCTGGCCAGATTAACTGGAAGTCCTGTATTTGCTCATGACTGGTTAAGTCCAGCACAAAACCGCTTGTGATAAAATCACGTCCTGCGTAGAATTCAATGCCATCGACAAGGCGGGCCAAAACGATGCCTCGTGCGCAGATGTCAGTTTTGGCCGCTTGTCTCGGTGTATTCGGCTCGCACTTTTGAATTCTCTTGCCGAACTCAACCAATTGATTGCGGTTGATCCCAAATGCAGAGGCGCATTGCCAGGCCACACTTGCCACAGCCTCATCATTTGGGACTTCTTCTGCTTCTTCCAGGGGACTGACGCTTTTTAAGTAACGGTTGAAACTAATCGTGCCAGACTGCGGGCGAACGATTAACCCAGGATTGATAGGACCTGAAATGGACACCCTCGAAGAATTGTCGCGCCGGTCAAACCAAAGAGTCCCTTTCGGTGAATTTGGCGGAGTGGGCACCTGGTCATTTGTACTGAGACCGGCAAAAGCCAGCGCCACCGCTATGGTGGCTGTTGGATAGAAATGCGGCAGGGCCTTAAAGATATGCAATTTCAACTGGGGGATTTGAGCCTCCCACTGAAATTCAACGCTTGCCGGCGGAGTGTAAGACTGTGCCAGTGACGAAGGCGACGCACCGTCACCGGCACACACAGCGGCTGCCAACAATAGCCGATTGTTGCACAGCCGAAAGGCTCGCCCAAAGATATTATGGAGCCGGAGTATAGACATTTTGATTAAGGTACTGCAGGTTGCCGGATGGATTTTGCTGGAAAGACGAAACGGTGTCGCCAAAGCAGTTGTCCGAACCGACCACGGTGAAATCCACCGGATGATTGTTAGTGATGTTATGATACGCATTAGTGCCAGCGTAAAACCAGGCATTAGGGACCGTCTGTTGCAACTTTGAATTGACACCCGTGAGACCAAAGGCGTAGGTCAGGTCAGCTTTCCGAGGTCCGCACTGATTGCGGACCGAAAAGCTTGCAGCGAAGCGAGATGTTCCATCTGATAAAATCGCGACCATAACCCACCATGAAAATAACGATCAGACCACGAGCATGCTCACCATCCTATGGCAATTTCTTGGCTTAAATTGCAGGAGGCGTGGAATTGAGACTCAAACTGCCCCACCTTCACGAAACTTCCTGCATGTGGGAAGTCCCCTCGGGCACACTATGGGCAGCCGTTCCGCAGGCGGTGAAATTCGGCTGATTTGTGGCGATTATCCTCCGAAACCGGCGCGCACTGCTCAAATTTGTGTGTTAGAATTTTCACTTTCGCTTTCGTTTTTTTCGTTTGGCACGCATCTTTCGATTTCTCCGTGGGGATGGATGTGGTGATTTTAATAATAATGTTCGACTCCCCTCCGGGTGGAGGGGTACTACAGGCGCCGTTGTACCCTATGGTTGATCGTTGTGGCATTGTCTGTCACCGGGATCCTGCTGGTGTTGACACCGGCGGCGATAGAGACATTCCAAAGTGGAATTCCCTGACACCTCGCCTTCGCGTTGGCCCGTGGCTAATGGGGCGCCGCTATCGATCCTATCGGCAACCGCGATAGAATCCTTTAGCTAAAAACGGTGGGAAACGGAAAAGTAAAAGTTCCTAGTTATTTCACAAACTAGGGACTGGGTAAAACCCAAAAAAACGGTGCGAAATGGTAGTATAAGTAGGTATAAGTTCCTATGAACATCCGCTGCTGGTGCCACAATTGTCGCAGCGGAAACAATGGCCTGCCTGTCCCATCCTAGCGCCGCACTCGGAGCAGAACGGCGCATCCTGTTGTAGAACTGGCTTTCCATTTTTAGTAGAAGCCTTTTGTTGTTCTGTAGCTTGTCCGGCCGCAACTAGTTCCTTTGGAGCCGGACGTTCTATCCTGGCTGGCGCCGGAGCGTGGCTGCCTGACTCGCCGTTTCTGTTGGCGCCTTCGGCATATCCCTGAACGAAGTTGATCCCCATCCAGCGGAAGATGTAGTCGACCACGCTGGTGGCTTGGCGTATCTGCGGGTTCTTGGTGAAGCCGGAAGGCTCGAAGCGCTGGAAGGCGAATTTGCGGACGAGGTCCTGCAGCGGGACGCCGTATTGGAGGGCGACGCTGGTCAGCGTGGCGATCGTGTCCGTGAGTCCTCCGACGGTGGAGCCTTCCTTGGACATGGTGATGAACATCTCGCCCGGGGTGCCGTCGTCGTAAAGGCCGACGGTGAAGTAGCCTTCGTGCCCGGCGATGTCAAACTTGTGGGTGATGGAAGTCCGGGTGTCCGGCATGCGGCGCCGCACCGGCTGGCCCACCATGGTTCGCAGGGTCTCCAGCTCGGCCGTGAGCTGCGCGTTGATCTTCTTGAGGTTTTCAGCTTCCTCGACGGTTTTCTGGGCCGTGTTGAGGGGCTGGCTCATCTTGGAGCCATCGCGGTAAATGGCGACGCACTTGAGGCCCAGGCGCCAGGCTTCGATGTAAACGTCTTTGATCTCGTCCACCGTGATTTCGTTGGGGACGTTGACGGTCTTGGAGATGGCTCCGGAAATGAACGGCTGCGCGGCGGCCATGACCTTCAGATGGGCTTTGTAATGGAGGCTGCGTGTGCCGCGTGCGGGTTTGAAGGCGCAGTCGAAGACGGCCAGGTGATCGGGCTTGAGCCCGCTGGCGGCCACTTCTCCGGCCTTCCTGGCGCCGGACTTGACCGCGGCGTCGTCGTCGGTGAGCGCAATGTCCTCGATGGTGTCGTAAGCGGCAATGTGCGCGACGATTTGCTGGATGGCCGCGGCATCGTAGCCTAGGTTCTTCAGCGCCTCGGGAACCGTTTGGTTAATGATTTTGAGCATGCCGCCGCCGGCGAGGTTCTTGTATTTCACCAGGGCGATGTCGGGTTCGATGCCGGTGGTGTCGCTGTCCATGAAAAACGAGATGGTTCCCGTGGGGGCAAGCACGGTGACCTGGGCGTTGCGGTAGCCATGCTGCTCGCCAAGGTCCAGCGCGGTTTCCCAGCAGGCGCGGGCCGCCTGGAGCAGCGCTTCGGTCCGCGGAGATGTGGTGATCTTCTCCACTTCAGCTCGGTGCTGGTTGATCACCTGCAGCATGGAGGCCACGTTGTCGGTGCTGACAGTCTTCTCGACGCCGCCGCAGCGCGCGTCCGTGTAGCCTTTGAACGGCCCCTTCACGGCGGCCATGCGGGCGGATTGCGCGTAGGCCTCGCCGGTCATGACTGAGGTGATGGAGCCTGTGAGCGCGCGGGCCTCATCGGAGTCGTACGGGAGGCCGCAGCTCATAAGGAGTGAACCCAGGTTTGCGTAGCCCAGGCCCAAAGTGCGGAAGACATGGGAGTTCTCGGCGATGCGCGCGATCGGGTAGCTGGAGTTGTCCACCAGGATTTCCTGGGCCGTCAAATACACTCGGACAGCCGCGCGGAAGCGATCGACGTCGAAGCTCCCGTCGGCCTTCTTGAACTTCATGAGGTTCAACGATGCCAGGTTGCAGGCCGTATTGTTCAGGAATACGTACTCGGAGCACGGGTTGGTGGAATGGATGGGTTCCGTGCCTTTGCACGTGTGCCATTTCTGAATCGGCCCGTCGTATTGGAGCCCGGGGTCGCCGCAGGTCCAGGTGCCCAGCGCGATCTTGCGCAGGAGATCCGAGGCGCTTTTCCTCTCGAGCGGCTGCTTGGTAGTGACGGCTCTGGTCCACCACTCTTTGCCTTCGACGGCCGCCTGCATGAACTCATCGGAAACGCGGACGGAAAGGTTCTCGTTCTGAAATTTGATGCTGGCGTAGGCCTCGCCGTTGAAGGAGGCGTCGTATCCCTGGGCAATCAAGGCGTGGGCCTTCTTCTCCTCGATCGACTTGCAGTCGATGAACTCTTCGATGTCGCCGTGCCAGTCGCGGATGGTGTTCATCTTGGCCGCGCGCCGGGTCTTGCCGCCGGATTTCACGATGCCGGCCACCTGGTCGTAAACCTGGAGGAACGAAAGGGGTCCGCTGGGGCGTCCGCCGCCGGAGAGCTTCTCGCGCTTGGAGCGCAGAGGCGTCAGGTCTGTCCCGGTGCCGGAGCCAAATTTGAAGAGCATGGCCTCGCTGGTCGCCAGGTGCATGATCGACTCCATGTTGTCCTCGACCGACTGAATGAAGCAGGCGCTGCACTGCGGATGATCATACTGCGTGGGCGGGCGTTCGCACTGTCCGGTTTTGGGGTTGTAGATCCAGTTGCCGCGGGTGGAATTCTTGCCCACTCCGTATTGATGATACAGCCCGACGTTGAACCAAACCGGCGAGTTGAAGGCGCCGTATTGATTGAGGCTGAGATATTTCAACTCGTTGTAAAAAACTTCGCCGTCTTCCTTGGTGAAATATCCGTCCTGAATGCCCCAATCCGCGATCGTGCGGCAGACCCGATGAATGAGCTGTTTCACAGAGGTCTCGCGTTCGCTGGTCCCCTGTTCCCCATAAAAGTATTTCGACACAACAACCTTGGTGGCAAGGTGTGACCAGAAGTCGGGCACTTCGACGTTTTCCTGATTGAAAATGACCTTCCCGCGGTCATCAGTGATGGCGGCGGTTCGCTTTTCCCACTTAACCTGCTCGAAAGGATCAACTCCGGGGGTACTGAACACACGTTCGGTTGTTTTACTCATATGTCTATAGTTTGGCGGAGTTTCTCTCCCGTCTTGCTGTGCTGGGACAGAAATTCCTCCTTGATTTATTATACCCATCTAGATATTGTAGGGCGGCTAACCCTATTTGTTTTTATACCGGCTTAAATTGTTGTGCTCCGGTGGCGATAATCAAATCGTTGAGACTTCTCACCAGTTCCGGCGATAAATTGTGGAAGTCCACGCTGATCCCGCTGGCGACCAAAAACCAGGTCACGTAGGGAGTATAAGCCCGGACGTTGTCCGGCGTGATTCCGCTGGCAATACCCAAGGGGGTTTCTCCCGCCTCCTCGTGCATGGCCTGCAGCTTGGCGGGCTCAGCCGCCATGCCCGTTGCCTCTCCACTCGTGGTCACCACGTCCATGTAGAGGCACGCGAGCCGCGTCAAGGTTCTCAAATCGGCTGGTTGGGGCTGGCCCTTGAATGCGATGCTCCCGAAGTAGAGGATGGGGTTCTGCCGCTGACGGAGGGCCTGCCAAACGGCTTGCGCTGCTTCCTGTTTTTCCTGCCCTTCCACCAGCTTGGGGTCGTCGGCCCAGAACCCGTCCACGGGCGGCATATCCGGGATAACCTCAAGCGGGTCTTCATCCAGAACATTGAGGCCAATCCATGCCGCCGGGAAACGTCCCCGGACAGCCTCGGCGATCTTCAACAGTTGGGCACACCGAATTTGGTGGTTGATGAGAAAGAATCCTTTGGTGCCTGCCTTCGCGCATATTTCTGCGTTGCGCAAAGCTTGGGACTCTGACTTGACGTGGATAACAGGGGTCAGCTGCTTCATGGCTTCATTATTTCCCCCTGCATGAAGGCCAGCCAGCGAGCCCGCTCTCGCGGCGTCTTGAAGCGCGCGATCGGTTCATTCTGCTCGGCGACTGCGTACGGATACTCGGCATGGCCTCCGTTTTGCACCCTCAGCTCGGGCAAGTGATAATTCTCTTGGCGCCAAAGCTCTTTCGCGGCCTTTGCGTCGATGATGCGGAGGATGCAGGCGGTCAAGATGCCGCCGCCGCCGGAGCTGTTCCTGTTGGCCAGCAAAATCGGGATGCGCATCGGCCCCATGCTGCGTCCGATGAAGCCAAGGACGTCGTTTTCCTCCAGCCAGCACTGGCCTGTTTCGCGGTTGCCGAAGAATAGGCGCAGCTTCTGATCATGCAAGCGTGCGTGTTCCAGCCGTTCTTTGACAGGTTCGGGAGTGCCGGGGTCAAACCACGTTTCCTGGTTGAGGTCCGGGCGCCGGCAGAATTGCGCAATGAGATTCTGGTAGTAGTCGTATTGCCCTTGAGTTCCGATCTGCGCGGGATTGGGCGGGGCGGCATTGAGCAGCTGGGCCAGCTGCGAGGTTTCGTCGAAGCAGTTGTCGAATCCGAGGCAGGTGTAGCCTTTTCCGCACGGAATGACGTAGAGACGCTGTTCCTCGTTGAGTTTGATTTCCATAGAGAGCGGGGGTTTGTTGTCGTGGTTAGAGGACTCCAAAAGAGTGGATTTCGGCGTTGCCGGGGCAAAACTCGACGTAGAACGTGACTTTTCTCGATGGCTGTTCGGGCTGAAGCAGGAAGACCGGCCTCTGGTAGGCATCCAGCCCGTTGAATTCCCAGCCGCTGTCGTCCACGACTTCTTCGTCGAATCGGTAGGTTGTATAAACCTGCTCGATGATCTCGCGCCGGCGCGCGTCAAGGCTGGCAATCCGGTCCTGGCTTCCTTCTTGGATGTATTTCTTCTCCTCCTGCTGCAGCCTCCACATCATGTGGGTGAGCAGAATATCGAGGACCATGCTCTCCGGCTGGGATGCGGAGCAGTGGCTGACCTGCCAGAGCTGGCCGTCTTTGGCGATGGTGTAGGTGATGCCATCGAGGGCGAAGGCGGCTTTTTCATCGGATGAGGCTGCCTCGTCGCGGTGGACCGTGATGTTGAGGGAAGCGGCAATGGCTTCGAGTTTTTTGAAGAATTTTTCCATAACGTTCGTCTTTCTTTAACAGCAGGATGCTTCCATCCAGACCTTGGCTGGTACCCCGTTTTCATCGAGCGCGCAGAGGTAGTTCTCGTTGCCCGCGTCGCCCCATCCCGTTTCGAGCGTCACCAGGTGGCAGGCGCAGCGTCCGTTGAGGGAAGGCGTGACGGCGCTTTGGATGAAGCGCGGCTGACCAAAGGCGATCACCCTCGCGGCCGGAAGTTTTTCGGCGCTGTAAGGCGTCTCTGGCTCTTCGGTCGGGATGAACGTGATGCTCTTCCCTTTGGGAATGCCGCTGCTGTAATCCGTATCGATGACGATCTTGTAACGCCTTCCTCCAAGGGGCAGTACAACGTCTCGTGCGCCACCATAGTAGTAGCGCGCCGGCCCAAACTCCGGGAAGTGGTATTCGTCCCACTTGTAGCTTTTGTGCTTTTGTTCCGTGCAGGTAAGCCCCTTCAATGTGCGCGCGGGCGGTCCTTCTTCCTCGTAGGCGTCAATCAATGGTAGGGTGATAGGATCCATGATGGATTCTTGTTTCGCGGCCTTTTCGACGGATCCCAGGGACATGGCGCAGAAGCCTTCCGCGATTCCCATCTTGGGGCCGTAAAGAATGAAGGCGGCGGCGGCGGTGATTTCCCGGCCAGTATAGCCTTTGAGAGTCTTTTGTCCCTTGCAAACCGGGCAGGTTCCGTGGTTCTTCCCGTTTTTGCCAACCTTGGTTCCGGCCCCCAGGCATCCGGGACAAGGAACCCATTCCCGAAGGAGAAGCGTGTCCTGCACCTTGTAGTTTCGGTCATTGGGCCTGACCTCGAACATCTTCTTCCCATCCCAAACGGCTTGGAATTCAGCTGGCCAGGTCTTGAGCTCGTGTTTCATCGGTCGCAACTATTGTAAGGCTTGTGAAGTGTCTGGCGTTGTTTTGGCGGAGCGAAAATCATGGGAGGTTCATCCCGGAGAGGCAGGACGCTTTATAATAAGGTGATGGATGCAATTATCGGACGCCTGTTTCAAGTCCAGGGTGCTTGGGGATGCTTGAACTTGAACCAACTGGCCAAGGAGCAATTCTCAGGCGCGGCCAAGAACCCGCTGCTGAATCCGGATTGCTGCGCGAGCTGGGTAGAGGCAATGGCCAGGAAGCATGGCTTGGATTTCAGCTACGGCGGTTATCTGGAGGACCGTAAGGACCTTTGGCGCGGCCATTATCATGAGCCCGGCCATATGGTGCATTTGGGAGTGGACTGCAATGTCCCTGCGGGCACGGAGGTTTATTGCCCCGAACGAATCGTCGTGGCGGAATGCCTGCGCGACCCTGACCAACGTGGCGGTTGGGGAGGCGGGCTGGTGCTGCGGAACAGCAGGCGGGAGCACCTGGTTCTTGCCCATCTGGGCCAAGTAAAACTCCCGGCCCCGGGAACAATGATTTACATGGGGGAGTTGCTGGCCTATGTGGGGGAGAGCTTCGAGAATGGAGGCTGGTATCCCCGCCTTCACGTCCAATGCGTGCGCAAGCTCTCGGAACTGGTTGGCGGTTACGCCGCAGAGTCGTCCTCGCTAAGAGAGGACTTTCCACACCTGTACACTTTCCTAATCCAATAATTTATGGCTTTGTCGATTTACCCAAACACGAAAGCCCGTGCCTTTAGGCCGGGGATGGTGGCTGAGGTGTCTTTTGATTTTGGATGTAGCGCTCTAACAGTGCCAGAGGGCACCGCCACAAGAGGCGGCAAAATGACTGGGACTCCACAGCACACCCTTCCAATAACCACGTTTGGAATTGGGGGACTCTTTTCGCAGCAAGCGGCTAGATACTCCTTTAAGGCTATTCACCAATTTAGAAATAGATACCTCCGGCGGATAGGCTACGAGCAGATGGACGTGGTCAACCTCTCCGTTCATCTCTTCCAAAGCGGATTGCAAGTCCTGGCAGACCGAAGAAAATGTTCTCATGAGCAGCGCCAACATCTCAGCATCAAAAACCCTTTTCCGATATTTTGTGGCAAAGACCAAATGCACATGAAGCTCAAAAAACGCAATGTCTGCCGTAACGTATTTCGGTTGACTTGTCCATAGACCAATATTATTTATATTCGCATGGACTGCAACAAGGCCTACAGGTTTAGACTGAAGGTGCGCGCTCGAAAGGAGCGGGTCCTGACCAGATATGCTGGATGTTGCAGGTTTATCTGGAACAAGCTTCTGGGTTTGCAGATGGCCCGCCTGGATTGGGATGAATGGATACTTAACTATGAACAACTCTGTGGGGTGATCACCGCTTGGAAAATGGTAACTATTCACGTCTTTCCGTTTGACTGGCAGGCAGTATGAGGGGCGCGGGGGCTTGAAGGCAAGGAAAAAAGTCAAAAAAGTTTCATTTTGGGCTGGACTCTACTTGGAGGCCCATGCAGGATCG
>Ga0224555_1002344_pt1 | contig 22640 bp, 21 predicted proteins | sample 714S23034metaG_FD_180687 | JGI IMG/M metagenome (GOLD analysis project Ga0224555, IMG submission 180687) | Peat soil microbial communities from Stordalen Mire, Sweden - 717 S2 30-34 | ecosystem: Environmental > Terrestrial > Soil > Wetlands > Peat | place: Sweden: Norrbotten County, Stordalen...
GCGACCACCTCATGCTCCAGATCCTCCTGCTCGCCGAAAAGGAGATCACCGCCGTCCTGGGCATGGACCGCCAGATCGCCGGAAGCGTCGGCCTGCCAAAGGTCGCCAAGGACAAAGAGATCGAGCAACTCAGCCAGAGCACCTCCATCGACGAGATGGCGCAGAGCATCCAGGAGAGTCTTCCCTCCGAGTAATCGCTGGTTTACTTGATCAGCATCGAAACAATCGCCGCCGACATCAGGTTCGCCATCGTTCCCGCCAGCATGGCGCGGAATCCCAGCCGCGCCAGATCGTTGCGCCGGTTGGGAACCAGCGCTCCGATGCCGCCGATCTGCATCCCGATGGAGCCGAGGTTGGCAAACCCGCACAGCGCGAACGTAGCAATCGAAAATGTCCGCGGCGAGAGCGCACCAGCTCCAGTCTTCATCAATCCAAGCTGCGTGTAAGCCACAAACTCATTCAGCACCGCGCGCGTTCCCAGCAGGTTGCCGATCGCCGGCGCCTCGCGCCACGGAATTCCGATGAGCCACGCAACCGGCGCGCCGAAGAAGCCGAGGACGGCGTTGAGGCTCGTTGGAAAGCCGATTGCGTGGACGCCGATGTAGTGGACGCCGATCATGTTGTGGACGCCCAACATCGTCGCGTTCAGCAGGCCGACCAACGCCAGAAAGCTGATCAGCATAATCGCCACATTGAACGCCAGCGCGCCGCCGTCGATGGTTCCCCGCGCAATCGAACCGATGAAGTTCTCGTTGGCGTGCTCCTCCGACGGCGGCATGTGGACCGTGCCCGCAGTCGCCGGGACCTCGGTCTCAGGCACCAGCATCTTCGCCACCAGTATCGTTCCCGGCGCGGTCATAATCACAGCCGACAGCAGGTCTTTGGCATTAATGCCAAACGATATGTACGCGGCCATGATGCCGCCGGAGACGTGCGCCATACCGGAGGTCATAATCGTCATCAGCTCGGAGTTGGTGGCGCCGGAGAGGAACGGGCGAATGGTCAGCGGCGCCTCGGTCTGGCCCATGAAGATGCTGGCGGCGACATCGGTGCTCTCCGCGCCGCTGGTGCCCATGGTGCGCTGCATGATCCACGCCACCACCTTGACGACCCGCTGCATCACTCCGATGTGGTAGAGCACGGCGAAGAACGCGCTGACAAAGATAATCGTCGGCAGCACGGCGAAGGCGAAGACGTGGAGCACGCTGTGGGGATCGCCCAACGGCCCGAAGACCATGATGGAGCCGTCGGCCGCATGGCCCAGCATTGATGTAACAGCGTTGCTGGCCACTTGGAGCATGCGCTGGCCAAAGGCCCACTTGATGACCAGGAAGGCGAAGACGATCTGTAGGCCGAGTCCCCAGGCGACGGTGCGCCACTTGATGGCGCGGCGATTGGTGGAGAGCGCGTAGGCCAGTCCGAGAAACGCGATGAGTCCGAGAAGTCCTGTGAATCGTGCCACGATGCGCTCCCTTGGGCGGTTTTGGCTCGTCTGCTACGGCCAGGTGAAGTGTGGGTTGAGTGTAACGAATCTGAGATCGAGCTGGAAATCTTTATGTAATCTCAGGGCTCAGAGTAAAAACGCAAAGTGTCTCCGCACAATTCGGCGATTTCGTGTCCGCTCGGTGAAAGTGCGTCTTCGCATTTCCATCCTGACTTAGGCGCACTAATGACCTTCGCGGACGGGATATCGATCAACGTATAGGAGTAGGAATCTCCACAATCTCCGCAATCGAAGCCTCCAAGCATTGCCACAAAAAAATTACTGCTTGTTTTCGTAAGTAACACTCGTCGGCCATCGACCGAGATCTGGGGAAGCCAGAAATCAGCACCGCTTGCTCCCGATATTTTTTGTATTCTCCCGTCGCGGTTCCATAGGTACAGATGTGTTGGTGGAAATGGCTGTTTGCTCATAATGGAAAGCAAGAGCCGGTCACTAGTAACGAATGCAAGAGGCTTCTGGAACTTGCCGATTTGAGGTGGAGATGGCCAATTCGCGTTCTGCGAGGACACCCCTAACTCGGAATCCAAATCCAGGACTGCATGAGCCACATCACCATTGTTCGAAACTGCTAACTTCTGGTCTCGAACCGCTCGTTCGTCGAAGCTGAGGTGCCGCGGCTGTCCGAGAGTTTCTCCAATTTTCGCCGTGTATACCTCGGCCTCGTTGCCAGACTGCGCAAGGACTGCTATTCGCTGGCGATCTGGCGTCAATCGCAATTGCGCTCTTTCTGGCAGTTTGGTCGTTGTGAAGGTCTTTAAATCTAACGAATAGACAGATAGCTCGTTACCTGTTTTGAATAGAACATTGTTCGATGGTTGTGCATTGAATATCCGTTGAAGAACTTGATCTGGTCCACCATTCAGAGATAGCGTCCCTAATTGCGTACTTTTATGGTCAATCAAAAGGGCTGTGTACTGTGCAGTTCCATTTAAAAAGGATGTGCAGGGCGGCTTATAGGTGATCAGAAGCAATTCGTCCCCAACATATGTGATCCCAAATAGAGGCATTCTCGTTTCTATAGATCGAGACTCTGCACACTTTGAAATGGTCGCGGAAGGAACTCCTAAAGGTCGAAGATCAAGTATAGTTTGCTGAGATCGCACACTATTTGAACAAAGCAGAACAGCCAGCAATAGGCTTGCTAGGAGTATCGAGCGTGGTGAAGTGTAGGGAGATTTCATGAACAGGCTCACGTTCTTCATTGTGCCGCTTCCTTGGTGATGATCTCGCGGATGAGGGGGATGGGGGTGGGTGGGGCGGTGGAGATTTCGAGCGTCTCACGGAGCATGGCTTCGGGCTCGTCGAGGAGGGCGGGGTTTTCGGTGAAGAGCGTGGCGAGCGGCTGGCCGATGGCGATGCGGTCGCCGAGCTTGGCGTGCATCTCGATGCCCGCGTGAGCGCTCACCGGCGCGCCGGGCCGCGTGCGCCCCGCTCCCAGCCGCTGAACCGCCCAGCCCATCTGCTTGCAATCCATCCCGGAGAGGAAGCCCGCGCGGTCCGCAACAAGCGTGCGCGTAGCAGTCGGCCTGTGGAACGCCGCAGGATCAGCAAACGCAGCCTGTGCGCCAGCGAAGTCGTCCGACTGCATCTCCACCATCCGCAGGAAATGCTTATAAGCCGACCCATCGGCCAGCAGCCGCGCCGAAAGTATCGCGCCAGTCTCAGGCGTAGCAGCCTTCCCCCCAAGATGCAGCATCCATCCACTCAGCGCGTGGGTCAGCGCAAGCAGGTCCGCCGAAAGCCGCAGCTTCTCCTCCGGCAGCTTGAACTCGCACTCCGGCGAGAAGTGCTGGAAGAGTTCGACGCACTCCTCGACCTCGACCCAGTTGCCACTGAAGCGTCCCAGCGGCTGGTCCATCGAAGTGAGCAGGGCGACGGTGCGCGTTCCGGCCCGCTCGCCGGTCTCCACCATCAGCCGCGCCAGCAACTGCGCGTCGGCGTACTTCGACATGAACGCCCCGCTGCCCGTCTTCACGTCCAGCACCAGCGCGTTCAGCCCCGCCGCCAGCTTCTTGCTCATGATGCTGGCCGTGATGAGGTAGGGCGACTCGACCGTTCCGGTGTGGTCGCGCAGCGCATACAGGATGCGGTCGGCGGGGACCAGCGTCGGCGTCTGCCCTGCCATGACAAATCCAGCTTGGCGCAGGATCGCAAGGAACTCCGGCAGCGGAAGCTGCGTACGAAATCCAGGAATCGTCTCCAGCTTGTCCAGCGTGCCGCCAGTGTGGCCCAGCGAGCGCCCACTGATCATCGGGTCGCACAGCGTATAGCCATGGCCTTCCGCCACAGGCGCGCCGGCCGCCGCGACGATCGGCGCAATCAGCAGCGACGCCTTGTCCCCCACGCCGCCGGTGGAGTGCTTGTCCACCGCAAAAGAGTGCAGCGACGAGGTGTCCAGCGTTTCGCCGGAGAAGCGCATCGCCTGGGTCAGCGCGGCCAGCTCCTGCGGCGTCAGTCCGCGCAGGAAGATCGCCATCAGCAGCGCGGCGGTCTGGCTTTCCGTGGGGGCGTCTGTGGGGGCATTTGCTGAGTGGGCGGATGGTCCGGCCGCGGACTCTCGCTCCACCAGCGCGCGAATAAATCCCTGAATCTCTCGGTCGGAGAGCGCAAGCCCGTCGCGCTTGTGCTGGATCACGTCGATGGGGTGAATGGCCACGAATTCGATTGTATGCGGCGAAGCGCTACTCCGTGGCGAGCCGGAAGGCGGCGGGCAGCAGCTCGGCCAGCGTGGTCGAGACTGTCTCGCCATCGGCGTTGGGATAGAAGACGGCGGTCTCCGGCGTACTGAACTCCAGGATCGTCTGCCGGCACGCCCCGCATGGCATCGAGGCCGCGCCATTCAGGTTGGCGATGGCGACGGCGCGGATGCGAATCTGCGGCCCATATAGCGTAACCGCCGCAGCGATGGCCGCCTGCTCGGCGCAGCAGGTCAACCGGTACGACGCATTCTCCACGTTCGTCCCTGCGACCATGGCCCCGTCCTGTCTCACGTCTGGGTGAAGCAAAATCGCCGCGCCAACGCGGAAGTGGCTGTAGGGCGAGTAGGAGTTGCGTGCGGCCTCGGCGGCGCGCTGCTGCAGGACTGCGACTTCGGCTTCGGTAAGCTGCATAGATCAATGAGGGTAAAGGGTGTGGGCGGCAAAGGCAAGCGGGCAGCAGCATGTGGCCCTGCCGGCTTTCGGCGTGGGGCTCAAGGTTGTGGGGCACAGGCCCGATAAGGGAGATGTGGAAGACTTAACCAAAGAGTTTCTCGCGGAGAGCCAGGAAGGCCTGGAGCGGATGGAGCTTTGCCTCACCGAGCTGGAGAAGCGTCCGGACGATGACGAGCTGGTGGCCGAGATCTTCCGCGCGGTGCATACCATCAAGGGAACGACGGGCTTTCTTGGGCTTGGCCGTGTGGAAAGGCTGGCTCACGCGGGCGAGAGCCTGCTGGGAGTGCTGCGCGATCACAAGCTGGCAGTCAGCACGGAGCTGATCAGTGGGCTGCTGGAGCTGCTGGATGGGCTGCGCGCGATTCTCCAGACAATTGAGACGACGGGGACGGAGGGTGAGCGGACCTCGGACAACGACAGCGCGTTGATTGCGCGTCTGCTGGAGCTGAGGGATAGTAGGTCGGCGGCAAAAGCAGCGCCCGCATCTCAGGATCGAGCCCCCTTCGACAAGCTCAGGGCAGACCCTTCGACAGGCCCAGGGCAGGTTGCAGTGCGCCCACCTCAGTCGTCAGTCCAGGATGCGGTGCAGACGGCCCTGCCGGCGGTTGCCGGTAGTGTGCCCGTGGCGGCCGCTTCATCGGCGCAGGACAAGACGCTGCGCATCGACGTGGATGTGCTGAACCGCATGATGAACCTGGTGGGAGAGCTGGTGTTGACGCGCAACCAGATCCTTCGCTCGACGCCGGGCGCGAAGAACTTTCCCGAGCTTGCGCGCAGGCTGGACAGCGTGACGGCGGATCTGCGCGAGAATGTGATGCAGGCCCGCATGCAGCCGGTGGGCTATCTGTTCCGCAAGTTTCCCCGCTTGGTGCGCGATCTTGCGGCAACCTGCGGGCGGCAGGTCCGGATTGAGTTTGAGGGGCAGGAGACGGGACTGGACAAGAGCCTGCTGGAGGCGGTCCGAGACCCGTTGACCCATGCCGTGCGCAACGCCGTGGACCACGGCGTCGAGCCGCCCCAGGAGCGCATCAAGGCGGGCAAGCCGGTCGAGGGCGTGGTGCGTATGCGCGCCTACCACCAGGGCGGGTCGGTGGTGCTCGAGGTCATCGACGACGGGGCCGGAATCTCCACCGAGCGCGTGCTGGCCAAGGCCATGGAGCGCGGGTTGGTGACGCCGGAGCAGGCTGGTTCCATGACCCAGCGCGAGGCGCTGCAGTTGATCTTTGTCTCGGGCTTTTCCACCGCAAAGCAGGTGACGAGTGTCTCCGGGCGCGGCATGGGAATGGATGTGGTGCGCACGAATGTGGAGAAGGTGGGCGGAAGCGTCGAGCTGGAATCGCAACCTGGGTCGGGAACGACGGTGCGGATGCGCGTCCCGCTGACCCTGGCCATCATTCCCGCGCTGGTGCTCGAGAGCGGTGGACAGAGCTTTGCCCTGCCGCAGAACTCGCTGGTTGAGCTGGTGTATGTGCCGCACCGCGAGGCGGAGCAGAGCGTGGAACGGATGGGAACCACGGATCTTTACCGGCTGCGCGAGGGCTTGCTTCCGCTGGTGTGGCTGGACCGCCTGCTCAGCCTGGAGCAGGGCGCGCACGACGAGGCGCATGATTTTTATATTGCGGTGGTGGAGTCGGAGGGCTGCCGCTTCGGGCTGGTGGTGGACGATCTGAAGGCGCCGGAAGAGATTGTGGTGAAGCCGCTATCGTCGCAGCTACACGAGATTGGCGTCTTCTCCGGCGCGACGGTGCTGGGCAACGGGACGCTGGCGCTGATTCTGGACGTGGCGGCGATAGGAGCACGCGCCGGGGTGCGTCCGGCGACGGAAGAGATACACGTTGTGGGCGCGGAGCAGGCGCAGGCTCAGACGGCGCAGCGCGAGTTGGCGCAGATCGAGATGCAGAGCGCAATGGTGATCTATGAGACAGGGAGCCGCGCGAGCGCGGAGGACAAAGAGGGCGGCCGCATGGCGATGCCCTTGAGCGCGGTGGAACGCATTGAGACCGTGCCTCTGCGCGAGATCGAGTATGCCGGTGGTAGAGCGGTGCTGCAGTACCGCGGAGAGCTGATCCCGCTGGAGGACGATGGCAATGTGTTGCACGCCTTGGCCGAGGCCGAGGCAACCCCATCCGCCGCAGATGCAGCGAAGGATGGCCAAACGGCGACCGTGCTGATCTGCCTGCGTCCTGAGGCGCACGGAGTGAGGCGAGTGGGGATGGTTGTGCGCCGCGTGCTGGATGTGTCCGCGGGCAGGCTGCTGGCCGCGGATGCGGCGGCGAGCGACGAGCAGTTGGCCATGGTGAAGGACCGCGTGACCATGGTGCATCGCGGGTTTGCGCAGATGGCCGGCGGCCCTCAGACGGCCATCCTGAAGGAGGTCGCATGAGAGACGCCGCTGAACCGAGGACAGATGCGGGCGACACATTGTCGATCTGCTCGCTGCGCGTCGGCGCCGCGTTGTTTGGCATCGACACCAGCCAGATTCGCGAGGTGCTGGGCACGGCATCCCCCCAACGCGTGCCGCTTGCCCCGGAGTACATCGCCGGTGTGCTGCCCTATCGCGGTGAGGTGCTGACGACGGTGTGCTTCCGCGCGCTGCTTGGGTTGGAGAGATGTTCCAGGGCGAACTGCGTGCTGGTCTTCGACGACGAGGAGAACGAGGAACGCTTTGGCCTGATGGTGGATGGCGTCGGCGGCGTGATTGCCGTGCATCGCGACGCGCTGGAGGCAAACCCAAGCGGACTGGACGCGCGCAGCCAGGAGCTCTTCGACGGAGCGTACAAATTGCCCTCCGGCCTGATGGTGCGTCTGGACCCGCAGCGGCTGAGGCCATCGCGCCTGGCCGCGAGCGGGCTGTTCGGCAATGAGAGCGGGCTGTTCGGCGGTGTCAGCGGGTCGCATGGCAGAGTGAAGCAGGAGAGGCAGGGGGAACAGGGATGAAGGCATTGATTGTGGACGATTCTAGGTTCATTCGCCAGTATTTGCGTCAACTGCTGGAAGGCATGGGCCTGAGCTGCGAGGAGGCGATCAATGGGGTCGAGGCGCTCCAGATGCTGCGCGGCACGTCTCTGTTCGACTTCATGCTGCTGGATGTCAACATGCCGAAGATGAGCGGCCTGGAGTGCGTGAAGGCGCTCCGCGAAGCCGGCTTGCAGCCTCCCATGAAGGTGATGATGGTGACCACAGAGGCCGACAACTCGTACATCTGCCAGGCGCTGGAGTATGGCGCGGACGAGTTCCTGATGAAGCCCTTCACGCCGGAGAGCCTGCGCGAGAAGTTGGCGATGATTGGCCTGGCAGCCTGAAGAAATTGTGATTGCTGCACTGTGAAAGGGACGTTGCAATGCAAATGGGAACGGCGAGACCGATACGAGTGCTGGCGGCAGATGACTCCGCGGTGATGCGCGGCGTGCTACGAACGCTCTTTCGGAAGCAGGAACAGACTCACTCGAGCGATCTGCCGCCAATGGAGCTGTGCGGCGTGGTCGAGGACGGCGTGGAGTGCCTGGCGGCGGTGATCCGGCTGCGCCCCGACGTGGTGGTGCTGGACCTGGAGATGCCGCGCATGCACGGCCTGGATGCGCTGGAGAGACTGCGCCTGGAAGAGCCCGGTCTTCCGGTCATCATGTGCAGCGCGTATACGCAGCGTGGCGCGCGCTCCACCCTGGACGCGCTCGCCATGGGCGCGGCGGACTATGTGATGAAGCCCAGCGAGCAGAGCGACCCGTCAACCGCGATGCAGACGCTGGCAAGCCAGTTGCTGCCCAAGATCGCCGCGCTTGCGGGAGCTGGCTTCGAGGTGCTCTCCGGCGTTCGAGGAAAGACCACGCGCCAGGTGATCGCGGAGTCGAAGCTCTCTCCCGCTCTGGCGGTTGCGAGGCCGTCAACCTCTGGCGCGGCACTGGTGGAGATTGTGGTGATCGGCGTCTCCACCGGAGGCCCCTCGGCGCTGGAGGTTGTGCTGCCCAGGCTGGCAGAGGACTTCCCTGTCCCGATCATGATCGTGCAGCACATGCCGAAGCTCTTTACCGGCGAGCTGGCGGAGCGGCTGGACCGTATCTGCGCGCTGCGTGTCCGCGAGGCCCACCATGGAGCGGAGGTGACACCGGGAACCATCTGGCTGGCGCCGGGCGACGCCCACATGGAGGTCGCCGAGGCGGTCAATGGCTCCTCGCCCGCCGCCAAAGGCACTCTCCGCAGGGCCGTCGTCGAGCTTCATCAGCAGCCTTCGCTGAATCACTGCAAGCCTTCGGCGGATTACCTCTTCAGCTCGGCGGCCAGGCTCTATGGCGCCGGTACGCTGGCCCTGGTGATGACCGGGATGGGCTCCGATGGGTTGACCGGCGCGCGTCGCGTGCATGAGGCGGGAGGCGTCGTGCTCACCCAGGATGCAGCCACCTCCGCCGTGTGGGGAATGCCGGGACGCGTCTTTGAGGCCGGTCTCGCGCGCGAACCGTTGCCGCTGAACGCGCTGGCCGCGGAGTTGACCCGGCAGGTGAATGCGGGGCGAAGAGGCCGCGCCGGTCGCGACCCCGCCGCAACCACAACCATCTCCCTGCAGCACAACGGAATCGCCGCCTCCGCGCCGTGGCATGAGGTAATCCATGGGTTGTTCTGATTCCGATTACGCGTACCTTCGCCAGTTGGTGCTCGCCGAGTCGGCCAACCTGATCGACCCTTCGCGCAACGCCCTCTTCGAGACGCGCCTTACGCCCATCGCGCGCATGGCCGGCGCATCCACCCTGGAGGACTTCGTGAGCCTGCTGCGCGTCGACCGCACGCCGCAGTTGCACCGCGCCGTCGCCGAGGCCATGACCATCAACGAGACCAGCTTCTTTCGCGATGGCAAGCCCTTCGATGTGCTGCGGGACACCATTCTGCCCAATCTGATCGAGCACAACGCAGCCCAACGAAGGCTGCGCATATGGAGCGCGGCATCGTCCACAGGGCAGGAGGCGTACAGCCTGGCAATGTTGCTCTGCGAGCACTTTTCGGAGTTGACGGGATGGGATGTAAAGATTGTCGGCACCGACATCTCCCGCCAGGTCATCGAGTACGCCCAGCGCGGCCGCTATCGCCGCATGGAGGTCAATCGCGGCCTGCCCGTGCGCATGCTGGTCAAGTACCTGGTGCGCGACGGAGACGAGTGGGAGGTGACGCCCGATCTGCGGGCCATGTGCAGCTTCCAGTATGCCAACCTCTGCGCTCCCCTGCCCAAGCTGCCCGTCTTCGACCTGGTGATGCTGCGCAATGTCCTGCTCTACTTCCCACAGCAGGACCGAAGCTGCGTCTTCAGCGACGTCTATCGCCAGATGGTGCCGGATGGCTATCTCATGCTCGGCGCCGCGGAGCAGGCGGAGGACTCCACCAACCTCTTCCAGGCGGAGTTTGCCAAGGACTGCTACTTCTACCGCCCCACGCCCGCGTCCTAGGGCCGCTCGCAGGCCACGTGCACCATCCCGACCGCGGCGCACAAATAACAACCGTCGTTATCCCGACCGGAGCAACGGACAGTCTTATCGTCCGTTGCGCAGTGGAGGGACCCCCGCATTTCTCCTTTGCTTTTGCCCTTGCCGTTGCCTGTCCTTCGTCGTTGTTTGCTTTAAGCTGTCATTCTGAGCGCAGCGAAGAATCCCCGCATTGCCCTTGCCGTTGCCTGTTCTTCGCCGTTGTCTGTTTTACGCTGTCATCCTGAGCGGAGCCTCTCGCAGCTTCATCGCGAGAGGCGGAGTCGAAGGACCCCGATACCGCTCACGCCCTCTCAACCCTCCACCCCTTTCTCCCACAAATCTCCGCCCTTGCCCCCTTCGTTTGTCATTCCGCAGTGCCCTCTGTTTGTCATTCCGTAGCGCAGCGGAGGAATCTGCTTCCGCCCTTGCCGTTGCCTGTTCTTCGCCTTTGCCCTTGTCCTCACGGAGGGAGCAGGGGGCTTCAGCCCCCTGAATAACCCTCGCAGAATCAATGGGCTTTAGCCCCGGGCTTTTTCTTCGCTCCCCCACCCTAAAAACCCCGGCAAATCCCCTTGTCAAGGCCCTCGAAGCCCAAAATCCCCCATAACCAACACCAACCAAACAACTTAAATCTTTAAAATCGTTGGCATACTAGTTTCCCTCCACGGCGTATAATTAAATCAGTAAGCTAAACCAAACAGACCCGGCCAACCGCCGGGCCTTCGCTTTTTAACTGTTCCCTGTTCCCTGTCTTCAAGTTATTGATTCCAGAGATCGACAAATCTAAATCCTCTGGAATAAAGATTTTACAAATTTGATCCATGCCAGGTCTAGATTTAACTATCGTCTTTTGAAGATTTTATGACTTTTAGGGGGGGTATACACCCCCTGACGCAACACCGAGGAGGAACCTCAGCACCGACTCAACCGCAACCAGCCGGGCCTTCGCATTTCCCTGTTCCCTGTTCTCCGCCACGAAGTCCAGACCAAGTCCAGACCTGTTCCAGACCAAGTCCAGACTTAACATGCTTTTTTTGAATACTTTGATACTTTTTTGCATACAAAGGGAGATCCCGCATGACCGACGCAACCGAAATCAACCGGGTCTTCGCCTTAAATACGTCTCACGCGCTTAGCGCGTGCTTAAACTGCATCTTTTGAATACTTTACGCTATTAGCACGGGGGGTACACACAGCAACGGATCCAGTCCGGACGCAGAACCGCGCCGACAGACCAAATATCGCATCTGAGACATGGGTTCCGCGCCGCTCTCAGGCCATCGGGCAATTCATCGAGGCTTCTACCGCGAAGCTCCTTCAGCAAGCGTCTCCAGCACCAGCGAGAGCGCATCTTCCCACCATGGCAGCATGATCCCAAAGGTCTCCGCCAGTCGTTGGCAGTTCAATCGTGAGTTGGCTGGACGCTTTGCGGGACGAGGATAGTCGCTGGTCTTGATCGGTATCAGTTTGGGAACCGTAAATCCATAGGTCGCAGCCGATTGGGTCAACAACGCTCTGGCAAATCCGCACCAGGAGGTCTCGCCCGAGCTGGTCAGGTTGTAGATGCCGCTGCGTCCATCCAGCCCACCGCCGGCGGGCGCAAGCAACTGCGCCAGAATACCGGCGGTCGCCTCAGCAATGCACTCGCTGGAGGTTGGCGAGCCGATCTGGTCGTCCACAATCCGCAGCTCCGTCTGTTCCCGGGCCATGCGCAACATGGTCAACAGGAAGTTGTTTCCCCGCGCGCCATACACCCAACTGGTGCGCAGGATCAGAAACTCGCCGCCCACAGCCTGGATGGCATCGTCGCCCGCCAGTTTCGTCCTGCCATAGACGTTGACCGGATTGGGCGCATCGCTCTCGAGATAGGCCCCCTGCCCGGTGCCGTCGAAGACGTAGTCCGTCGAGTAGTGCACCAGCAGGCTGCCCAGCCGTTTGGCCTCCTCCGCGAGCACCCCCGGCGCCGCGCCGTTGATCGCCATCGCCAGTTCAGGGTCGCTTTCGGCCTTATCGACCGCCGTGTATGCGGCAGCATTGATGACGACCGCGGGCTGGGCCGCTCGCACTGCTGCGCGAATCGAGTCGGGCCTGGAGAAATCGATCTCCGGATATTCAACCGCAGTCACCTGTCCCAGACAGGCCAGCTTGTGGCGCAGCTCCCAGCCCACCTGTCCGATGCGGCCAAAGATCAGAATCTTGGTGTTTTGCATTCGTATCCTTCAGAAATACTTATTTTTCAATCACTTCCGCTTCACGAAAGGATTTCCCAGCAACATCTTTTGAGGAGAGAATCGGCTCACCCATCAGCGGCCATTCAATGCCCAGATCCGGATCGTTCCACAGAATAGTGCGTTCAAACTCCGGCGCATAATAATCGGTCGCCTTGTATAGAAAGTCCGCGGAATCCGACAATACGACAAATCCGTGGGCCATTCCCGGAGGCATCCAGAACATGCGCTTGTTCTCCGCCGACAACTCAACCCCAACCCACTTCCCAAAGGTGGAAGAACCGCGGCGAATGTCGACGGCAACGTCAAAGACCGTACCGCGCACCACGCGAACCAGCTTGCCTTGCGGTTGATGGAGTTGGTAATGCAATCCGCGTAGCACGTTGCGCTGTGAGCGGGAGTGGTTGTCCTGCACGAAATGCGCGTCGATACCGATCTCGCGCATCGCTCTCTCGTTGAAGCTCTCCAGGAAAAAACCCCGCTCGTCGCCGAAGACAACCGGTTCGACGATCAGCGCTCCTGCAATCTGCGTAGATTGAATTTTCATGCTCTATATCCCAGATTCTCGAAGAACCTCGCGGAGGTACTCGCCATAGTCGTTCCTCAGACTCGCAGCCAGAGACTCCAACTCTCCCGCATCGATAAAACCTGCGCGGTAGGCAATCTCTTCCGGACAGGCCACCTTCAGTCCCTGCCGTTTCTCAATCGTCTGCACGAACGCACTGGCTTCCAGCAGCGAGTCGTGCGTACCCGTGTCCAGCCAGGCAATCCCGCGGCCCATGACCTCAACCGACAACTCTCTCTTCTCCATATAGATCCGGTTGACGTCCGTGATCTCCAGTTCACCGCGTGGTGAAGGCTGCAAATTGGCCGCTGTATCCAAAACCTGATTGTCATAGAAGTAGAGCCCTGTGACGGCAAGTCGCGACTTGGGCTGCTTGGGTTTTTCTTCAAGGCTCACGGCACGGCCGGAGGCGTCCAACTGGACGACACCGTAGCGCTCAGGATCTTTGACTGGATAGGCGAAGATCGTCGCTCCCGAAGGCTGCGCCGAGGCAGATTTCAGCATCGTGCCCAGTTGATGGCCAAAGAAGATGTTGTCGCCCAGCACCAGCGCACAATCATCCTGCCCCACAAAGGAACGGCCCAGAATAAAGGCCTGCGCCAGTCCTTCAGGTTTGGGTTGGACGACATACTCGAAGTTCATTCCCCACGCGGACCCGTCTCCCAGCAACTGCTGAAAGCGCGGCGTGTCCTGTGGCGTAGAGATCACCAGGACTTCGCGGATGCCCGCCAGCATCAGCACGCTCAGCGGGTAATAGATCATCGGCTTGTCGTAGATCGGCAGAAGCTGCTTCGACACCGCTTGCGTGATCGGGTACAGGCGCGTTCCCGACCCTCCCGCCAGAATCATTCCTTTGCGTGTACTCATCGGTTTGCAGCACCTTCAGGGCTGGAAGGAGTGTACTGCAAGTCGATCCATTCCCGGTACGAGCCGCTGGTCACATGCTCCACCCATTCAGGATTGTCGAGATACCACTGAATCGTCTTGCGCAGGCCGCCAGCAAACGTCTCCCGTGGTTGCCAGCCAAGTTCGCGCTCAATCTTAGCTATATCCATGGCATAGCGGCGGTCGTGCCCCGGACGGTCTTTGACGAACGTAATCAGGCTCGCGTAGGGCTTCCCGGCCGGCTTCAGCTCGTCCAACGTGGCGCAGATCTGCCGCACCACCTCAAGATTCGACATCTCCTGCCTTCCCCCGATGTTGTACGTCTGCCCCGCAACGCCCCGCTCCAGCACCGCGCGAATGCCATCGCAGTGGTCGGTCACATAGAGCCAGTCGCGCACATTCTGGCCATCGCCATACACAGGCAGCGGCAGCCCCTTGAGGGCATTCTGCACCACCAGCGGAATCAGCTTCTCGGGAAACTGGCGCGGCCCGTAGTTGTTAGAGCAGTTCGTCGTCAACACAGGCAGACCATAGGTGTGGTGGTAGGCACGTACCAGATGGTCCGACGCAGCCTTGGATGCCGAGTAGGGGCTGTTCGGCGCGTAGGGCGTCTCCTCGGTGAAGGCCGGAGCCGTTGGCGTAAGGCTGCCGTAGACCTCGTCGGTGGAGACGTGCAGAAAACGAAACTCCTTCCGCTGCTCTGTGGGCAACTCCATCCAGTATCCGCGTACAGCCTCCAGCAGCTGAAACGTCCCCTCGATGTTGGTGCGAATAAATTCGCCAGGCCCAAGAATGGAGCGATCCACGTGGCTTTCTGCGGCAAAATGCACGATCGCCCCAGGGTGTTGTTCATCGAGCAGGCGGCGGACCAAAGCGCCATCCGCAATGTCGCCGCAAACGAAGCGGTAGCGGCTGTCCTGCTGCACCGAAGCCAGGTTCTCCAGATTCCCGGCATACGTCAGTTTGTCCAACACCGTCACAGGCGTCTGCTGCTCGACCAGCCACTGCAACACAAAATTGGAGCCGATGAAGCCTGCTCCACCGGTCACCAAAACAGGTGAATTCAACGGCATTGATTCATACCTTCCGTGATAAATACTACCAGCAATCAGAAGCGGCGAGTCTATTGGTAACATTCGCCGATAGGTCAGGGACGCCATCTTCGTGCCTGTTGCAGTTGTGGTCTTACGAAACCAGTCAGCAGGCCGTACAATTTGGGTGGATATGCGCAAAAAAAATATTGAGCACTTTTTCCCCCTAATTATGAAACTTCCGCGATGTGACCGTTGATTCCAGCATCTTTAGTGATTGGAAGTCCGAATGGATGTTTTGGAAGGGGCATAAGGATGAATCGACGTTTGGCCGCTTCGCCTGTCTATCGCTGGGCAACTCTGTTGGCGGGACTCCTCGTGATGACCGCCAACCCGGTTGCCGCCCAGCTTCCGGCAGCGTCACAGGATGCGAGCCTGGGAAGCCCACCTCCCGTGAGCGCAACGAATGCCTGCGAGTCTGACGCGGCGGGTTCCCCATACATCCCGGTCGACAGTTGGATATATCCGGCCGTGCTGCGTCTTTACTCCCTCGGCTACGTGGATTCCGTCTACCTGGGAATGCGACCGTGGACGCGCTCCAGCCTGAACAACATGCTCAACGAGGTGAGCAGCCACATCGAAGATAATGATTCAGGGGCCTTCGCAGACGAAGCGGAAAAAATCTACGGGGCGCTGAGCCGCGAGTTGCGCTATGACGCTCAGAACCAGTGTCTGGCCCCTGCAGATAGATTGCGGGTGGAGTCGGTCTACTCCTTGGCGCGCGGCATCAGCGGCACGCCTCTGCGCGACAGCTATCATCTCGGCTCGACCATCATCAATGACTACGGCCGTCCGTACCAAAACGGCTTCAATAACTACTCCGGAGTCAGCGGCTACGCTTCCGCGGGCCGGTTTCTGATCCATGTGCGTGGCGAGTTTCACGAAGCTCCCTCGGCCACCGGCTACTCGAACGCACTGGCCCAGACGCTGGCGAATCAAGATGTAGGCGCCTTTCCGGTCACCAACAATCCAGCCACGGGCAGCCCGTATATCCAGACCACAATCCCCCAGGGCCCTATTGCCGCAATCAACGATGGGCGCTTTATCGAGGCTTACGCCTCCTACCGCCTGCTCAACCACGAGATCTCCTTCGGCAAGCAGGACGACTGGCTGGGCCCCGGCCTCGGCGGCGGCATGGCTTATTCCAACAACGCCGAAAATATCTACTCCTTCCGCATCAACCGAACTGAACCGCTGTATATTCCGCTGCTCTCCTATCTCGCCGGCCCGTTTCGCTATGAGTTTCTGGTTGGGTCGCTCAAAGGCCACACCTATCCCAACGACCCCTGGGTACACATTGAGAAGATTAGCTTACGGCCCACCGAGAACCTCGAGTTCGGCTTCGAGCGCACGGTCATTTGGGGCGGTAAAGGCCACGAGCCCATCAACCTGCACAGCTTCCTGCGGAGCTTCTTCAGCCTCACCGCTGGCACTTCGACGAATAAGCTCACAAGCGCGGACCCTGGCGCACGCTTTGGCGCCTTCGACTTCAGCTACCGGCTTCCCTTCGTGCGCAACTGGCTCACGCTCTACTCGGACTCAGAGGTACATGACGATGTCTCGCCCATCGACGCTCCCCGTCGCGCCGCGTGGCGGCCTGGCCTGTATCTCTCCCATGTGCCAGGCATCCCCAGGCTGGATCTGCGCGCTGAAGCCGCCTCCACAGACCCGCCCATCAGAACCAGCCAGTTGGGTCACTTCATGTACTACGAATCCGTCCAGCAACAGGGATACACCAACCAGGGCCAGCTCTTCGGCGACTGGATCGGTCGAGAGGACAAGGGCGGCCAAGGCTGGATTACCTATCACATGAGCGGCAACGAGTGGCTCCAGGTGGGCATACGAAATCAAAAAGCCGCCAAGGACTTTATCCCCGGCGGCACAACCTTGGACGACATCAATTTCCAGGTAGTCAAACGCATCGGCAAGGACTTCGAGATCAACGGCAACTTCGCCTACGAGCGATGGAAGGCACCCATATATCTTCCCGGCCTGCAGACCGTCACCACAACCACCATCCAGCTCACCTGGTTTCCAGAGCGCAAGGTCAGCTTCTAGAATGCAAGCTGGCTTTCGAGGATCCCGGCGGAATGAAAATCCAGTACGGGCTCGACCATAGAACTGTCACTCAATGCTGAACGCCATCGCCGCGTACAACCTTGAATGCCGTCGCACAAATGATATAGAGATCGAATTTGAAAGATCGGCGCTGCAGATATTCATAGTCAAACTGAACCTTGACAGGTATCGGCAATTCATCTCGTCCGTTTATCTGTGCCCAGCCAGTCAGTCCAGGCACCAGCATGTGAATACCCCGTTCGGTCCTGAGCGCCACTAAATCGTCCTGATTGAAAAGTGCCGGCCGCGGGCCTACGAGGCTTAGGTCGCCGGCAAGAATGCTGAACAATTGCGGGAGTTCGTCGAGGCTGGTCCGACGGAGGAACTCACCAACGGGGGTCAGATAGATGGCGGGATCGGAAAGCAGGTGCGTCGCCACTTGAGGGGTTTTCGTCAGCATCGTGCGAAACTTCGGCATCGGAAAAATGCAATTTCCACGACCTACTCGGTCGGACCAGTACAGAACAGACCCCTTGGATGTGAGCTTGACGGCCATGGCAATCAAAACCATCGGGACCGCAAACACGATCACCAGCATACTGCAAGAGATGATGTCAAGCAATCGTTTCATCATACATTTACCGGTACTGTCCCAGATAGATATGGTGTTCCATTGAAAGACTACAATGATCGTATCTTCTCAACTAGAATATTAGGTAAGTCCAACCCGCAAGCAGCAATATTTTCTTCTAAATGCTGGAGGCGGGTTGTGCCAAAAATAGCAGTACCAACTTTGTCATTATATAGCACAAATGCAAGCGCAACTTGAGCTGTCGTCCATACGTCGAAAGCTCCTAAAGATGCGTATTCCCGCGCATGAAAAAAATCTCCTCGATAGTTTTTAAGTGCCCGCAACAAGTACCACATATCAGCCTTGCTTTTTGGCCAGAAAAAGTTTGGGGTGTACAGATGATTTGCTATAGCCGAACCCGCAACAATGAACTTGCCCGATTGAGACAATTTTGTAATAAGTGGTTCGCGGTATGCTCTGAGCACATTATAGTCAAGCATCACAACATCGAATATTGGTATATCCGCAATAGATTTCAACACTTCCGCGTCAAAGCTATTAACACCAAGCCAGCGTACCCACCCCCGATCACGTAACTCCGTCAGTGTATCTATAAGTTGGCTGCTTAGCTCGTTCTTGCGTGGTCCATGCAAGTAAAGCAACGGAATTAAGTCTAAACCTAGTCGCCGCCTGCTAGCCTCTACGCTCTTCAATATCGCTTGCCGCCCCAAATCGTGATGCAGTTTATTATTAGATCCAATATGAGTGCCAACCTTCGTGGAAATCAAGAGTTTTTCAGTTTCGACGCCCTTAATCGCCTTAGCTAATCGCGGCTCGGCATTTCCACGTGAATAGCTTGGGCCGGTGTCGAATACGGTTATCCCCAGCTCAATCGCACGTCGAACAATCGCTATGGCTTCTTTTTCATCAAACCAAGGCTGCCCCCATGCACTGGCACAACCCAGTCCGACCTCGGATATCCTGATGCTACTGCTGCCATATGTTCGATACTTGATACGAGATGTTCTGATCATAAATCCGCCAGAATAACCATGCTTCGAATATTATTCTCACAATCGGGACTTGCATAGGCAACGATGCGCAATGCAAGCCTTACGGTTAGCAGAGGTATGTGGATATGCTCCGCTATCTCCCAACATGTTATCACGTGATTCAATGTGAAGATACTCACCTGTTGAATGGCGCGCCCGACCCCTTGCTAATAACGCACTCTAGTCGACCGAACCGGCACTCGTTTGTCTGCTGTAATCTAACGGTCTGGCACATCGATGAGATTTTCCAGTGGACCGATTGTACTGTTAATTAGGTCGCGTTGCCGATCCCACACCCAGCCCCATTTGCCAAAATACCGGGCGGCCGACTGAATGCCGCAGAACAGTAGCCATACGCTTTTATAGGACCCCTTTTCATGTCTATGGATAATCGACGTGCGCGGATAATAAGCTGTGTCGTAATGTTCATGAATGCGTCGTGTAAGATCAAGATCTTCAAAGTACATAAAAAAACGCTCGTCAAAAGGCCCCGCTTCTAGCAAAGCCTTCCTCCTGAGCAACATAAAACATCCGGATAGATATGGTACCGACAGCACTTTGCTTAGGTCCATGTCACGAAGTTCAAAATTAGACATACGTCTACGAAATAAATGTTGTAAAAACCCAGGAAATAGCCGCCTGGCTAAAATATCGAATGGTGTAGGAAGTCTTTTGCAAAGATTTTGTGGAGAACCGTTTGGATATACCACCCGAGGCATCACGAGGCCCACGGATTCATTTAGCTCAAGAAAATCGACCAATTCCTCCAGAACTTTGTGCCCGAACTGAACATCGGGATTCAAGACCAGATGATACTTGGAGGTTGAAAACTTCTTGAAAGCAATATTATGTGCAGCACCAAACCCAAGATTCTTTCCAGTATAAAGATACTCCGTCCCCAAGGCACGACAGAGGGAACCAAGTTCCTCGGTGGGCGAGTTGTCAACAATCACTATTTTAGTGCGTAGCGAGCTATCCAGAAAGCTATGGATCGCCTGTTCTAACTCCACGGCATTTGTTTTGAATGCGACGATCGATGCTGTTACATCATACTGGTAAAGCAGTTCACTCATAATCCGAATCTCAGCTGCATGTCATCGAAAGCGCCCGGGTCTCTGATAAGCCACGTCGAACTGACTTTGCCAGCCTGGGAAGAGTGCCCGGGCACATTCTGTATTGCGGCATCTTGTTGCATTCAATAATAATTGTACTCAACCTACACGGCCTGTTCCACTTCATCTTTCCATCGACAGAATAGGCTCGGTGTGATCTCGTACTACCGGCAGGTCCCGGCGATCTTGCCACTCCTCAGACTTTTCAATACGATCTGCCACTTCTCTTCCGGCGTCCTCAGTATCATCCGTGCCTTACGTGCCATACTGCCTCCTTGGGAGGAGGCCTCAACCTTATCAAAATCCCGTATTCAGTTCTAGCGGGGTGCTCTACACCTTCAGCCCACGAGAATCGCAGTATGCACCGCATCCATTCTGTACTAGGCTTCGCATCTAACGTGTCAATTGATCCGAGTTGCCGGCGCAAGGCTCGCCGAGAGAACTCTCTCAACCTGCCCGGAGGCAATCTGAACTTTGGCCGGTTCGGCACGGTCCTGTTGGACCAACATGGCGGTCTTCAGTATCTTGGATCCGGGATTGTAGTCCGGAATCAGTTCCTTGAGCAGCAGTAAGAGGCTCGTAACATCTTGTTCTTCAATAATTTGCTGCAAACGATGCATGACTTCTTTGATTTGCATTGCATCGAGAGTGTGATGGCCAACATAGCTTCTGATCTTGCTGTGGGAGGTCGGAACTAGACACTCATGCTGCAAGTTCAACTCTTCAAACAGCTTTTCCCCTGGGCGAACACCCGTAAACTGAATCTTGATGTCCCGGTCAGGTTGAAGCCCGGAGAGCAGAATGAGATTCCTGGCTAGGTCCACGATCTTGACAGGTTCTCCCATATCGAGAACAAAGACCTCTCCGCCCGTTCCGATCGAGAACGCCTGCAAGACAAGCTGGGCCGCTTCTGGGATGGTCATAAAATAGCGGCGCATCTCCGGGTGGGTGACGGTCACCGGTCCGCCTGCGGCAATCTGGTCCTTGAAGATTGGGACCACGCTTCCATTACTCCCCAGCACATTGCCGAAGCGCACCGCCACAAATTTAGTGCCGTATTCCTTCTGAAATGCTCCAATCACCAACTCCGCGACGCGTTTTGTAGCGCCCATCATGCTGGTCGGACGGACCGCTTTATCGGTGGAGATCATCACAAAATCTTCCACCCCGTATTTTGCCGCAGCGCGGGCGACCTGCCAGGTGCCTAAGATGTTGTTTTCGACGGCAGCAAAGACGTGCCTCTCCATCATGGGAACATGCTTGTAAGCGGCAGCGTGATAGAGGATTGTAGGCTGATGATGAAGCATGACCCGCTGCAAGGTGTCAGGCCGGGTAATGTTCCCAATCTCTGAGTGAAACACAAGATCAGGGAAGTTTCTGCTCATCTCCCTGCCAAGGTGGAAGAGCGGAGTCTCCGCTTCATCGAAGCCGATGAGAGCAAGCGGACGGAACCGCGCGATCTGCCGGCAGAGCTCCGATCCAATCGAACCAGCGGCGCCAGTCACCAAGACGACTTTTCCCTCGATGCGCTCGCGAATGCTGCTCTGGTCGAGATGGACCGGCCTTCTGCCGAGTATGTCTTCGACAGCGACATCCCGAATCTGTTTGCCCAAATCCGTACCCTGAATAAGGTCCCCCAAGCCCGGCACCATCTTGTACTCCGCTCCAGCATCGAGGGCCAGCTTCAAAATGCGCACCATCTGCGGCCCAGTAGCGGAGGGGACTGCAATCAGCACTCTCTTGACGGCATGCGTTCGCACGGCGGCCACGAGGGCTTCTCCGGTTCCGAGCACCGGCTTCCCCTGCAGAATCAGGTAGGCCTTCAACGGATCGTCATCAATGAAGCCTACAACCTCGCACATCAGAGACTGGTTTTGGCGAAGCTCCCACAGCAGTGCCTGCCCTGCTGTGCCGGCACCATAGATCAGCGTCCTCGTCTGCACCCCTTCCGCACCATTCGCCCTGCGCGAGGCATAAACCACGCGAACAGTCAGCCTTGCCCCCAGAGTCAACAAGCAGCAGAGCAGCCAATCGAGAATATACACAGAGCGCGGCATTCCCCATGGTCCAAGCAGAACGAACAGGACCACTCCGCCCAGAACAGATCCCGCCGAGTTTGCGACCACAACCCGCACGGCATCGTAGGTGGATGTATACCGCCAATTCCCCCGATTCAGCTTGCCGGCGATGAAGGCCATCGAATTTGCGACAACCCAGATGCCGAGAGCCACCTCCATCGCGTGGAAATACTGCGCAGGCACCGCGCCATCAAAGCGCAGCTCGAACGCAAAAAAGCCAGAAAGAGCAAACGCCGCCAAGTCCAAAAGATAAACAAGAACACGATGCCGGATTAGCTTCGCGCTATAGCGTCGCGCGGGAAGCGGTATAGGGGACATTCATTTCTCCTGTGTTTGTATTCTATACCTACTGCCGTTTCCTATCACTATGAAACTGTGGTTAATGCAAGCATTAACACGCTGCGAGGCAGAAGTTTCCGGGAGTCTTGGCTGACTGGAGTTCAGCGGCTCCAGTTCCTCGCCGCCAACTTCCACTGCATGGCTTATTTGATGCTGTCCACGGTGAGAACGGCACGGCAGTTGTACTGAATTCGCACCGCAACCCCTGCCATTCCAGCAAATACGCCGGACCGGATGCGTGCCCGCTGCCTCACCTTCAGAAGTGGGTGGTGCTGGGCGTTACGCTGAGCAAGACCGGATCGAAGCGCATCGATCCCGAACGTCAGCGGCGATGCCTGTTCGTCCCAGTGCCGCCCACAACTGCTACAACGCCCTGTACTTCCAGCACTCGAACACGCTGCGCCCGCTGGATGCAAATATAGATGTAGCCGGGAAACAGTGGAAGATCCAGGGTGACCCTAGGAACTTGTTGAAAAAGGCACGCGTTTCCGCAACCGTCATGCAGGCTGATTCGTCTAACATCCATGCGTGGAGATGAGCGGGTACAGGATGGGATGT
>Ga0224555_1002345_pt1 | contig 22626 bp, 23 predicted proteins | sample 714S23034metaG_FD_180687 | JGI IMG/M metagenome (GOLD analysis project Ga0224555, IMG submission 180687) | Peat soil microbial communities from Stordalen Mire, Sweden - 717 S2 30-34 | ecosystem: Environmental > Terrestrial > Soil > Wetlands > Peat | place: Sweden: Norrbotten County, Stordalen...
GTCCATCGGCGGCCAGCAGAACGATACGTGCCCGCATGGCCAGGGCCTGCGCCGTCTTAGGCCTTTTGCTCCAGGTAACAAGCTGAGCGCGATCCCCAAAGGCGAGAAGCAACGGAGTGAGTGGGCGACCTTTCCGCATCGGACTTCCTCCCACTCTATCCGATGCAGCAGGTCATCTTATTTATGACAATTATTTTAGAGACAGGATACTAGTGGGCAGCTTGTTTTCCGGATACATCCGGCAAAGGGGGCGGCGCGGGGAGTTCGAAGACCTGGATTGTGCCTCCATTGAGGACGGCCACGCGCTGGCCCGAGGGCGAGATGGCTGTGTTGCCGCCATCATCGAAGATTGGGCTTGCAGGGGCCTCGAAGGCCACCTCGCCGGTAGCCGCGTCGAAGACCCGGACCAACTGCCCCTTGATGTCGTCGCTGCCGAGGGGCGCGAAAGCGCTGATGGGGTGGGTGACGGCGAGCGTCTCCTGCGTGAGCCGCAGGCCGTTGGGCGAGTGGGTCAGGATGGGCCAGATCGCCGTTTCCCGATTCAGATCGCTCCAAAGGATTTTGCCGCCGGTGGTGATGGCGATCAGTTTGTGGCCTCCCGAGCCGTCGCAGGCCGTAACCAGGACCTCCTGCTGGGAGATGAACTCGTTGGTGGGCGCGCAGGCGGAGTCGATGCTGCCCAGAACCCTGCTGCCGCCGGTGAAGAAGTTCAGGTTCAGCACCCACTCCTCAGCCCTGCCGCGCAGGCTCTCCAGGTAGCCCTCGGAGTTGATGGGCAGGTGGACGGTGGCGCGAACGCGGCTGACCAGCAGGACCTGGCCGGAGTTGAGGCGCAGGATGCGCACCACCCGATCGGGCGGCGGCTGGGGATTGTCATCGCTGCTTGAATCTCCATTGGTGTCGCTGGAGGAACTCTGGCTGTCTTCTGTCAAGGTGGCGGAGGCTGTCAAGGGGCTCTCCACCTCGCCCGGTTTGCTGGGGGCGGCAGCAGGTTCGAGTGAGTTGGAGACAAGAAATTGCTGACTGGGGTCGAGTTCCAGCCAGAGGAGCGGGCCGGGGAACTGCAACAGCGGCTTGAGAAGCAGATGGGCGTCGCCCTGCTGCAGGTTGTTCATGTCCCGGAGCAGGAAGTGGCCATCCTTGAGCATCCACAGGTAGCGCGAGCGGTCATGAACGCTCCACACGGCCTCGGCCTCGACGTTTCCATCCGGCAGCGTCAAAACCACGGCGCGAATCCGCCGCTCTTCGCTGTCTGCCGTTTCCCCTGGCTTGAGCTCGCGGTGAATGAGGCCCGGAACCCGGAAGGTGAAGAGCAAACGATTTTCGCCAATGAAGTCCAGGGAGACCAGGCTGTTGCGCAGGCCCAGGTAAAGTGGACCGGGAGGAGAAAAACCCAGCGGCTCCACGGGAATGGTCCAGGAGGGCGGCAGGGAGGGTTTGAGGGGGAAGCCGCCGGGAAGCACGCGCTCTTTAACCGGGCGAGACCGCTCGGGCGCGAATCCAGAGCTGCTCTGGGCCGGTGCGCTCTGGATTACCGCGAGAAACAAGCCGGCCGCCACCAGCCACCGGCCGACGCATATCCGCAGATTCAACTTCGCCACCCGTTCAGCCGCCAGCCGTTTCATCATCGCTATGTATTTTCGCCGATGAGGCGCGGTTTGGGCAGTGATACCCGATTCTGCTTTCGTGTGCGACAGTAATGAAGGGATGGAAGAGCAATTGAAAGCCGGACCGCGCATCAGGTTCCTTGGCTATGGCGCGTGCGCGCTGGCCGGGTGCCTGTGGGGCACTGGGTTCTACTTTGGCAGGCTGGCGCTGAACGAGATGAGCGTGGAGTGGATGGTGCTCTACCGCTTTGCGTTTGCCTCGCTGGGTATGTTGCCGGTGATGCTGTTCCATGGCGGCGGCCGCCTAAGGCTGAGCTGGGCCGAGGCGCGGATTCTGCTGATTGCGGCCCTGTTTGGGGTGCCGATCCAATTTCTTCTGCAATTCCACGGCCTGGTAAGGACCACGGTAAGCCACGCCTCGCTGATGGTGGGCGCAATGCCGGTGATGCTGGCCGTGGCGGCCACTCTGTTTGCCGGCGAGAAGCTGGATTGGCTGGGGTGGGTGGCGCTGTGTGGGTCGACGGTGGGCGCGGCGCTGGTGACTTTGGGCGGAAGCCGGACCGCGGCGGGGCGCGAAGTACCCACGCTGGCGGGTGACCTGATGGTGATCGTTTCGCTGTTCGTCGCGCTGGCCTGGATTCTGCTGAGCAAAAAGCTGATGGAGACGCACAGGCCGCCGGTGGTGACCGCTTACACCATTCTTTCCGGGGCCGCGATGCTGGCGGTGTGGGTTCTGGGGCCGTGGCTGGTTTCTCCGTTGACCCACGGCCAAGCGCAGCCGCCGCCGTTTGCCAACGTGAGCGCGACAGCCTGGATGGCGCTCGGCATCAGCGGCCTGCTGTGCACGGCGACTACGACGCTGCTGTGGAACTGGGGCATTCACCACGTGCCGGCATCGCGGGCCGGAGTGTTTCTGAACATTGAGCCGGCGATGGGCTCCTTTCTGGGCGTGGAGCTGCTGGGCGAGCATCTGGGCCCCTTCGCCTGGGTAGGCGGCGCGCTGATTCTGGCCGCGGCCGTGGCGCTGACCACGCACGGACACGAGCCGGAGCCGGCTGTGATTTTGGAATAGGCGCCGCGACGATCGGGGCCGGCTTGCCGCTCCGTCCAAAGCAGGAGGGCTGCCGCGCACGGCAGTGCGGCGTAGAGAGCGAACCATCCCCAGCGAAAACTGCCGGCAGGGCACGTCGCCAACACATAGGGAAGGCTGAGCAGGGCCGGGCACGAAAGCTGCGTCCACACCGGAAGCGCGCGCGCTCTTCCAGCCAGGCGCTTGGGAAAGAAGGCCGCGGCCAGAAAAGGGATGAGGGCGAGGCAGACAGCGATGACGTTCGGCGGAGTGATCAGACCGTTGAGTTCCATGGTGCGCCTGTGTTCATTGTGCAACAGCCGCGGGAGGAAAGATTAGAGCGGCTGGGGCCGTCCAGCAGCCCTGGCGCCACCCGCAAACCAAACCTTAGTCATGTGAGGCCCCTGGATTACCGGTGATGCCCGGGCTGGCTATGTCGATAACGTCATTGTCGATTAGTGGAGGCTCATTTGTCGCTCTTAACCTGGAACCACGCCAGCTCTGTGGGCGTTCGCGCCCTGGACGACCAACACGGCATTCTGATGGACACGACGAACGAACTGCGCCTGACGCTTTTGCACGGCGGCGGACGGGAGCAGGTGTGCGAAATACTTGACCGGCTGATTGAGTTCACGCGCATGCATTTCCAGAGCGAGGAAAAGTTGATGGAGGACACGGACTTTCCCGGCCTGATTGAGCATCGGGCCGAACATCACCGGATGCTGGCGACGATGCTGCAATCGGCTCATTGCCTGCAACACTCCGCAACGATGCCGACACGCGCGATGCTGTGCGCCCTGCGCGACGGCTATATCGAGCACATCGAGGGCCTGGACCAAGAGTACGGGCCCTGGCTGAACAGGGAGGTCATTTACTAGCGCGAGGTCGCGGCGCCGGGAGCAATAAGAGATCGATGCGGGGGGCTGGTTTCTCATTCAACTTCCCGGCGCGATCGCCGTGAATCAGGAACACGCCGCCTTTCTCAGGAGCCTGAATAAGCTGCACTCGGCAATGATTCAAGGCAAAGAAAAGAGCGTGACCGGAGCATTGCTGCGCGAACTGCCGGCCAGCGTACGCGACCACTTTGCTACGGAAGAATCGTTGATGAAGTCTACAAATTATCCCCGTCTCGCCGAACATCGGGCCAGACACGAAGAGTTCACTCGGCAACTCAACGAATTTGTCACTCTTCTTGAGCGAGGCGACAGGGGCCTGAGTATTCTTCTGCTTGTCTCCATGCGTGAGCACATCTCCGCACACATTCAGAAGGATGACCAGGCATACGTCCCGTGGCTGACTGAGCAATGGGGTGCAGTGAGCCTGTGCCGGCAGTGGCTCCTAGTGCAGGCCGGCGCAAATATGGTCATTTTCAAAAGGCGCCACGTTTGTATCGAATTGCCTGAAACCTTCCCTCAGAGGCTAAAGCCCGGCCCATTTGTGGCTTTTTGCGGCACGACTGAAGTCATGCCCTGTTACAAGGCATCTAAATTTTATTGCCGGATCGAGTTTTTCCGCAGCCTGTAAAGCCCACATTCATTTTTCTTGCCTTACGGCACGACTGAAGTCGCGCTCTTTCAAGGCCTCGACTTAATCGGAGGTTCCCTAAGGAAGCTAGCTCTCAAACGATAATTGCGCCGTGTCCCAGGCTGGGAGCGCAGGCTTGGGCTCGGAGGCTAGTTCGTAGACCAAGCGCTCGAGCACCAGGCGTTTGTCGGGCGGGGACGAGCGCAATTCCAGGTCGGCGCGGGCGACAAGCTTGAGCGCGCGCGTGAGTTCGCGGCGGCTTTTGTAGCGGCGGGCCTGGCGGATGAGATCGTCGGCGGCAAAGGGCGGGATGCGGAAACCCTGCCACAAGGCTTGCCAGATAGCGCGCGAATCGCGCACGTTCTTCTCCAGGATCACGAGCATCTGGCGAAAGGTGCGGGCCAGCATGTAGAGGTGGCCGATGGCCGCGTCTTCGCCCGCATCCGAGGTGTTGAGCAGCCCTTGCAGCAGGGCCAGCGCGCGTATGCGGTCATGAGCGCTGATGGCGTCGGTCAGCTCGTAGAGCGAGCGCTGCTTGGCGCCCAGCACCATGGTCTCTACGTCGCCCAGTGTGATGCGGCCCCGGCCCATGGCGTAGAGCAGCAGCTTTTCCAATTCTGAAGACACCAGCATCATGTCCGCCCCGAGAGCGTCCACCAGTTCGCGCGCGGCGTCGGGCTCGACGCGGACCTCGGCTTCCTGCGCCGTGGACACGATCCAGCGCATCGCATCTTCTTCGTTGACGCGCGCCAGTTCGACCATGCCGCAGTGCTGGCCGAGAGTTTCGGTAAGGCGCTCGAAGCGATTCTTGTCGTCCATGTCCATGCGGCGCGCGTCGGAGGGGATGCGCAGGAAGTCGGCGACAAAAAGCAGCAGCGCCTGCGGGTTCGGCGAGCGGAAGTAGCGATCGAGCGCCGCAAACTCATCCTTCTTGGCGCCGCGCGTGTAGAGCTGGCGCACGTTGCGGACAAAGATTACCTGGAAGGGCGCCATGAGCGAGGGCGTCTGCGCGTGATCGAGCACTTCAAAGATGGAGGTTGTTGCGAGGTCGAGGTCGGAGAGGCAGAAATCGCGCAGATCGGGCTGAACGAAGGCCTTGAGGACGGCGGCGCGGCAGCGATCCAACAGGAAGACCTCGTCGCCGGCCAAGACATAGCCGGGGCGAAGTGAACCATTGTTCGCCGCGGCAGCCTCGATTTCAGAGACGAAGCGGCCAACGGCAGCGAATCCCGCGCCCCAACGCGAGGCGGTCAAAGGGCCGCTCCCCGTTTGGCGCCGTCATTTTGTGCGTGGAACATCTGTGCCTTGATCATGCGGTTCCAGAATATCCTGCGTGGAGCCCCGAGGCCAGCCAGGAAAACTGGAAGTTGCCATAACGTGCAACTGCTCGCGGAGGGTTCGTCTGGTCTTCGCTCCCCATACGGGTTCAGAGCCCTATCAGGGTTCAGAGCCCCTCAAGCACATCGGCTACAAGCTGGCGGGCGAAGGCTCGGGAGAGGCGATCGACGGCGGCGGGGTTTTCCTGGATGAAGGTCGAGAGGTCGGTCGTGGATTGGTACTGCTCACGGAAGACGTAGTTGTTGTTCTGGTAGAGGACCTTGCCGTCCCGGCCGTTGAGCGTAACGGAAGCCTGAATGGTGATGAGGAAGCTGGAAGACTGCTGCGTCGAAGAGTTGTAGGTGAGCGGCGCTATCGACTCCTTCAAAATGGTGCCGTGCAGCACTGCATCGGCGTCTGGGGACTCAATCGGCGTAACGCGGAAACGTGTGCGCGTGGCAAACTCGCGGATTACCGCATCGGTCATCACGGCTTCTGTGTGATAGGCCTCGGTGCGCGTGGCAAAAAGCGGTACGGAAAGAGTCTTCAGGTCAGGCGGCAGATGAGTGGCAGCGCCCAGGGTGTGATATCCGCAGCCGGAAAGACCCAGCAGAGCGGCGGCAACCGGCACAAGAGCGAACAGGCGCATGACTCATCTTAACGCGCGGCTGCTGTCCGCATGGCGGCTCACACCCAGGCGGTGGCCAACATGCCGATGCGCACCGGGGAGAGCTTGAGACCGTCGGCGCGGTCATTGAAGTAAAGTTCGTTGAGGCGCTCGGGGCTCACCTGCTCGAGGCGCTTGAAGCCTGCACGGCGCAGTTCGTTCTCCATGTCGGCGGGCGCGAAAAAGAGCCGGAATGGCTCGCCGGCCGCTTCCACCCGCTTGGCGAGAGTATCGAAGACGAGGCGGCGCTTGGGGCTGAGCGTATCGGGCGAGAAGGCATAGTCGAAGCTGACCGCGGTGCCTGCCGGCAAGCGGCCAATGGTGGCAAGTGTCGAACGAAAGGCATCGAGCGTGAGGTAGGGGACGACGCCCAGCCAGCCAAAAAACGCCGGCACGCTGGAGTCGAATCCCGCCTCGGCCAGGCCCTCGGCAAGGGTCTTGTGCTCGAAGTCCAAAGGGACGAAGGTGAGGTTGGCGGGGAAGGCAATGGCGGCCTCGGTCAGCATCTCCCGCTTCCACTGCTGGGTGGCGGGAAAGTCCACTTCAAAGACCCGCAGCGACGGAAACGGATTGCGATAGGCGAAGGTGTCGAGACCGGCTCCGAGAACTACGTACTGGGTGACTCCAGCGGCGACGGCGGCTGCAAGGCGGTCTTCCGCATAGCGGCTGCGCGCGGCCATGAACAGGCGAAAATCGCGGGCCACTTTGTGCATGGCGCGCTCCATGTCGCGGTCGAATCCGGGGCCGATCAGGCGCACGGCGATGGGGTCGTCAAGGACCAGGGGCCGGTCGGCGGTCTGGTGCGCGGCGCGGCGAATGGCGACGCGAAGAGCTGTCCTGCTGGCGCGGCCGGTCTGCATGATTGGAGTTTAAAGCACCGTCATTGGCGTTGGGCCGCGTACCATGTTTCGTATGAGTTGGATTGGATGGGCGCTTCTCTCCGCTGTTTTTGCCGCCGCGACCGCCTTGCTGGCCAAGGTGGGCGTGGCACATGTGGATTCAAATCTGGCCATGGCGCTGCGCACCAGCGTGGTGGTGGTCTTTGCCTGGGGCATCGCACTGGCGCTGGGCAAACACGGCGAGATTCGCGATTTGGACCGGCGGACCCTGTTGTTTCTCGCGCTCTCCGGGCTGGCTACGGGAATGTCGTGGATCTGCTATTTTCGCGCGTTGCAGTTGGGGCCGGCGTCGCGGGTTGCGCCGCTCGACAAGCTGAGCGTGCCGCTGGTGATGGTGTTTGCGTGGCTGCTGCTGGGGGAGAAGCTGAATGCGTATGCGCTGGTGGGCGGGGCGCTGATTACGGGCGGGGCGATTGTGATGGTGCTGGGGTGAAGGTGCGCCTGCCTCCGCGCCTTCCCTATACTGAGAAGGGAGAACACCGAAAGCATCCCTCACCGAAAGAATCCCGTGCCCTCGCAGCCCCAATCCGAAGTACGACCCTGCCGCATTGTCCTCACCGGCTTCATGGGCTCGGGCAAAACCACGGTCGGCCCGCTGGTGGCAGCGCGGCTGGGCTGGCGCTTCGTCGATGTGGACGACGTGATCGAAGCCGAGGCTGGCGTGCCGATTACCGAGATCTTCGTGAGGCACGGCGAGGCGGTCTTCCGCGAACAGGAGCAAGCGACGATTGCGCGGCTTGTTGAAGATGAGGGATTGGTTCTGGCGCTGGGCGGAGGCGCAATTGAAATGGCGGCTACACGGGATTCGCTGTTGTCGACGCCGGGAACGATCCTGGTCCACCTGGAAGTCGAACTCGCGACCACCCTGGCCCGTTGCAGTGGAACCGAGCAAACGCGCCCCATCCTCGCCGACCAGGCCAACCTCGCCAGCCGCTATGAGCGCAGGCTGCCGCTTTACCGGAGGGCGCACGTGTCGATCACCGTGGATGAATTAACTCCGGATCAGGTGGCAGAGGCGATTTTACGGGCTGCACGGCTGGGATGACCGGAAAATGGCACGTTGGGCACCTTGCGGTTGCGGCTCCTTTCGGTGCAGCATGGATTAGATGGCGGGAAGGAAAAAATGACGGACATCCCCAGAGACGATAAAAGTGCCGACAGCCAGACCGAACAAGCCGGATACGCCGACGATGACTACGAGCGCGCGATGAAGGAGGCCCTTGCACTAATGGAAAAGGGATTCCACTTGGGCGGAACTCATAAACTGGACCGCGACGCCCTGCACGACCGCAAAGCCGCTCGGGACACAGACCCCCACTGAAGACTCCCCCCGCTTGCTATCATCGATGCAGGCGGATCACCGTTCTTAGCGGTGCTGCCGAAGGCTTTATCCTTCCCAATGACTCCCGCTTCCCAAGCCGCCAATCCGGTTGACCTCGCCGCGTCCGCCGAACACCACGCGCACATTCATGCGCCGCAGCCGGGGGCAACGGCTACGCTGATCCACGACCTGCGCGAGTTGTTCAAAGTGAAAGTCGTGGGGCTGGTGCTGGTGACGGGGTGGGGCGGCTTTTACCTGGGGTCGATGCTTTCGGGAATCTCCAGCGTGCAGCGCGGCCTGCTGGATACGCTGCTGGGCATCGGCCTGGTTTCCGCCGGAGCGGGAGCGCTGAACGAGGCGCTGGAACGCAAGACCGACGCGCGCATGAAGCGCACCGCCGACCGGCCGCTGGCCTCGGGGCGCTTTTCGCTTACGATGGGCATTGTGGCCGGGCTCGGCTCACTGGCGCTGGGCGCATTGTGGCTGATGCTGCATACCAACCCGCTGACCCTGGCGCTGGCGCTGCTGACGGCCTTTACTTATGTTGCTATTTACACGCCGCTGAAACGCGTGACAGCGATCGCCACCTTCGTGGGCGCGTTTCCGGGCGCCATGGGGCCGCTGCTGGGTTGGACGGCTGCCCGCGGCCGCGTCGAGTGGCAGGGCGTGGCCCTGTTTGCGATTCTTTTTGTGTGGCAGTTTCCCCACTTCATGGCCATCAGCTGGCTCTATCGCGACGACTACGCGCGCGCCGGCATCCGCATGTTGCCGGTGGTGCAGCCGGACGGTTGGTCCACTGTGGCCGAGGCGCTGTTTTTCGCTGTGGCGATGATTCCGGTGAGCCTGCTTCCGTGGCGGCTGGGCATGGCTGGCGTTGCTTATGCCGTGTTGGCAGGCGCGCTGGGTCTGCTTTACCTTGCGTATACGATCCGCTTCGCCGGCATCCTGCGGACCACAGATGAGAATGTGAGCCGCATGCTGGCGCGCGATCTGCTGAAGGTCAGCGTGCTCTACCTGCCGCTGCTCTTCACGGCCTTGATGGTCTGCGCCATCGCGAAGTAAAAAAAGGAAGCGGAACAAATGACGACGACGGTTGTCCCTTCATCGAGCATACGTGCCGCCATTGCGGTGATTCTGGTCATTAGCGCGGCGGCAACTCTTTTTCTTTTTTGGCTTATCTATATTCATCCGGCCGCGGCGACAAGCGCGCAATACGCCTTTCTGCCGGCGCTGAATGCGGTGCTCAACGGTTTGGCTGCCACAGCGCTTCTGATCGGCTACACGTTCATCCGCGCGCACAAGATCAAGGCGCATCGCGCGGCGATGATCACGGCCTTCGGCTTCTCCACGCTGTTTCTGGTGAGCTACATTCTGCACCACGCGCTGCATGGCGATGTGCGCTATCCGGCGCACGCGGCGCTACGTGGCGTTTACCTGCCATTGCTGGCTAGCCACATTATTCTCGCCGTGGTGGCGCTGCCGCTGGTGCTGGTCACGTTTTTCTTCTCGCTGACCGGGCGGATTCCCCAGCACCGCAAGGTGGCGCGATGGACGTTTCCGTTGTGGCTTTACGTTTCGGTCACCGGCGTGATCACTTACGCGATGCTGCGCCTGGCGCAAGGATAAAGTGACGATGCCTGCAAGCAGCCCACAGCCGACTTCAAACCAGCCCGACGATGGCACCCGGCAACTGCTGCAATGGGGCGGGTGGATGGTGGGCACGGGGCTGCTGGCCGCGGTGCTTTTGGAGACGCTGCTGGGCGGATTCTCGCATACCGGCGCCAGCACCAACACGGGTTGGTTTGCGCTGATCGTGGCGCTGATGTCGATCCCGTTTGGCAGCCTGCTGCTGGCCCTGGGCGTGGCCAAATGGCTGCGTAACCGGGGAATCGCACGAGAGCGCTGAAGAAGCCGCCGAGCGCCGGCGTCTGCTATTCTTTTTGCTTACTGGAGTGCACGCATATGGCAAAGAGCGTTAACAAAGTCATCCTTTTAGGAAACGTGGGCAAGGACCCGGAGATTCGTTCTACGCCCAGCGGCACCATGGTGGCTACCTTCGGGCTGGCGACGAGCGACCGCTACCAGGACCCGCAAGGCAACTGGCAGGACCGCACGGAATGGCACAACCTGGTGGCCTTCAAGCGGACCGCGGAGATCGTCCGCGACTATGTCAAGAAGGGTTCCAAGCTCTACATCGAGGGCAGCCTGAGGACCAGCAACTGGGAAGACAAAACCTCCGGGCAGAAGCGCTATAAGACCGAGATCATTGTCAACGACCTCTCGCTCCTCTCCGGGCGCGACGAGGGCTCGGGCGGCTACAGCCGGGGAGCGGACTCATCGAGTTCGGCAGCTAACTTTGACCAGCGGCCGCCTGCAGGGCACGACGACGCGGCCCAATCTGCCGAGATCTCGGACGACGATATACCCTTCTAAAGGCAGGGGTTAGGGATTAGGCGCATAGTGCGGCAGATATAAACTTTGGAACAGGACTGGAGAACCCTGGCCGCCGTCGCGGACACAACTTTGGGAGCTTTTCTTCGACAAATAGATTTGTAGCACAAGGGATGAGTATGTGTGCTACATTTGGATGGAGGCTCTCCCATGGCCCATGCAATTGGATTTCAGATTTCCCGAAGCTCAAAGCAGCCGAGGCCGGCAGCGAGTAGCCGCCGGCTCGACGATGCGCTGGCCATCGCCGGGCAGCAGGGGCTGCTGAGCGGCGGCCGGACACTCACGCTGCGCGGCCGCATGCCATCGCTTCTTGTCGAGCAGGCGAAGAAGAAGACCGGTATCCAATCCGACTCCAAGCTGATCGAAGCCGCGCTGGCGAACATCGTGGCCGCGGACGAGTACGCCGACTGGCTTCTTGCCCAGCGCGGCACTGTGAGCAAGGATCTCGACCTTGAGTTCTAGCTCCCGGTTCGAACAATCGCTGCGACGGTTGAAGCCGGAGAAACGCCAGAAGGGACTCGCCTACCGCGATCGCTCTCAGTTGCAATTTCTGAGGAACCTCAAGCCGCCGCTCCCGAAACTGCTCCTCGACACCACCGTCTATATCGACGCTCTGCAAGGCAGGCTGCCGGACGATACGGAGGTTGCCCTCCGGGCCGGGAGCCTGTGGCACTGTTCGGTTACGGAAGCGGAGCTGGCGGCCCTCGCCGGTTTGTTGGACCCGGCGCATCCCGATACATCGAGTGTGATTGCCCAGGTGGCAGCGTCTATTGAGTTGCGGCCGGAGCATCGCATTCTGACGCCGGACCGGGATACATGGCGCGAAGCCGGCATACTCGCCGGGCTGCTGGCTCGGCTGCAACGATACGGCAAGACCGAGCAGCGTAAAGCGCTCAACGATGCGTTGATTTTTCTCACAGCGGCCAAGAATGGTTGTGTTGTGTTTACTCGCAATATCACGGATTTCGATCTGCTCATGCAACTCGGCGCAAAAGGGCAGGCCGTCTTCTATGACTGCGTCTAGCAGCCCGTGGTCAAAGTCAAAATCCCTGGAAAACCGTCCCTCGGGGGCTAAAGCCCACGGTTTCTTAGCGGCAGCGTTTATGGCACGGCTGAAGCTGTGCCCTTTCAAAGCCCGGCTTTCACCACGGACTGCTAAGCCTCTTCTTCCGCCTCTCCTAGCGGATCGTTGTCGCGGTCGGTGACTTCGGCAAGAGCGGCGAGGCGCGCGGCTAACTCTTCAGTCCAGCAGGCCTCGGGCGCGCGCCAACTCCAGTTACCGGCGGGGACGGCGGGGGTGTTCATGCGGGCTTCGGAGCCGAGCTCAAGCACGTCCTGCGCGGGGACGATGGAGACCTCTGCGACGCTGGACTCAACCGCGCGGATAAGCGGCCAGACAGGACGATTGCCCACCGGACCGACCAGAGTCTCGACGGCTTTCTGTTCCGTTTTGCCCAGCGAGCCCCACCAGCCCTGCGTGGTGTCGTTGTCGTGCGTGCCGGTGTAGGCGACGGTTGAGGGCGTGAAGCGGTGGGGCAGGTGGATGTGCGCGCCCTTATCGCTGAAGCCGAACTGCAGGACCTTCATGCCGGGAAGGCCGAGCTCGAGACGCAAGGCGTCAACTTCCGCGGTGATAAGGCCCAGGTCTTCCGCCACAAGGGGGAGGGACCCAAGCGCGGATTCGAGGGTGCGGAAGAGTTCGAGTCCGGGCGCCTTGACCCATTCGCCGTTGATGGCGGTTTCTTCGCTGGCGGGGATGGCCCAGTAGGCTTCGAAACCGCGGAAGTGGTCGAGACGAACGATGTCGTAAAGCTCGCGGTCGCGGCGGATGCGGTCGATCCACCAGGCGTATCGAATTCCGTTTGCGTCAGGCGCGGCGAGCACGTCCCAGCGATAAAGCGGATTACCCCAGCGCTGGCCGGTGGAAGAGAAGTAATCGGGCGGGACGCCGGCGACGCGGATGGGCTGAAGCTGACTGTCGAGTTCGAAAAGTTCGGGGTGCACCCAGACGTCGGACGAATCCATGTTGACGAAGATGGCGATGTCGCCGAGGATGCGGATCGCGCTGCGCGCGGCAACCTCGCGGAGGTGGTTCCACTGCAGGGAAAAGGCGAATTGCAGGACCTGCTCCTGGGCGAGGGCGCGGGCGCTTTCCGCGAGAACCTTGGCGAGCGCATCCGGCTCGCGGCGGCGGATCGGCTCGGGCCATTGGGTCCATGCGCCGGTCTTGAACTGGCGGCGGAGCTCGGCGTAGAGAGCGTAGTCGGTGAGCCATGCGGACTGCGCCTGGCAGAATTGCTGGAATTGCTTCCACTGCTCGGCGAATGCAGGCTGGTGCGGACCGCGGTCGAGAAAGTTGGCAGCGGCCTCATGCAACAGCGGAAGCTTGCGGTCCTCCACCTCTTGAAAATCGACATTGCCGCTGCAGCCGGCGAGCCCGGGGTCCCCATGGACAGGTCTTCGTCCATGGGGTGGGAGCCCGGCGATGCGTTGGCTGTCAATCCAGCCCCACTCGGCGAGGAACTCGAGGCTGATGAGATAAGGATTGCCGGCAAAGGCCGATGAGCTGGCATAAGGCGAATTGCCGTAGCCTGTGGGACCGAGGGGAAGAACCTGCCAGACATGCTGTTTGGCTGCGGCGAGGAAGGCGACAAACTCGTGGGCGGCGGGGCCCAGATCGCCGATGCCTCCGTAAGACGGAAGCGAGCTTATGTGGAGGAGAATTCCGGAGGAACGCTGAAACTGCATGATTCCATTATCGCCGGATGGGGGAAGAGGATGAGGCGGGGAATTCTCACAGTACCTGCAAGGACGCCGAACCACTATAATCCGGTTGGCAAACCTGCGCCTGGGGCGCGGGGCTCTATAAGACTTCTAAAGAAAGCTCGAGGACAAATCCGTTGCAGATACGATTTGACCGCTTGTTCCTTTCAGCTATGGCTTTTGCTCTCACCCTCGTGACACCTGTTCAATCCAGCGCAAAATCGGCACCGCCGGCACAAGTAGTGGTGGCGAGCGGATGGCAGTTGCAGGACGTGGCCAAGGTGCCACAGCCGGGTGCGGAGGTGTCCTCGGCGGGCTTTAACACCGCGGGCTGGTACGCGGCCACGGTTCCGGGGACGGTGCTGACAACGCTGGTGAACAACCGCGTGTACCCCGAGCCGCTCTACGGAGAGAACAATCGGCCGGAGGTGATACCGGAGAGCCTGGCGCGAACTTCTTATTGGTACAGGGCGCTGATTGACGTTCCAAAATCTTATAAGAACCACCATGTGTGGTTGAACTTTGACGGCATCAACTATTCCGCTGTGGTGTGGGTGAACGGCGTGCAGGTGGGCACGATTCGCGGGGCGTTCATCCGCGGTGTCTTCGACATTACAGCGCATGTGACGCCAGGCAAGAAGGCGGTGGTGGCCGTGCTGGTGACGCCGCAACCTAATCCCGGAATTCCGCACGAGCACACGTTGCGCGACGGACTGGGTAGCAACGGGGGCATAACGGCAATCGACGGGCCGACGTTTCTGTCGACGATTGGCTGGGACTGGATTCCGGCGATTCGCGATCGCGATACGGGGATCTGGCAGAAGGTGTTTCTCTCGGCAACTGGGCCCGTGGTGCTGAAGGACCCGCTGGTGACAACCGATCTGCCGCTGCCGCGGACCGACTCGACGGATGTAGCTGTGCAAGCCACCGTGGAAAACGTCAGTGACCAGTCGCAAAAGGGCGTAGTGCAGGGGACGATTGAGGATATTTCCTTTGAGAAGGAAGTGGAGCTGGCGGCGCACAGCAGGCAGACGGTGAGCTTTGACGCGAAGAACACGCCGGCGTTGCACATGGAGCATCCGCGGCTATGGTGGCCGAACGGCTACGGTGCGCCGAACATGTACAAACTGCATTTGAGTTTCAGGCAGGGGAGCAAGGAGCCGGATGCGCTGGATGTGGATTTCGGCGTGCGCAAGATCAGCTACAGCGTTGCCGGCACCGATACGCTGACGATTTCAGTGAATGGCGTGCAGGTGTTTATCCGCGGCGGCGACTGGGGGCTGGATGAGGCTATGAAGCGCATTCCCCGCGAGCGGCTCGATGCGCAGATACAGATGCACAGGCAGGCGAATCTAAACCTGATTCGCAACTGGGTGGGACAAAGCACGAGCGAGGACTTCTACGAACTGTGCGACAAGTACGGAATCATGGTGTGGGATGAATTTTTCCAACCGAACCCTAACGATGGACCCGATCCCACGGATGTCGACACGTACATGGCCAACGTACGGGACAAAATTCTGCGCTTCCGCAATCATCCCTCGATCATTCTTTGGTGCGCGAGGAATGAGGGATTTCCGCCGCCGGAGATCGATGCGCTTCTGCGCAAGCTGATGGAGGAGCTGGAGCCCACGCGGCGGTATCAGCCGAGCTCGACGGACGGGGCCGGCGTGCGCTCGCACGGACCGTATCACTGGCGGGCTCCGCGCGAGTTTTACACGGTGACGGATGACTACTTCAAGACTGAGACGGGGAGCGTTTCAGTGCCGACGCTGGAGTCGATTCACGGCATGATGCCGCAGAAGGACTGGGAGACGATTACCGACGACTGGGCCGAGCACGACCTGGCGAAGGGTGCTTCGGGCGGGGATCGGTATCCCGGCATTTTGGCGAGCCGCTACGGGAAGATCGCCAACCTCGCGGACTTTGTGCGCAAGGCGCAACTGGCGAACTACGAGGCTTTCCGCGCCATGTACGAGGGGCGGAATGCGCAATTGTTCCACCCGACGGCGGCGATTATTACGTGGATGAGCCATCCGGCACAGCCGAGTTTTGTGTGGCAGCTTTACCACTACGATCTGGAGCCGAACGCTTCGCTGTTTGCGGTGATGCATGCGGGCGAGCTGGTGCACGTCCAGTTCAACGAGGCCAATGGGCAAGTGCAGGCGATCAACAATTTGCCGGATGCGGTAAAGGACGCGGTGGCACATGTTTCTGTCTACAACCTGGACGGCACGCTGGCTTACGAGCACGAAACCAAGGTGACGGCGGAGCCGGATGTGGCTACGAATCTTGGTGTGGTGGAATTTCCGGCGACAGTTTCGGCGGTTCACTTCGTCAGGCTGGAATTGCATGACGCGGCGGGAAAGCTGCTGTCTTCGAATTTCTATTGGAGGAGCTTGCCGGAACATCCGGACGATTTCAACGATCTGAACCAGATGGCGAAGGTCGCGCTGGATGCAAAGGTAGCGAGCGAGGATGCGAACGGCAAGCGGACGTTGACGGTAACGCTGCACAATCCTTCGAAAGAGATTGCGCTGATGGCGCACATGCAACTGCGGCGGGAGAAGTCGGGCGAGCGGGTGCTGCCGGTCTTCAACAGCGACAACTATGTGTCGCTGGTGCCGAATGAAACGCGGACGATCACGATTGAAGCTGCGGTGAGTGACTTCAACGGGGAAAATGCGCTGGTGGTGCTCGATGGGTGGAATGTGACGGTAGCGGCGGCGAAATTCAAGGGGGCTGCGGTGGCGCCGAATGTGGGGGCGGACCCGGCAAACTCGCCGGTGACCGGGCTGCCGTTCCAAGCAGTGGGGCTGCGGTAGAGACTTCCGAGACCTTGATTGCATCGAATCCCACCCTTGCCACAAAGAACGTGGGACCCCGACCCAGAGGGTACCCCGGCTCCCCAATGGGGCCATCCGAAGTTTTGGTATCCAGATGCGGAAAGGCCCGCAACCAAGTTAGGTTGCGGGCCTTATTCCTTGTGCGAAGTGCGTCTGGATTACATGCCGGGGAGCGAGGGGTTCTTTGCCTTGGTGTTGAGGCGGATGCGGTTGTGCTTCTTGTAGTCGTCAAGAACGCCGCTCATGAAGACGTTGAAGGCGTCGGAGCGGCGCTGCTGGAGCAGCTCGTCGCGGGTCTGGTCAAGATTCTTGGCGATCTCGTCCGCAGTGGGCTCCTGCCTGTCAGTCAGCTTGGCCACCACGCCGGTGCGCTGGGCGTTGATGGGTCCGCTGATGGTGCCGGTGGCCATGTCGAAGAGTTGCGGGGCAACCTGGCCGACTTGGCCAAGGTCGGGAACCTGTCCGGTGAGTCCAACCAGATCGCTGGTCTTCACGGTTGCACCCACTGCCTTGGCGGCCTTGGCCAGATCGTTTTCAGACTTGGCCATCTCGGAGAGCATAGTGGTCTTCTGGCCCAGCAGTCCGGGGAGCTGCTCGTCGCGATAGTCTTCCAGCACGTGGGCCTTCCAGTCGGCAAAGGTGGGCGCGTGGGCTGGAGCAACGCCGGTGATCTGGAAGACGGCATCACCCTCGCCCGTGGGGGCTGACTGCGGCGGGTCTCCCTGCTTGGACGCGAAGGCCTTGGTAAGCAAGGCTGCACCGTCGGGGAGCGAGGCGATGACGCCCTGGGCGCCAACAAAAGGCGTGGATACTACTTCAAGGTGGTGGGCCGCCGCCGTCTTGTCGAGGCCGTTCTTGATTGCTTCTGAGGTGAGCGCCTTGGCATAGCTGTCTTCGGCCTGGGCCTCGTTCTGGCGAAGCAGCGTTGCCTGGATGGTGGGCTGTACTTCATTGAGCGATTGCGCGTGCGCCGTCGAGCGCTCTTCCACCTGCACAATGTGATAGCCGAATTGGCTCTTCACGATTTTGATGTCGCCGATTTTCTGGGAGAAGATGGCGGTGTCGAACTCCGGCACCATGCGGCCGCGCTGAGAGAAGCCGAGTTCGCCGCCGGCGTCCTTGCTGCCGGGGTCGTCGGAGTTTTTCTTGGCGAGGTCGGCCCAGTTGCCGCCGGCCTGGAGCTGCTTGAGAACTCCCTCGGCCTTGGCCTTGGCAGCGGTGTCCTTGGCGGCGTCGGAGCCCGCGGGCACGGCGATGAGGATGTGACGCGAGCGGGCCTGCTCAGGAACCGAGTACTCGGACTGGTGAAGGTTGAAGTACTGCTGAATCTGCTGCTGGGTGGGCTGCGGAACGCCGCCGGGGATCTGGCTGGGGGTGAAGGCAAAATAAGTGATTTTGCGCTCTTCCGGCACTGCCGAAGCATAACGCGCGCCATTCTTCTTGAAGAACGCCTCGAGGTCGCTGTCGGAGGGGTTGATGGTCTTGCGCAGATCGTCCCCGGAGAGGACGGCGTAGTCGAACTTGATCTTGATGTTCTGTTTGCGATAGGTTTCGCGAACTTCCTGATCGCCGACCGTAACGCCGGCGGTGATGAGCGCCTCCAGCCGGCGGACGATGATGTCGTTCTTGACGCTGTCTTCAAACTCCGTCACCGACATGTTCAGCCGCTCGGAGATGAGGGCGGCGTACTGGTCCTGGCCAATGAACTTGCCGTTGGGAAAGAGCACCTGGCCGGTGGGTCCGGTTTGCAGATACTTGATCACATCTTCATTGGAGGCGCGAATCCCCAGCTTGTCTGCCTCTTCAAGCAGAATCTGCTGCTGCACCTGCTGCTGGCCGACCTGCTGCTCAAAGAAGTTGAGAATCATCGGGTTGTCAGCATACTGCGGGCCGCGCTGCTGCAACTGCTGGCGCGCAACCTGCTCTACCTTCTGCTGGCTGATGGTGTCTCCCGAGGAGAGGAAGCGGCTGTACCAGTGGGGGTAGATCACGGCATAGGTATCGGCGGAAGCGGCTCCCCCGCCGGTGAGGCCGGGGATGAGGTATACGCACATGGATACCGAAGCGGCGCCGATGATGACGACCAGGAGCGCCTTGGTCATGCGATTGTCTGTCTGCAGGAAACGAATCATGGATGGACTTGAACCTTCGACTCTCTACGCGCGAACAGGACGAGCTTTCCATTATGGTGACGAACCGGCTGCAATGGGAGACATCCCGCGGATGCGCAATTCTCGCGCTTTTGTCGATTGCGCGATCTTTGTCATTATAGACGAGCGGATGGCGCGGACAGCCGGGACTTGTCAGCGCGGAGCCGGGAACCCGCCGGCGCCGTGGCGCATAAGCCACAAATAAAAAATGGCTTTAGCCTCCGGGAGAATGCTCGATGTTGCGAGTTCACTCCCTCGATGGCTAAAGCCGAATTTTTTTCTCCAGATCGATCGGCGCTGCTAAAACCGCTCCCTTTCAAAACCCGATCGATTCCAGCAGTTCTTGAACTGCCGTTTACCGCCAGTAGTAAAACCCGCCGGCCATGTAATAAGGCCGGTAGTAGACGGGCGGATACCCGTACGGGTAGCCGTAGCCGGAGTAATAGCGGGGGCCGTAAGGGTAAGGGTAGCCGGGACGCCTGTAGAGCGTCGGACCGCCTTGATAAAGCCCCTCGGCCAGCCGGGCTGCCTCTTGCTGGGTTACCGGGTTGACGGTGAGCGGCGCGGCCAGATGGAAGCTGACCAGAGCCTCGGCGGGAATCCAGACTCCCGGTCCGGAAGAGGCCGCGGAAGCCGCCGTGCCAGCGGCAACGCCCGCCCCGGCGCCGATAGCGCAGCCAATGCCACGGCCCGCGGCGCAGCCGATGATGGTGCCGATGATGCCGCCGGTCACCGCGCTGCCAGCCGTTTGCCCAGCCTTATTCGGCCCCTTCACCTTGAACTGGTCGCTGGTGAGCGGGTAATTCTGTCCACCCAGGTCGAGGGAGGTGAGCGTGAGCGCCAGGGACGAACTTCCACCCAGATCGCCGCGGCCAACATTCTTGACTTCGGTAACCACGCCGTGGACGACTGCGCCGCGCGGAATTGCCAGCACGCCGCCCATGGCGACGTCGCTGATTACGGTGAACTGAACGGGTGTGCCATCCGCTGCCTTCTTGCTGGCGACGGGCTCATTGGTCCGCACCTGCAACAGAGTTCCCTGGGCCACGGTCACCGGTCCGGTGGCGGGCGTATAGGCCGGTGCCTGGGGCTGCTGGTTGTAGCCCTGCTGCCGTGAGCCATAAGGACCATACTGAGGCCGCGCTGGCGGGTAAGGGGGCGGATACTGGCCCTGTTGCGGATACTGCCCCTGCGGCGGATATTGGCCCTGGTCCGGAGATTGCTGAGGCGTCTGCTGCGGATAAGCCTGGGGCGGCGGCTGAGGTCCGTTGTCCGGCTGGCCGGCCTGACCATTCGCCATCTGCGGAGGGGCCTGGGGCTGTCCCTGGGGCTGTCCGGGGTCGCTCTGATCGGGTTGGGGCTCGACGGCATTCAGGGCTTCCTGAGCCTGCTGGGGATTGCCGACTATGAGGTTGTTATTCACTTTGGTCACGCCCGGCACTTTGCTGGCGATCGATTCTGCCAGCTTTTTTGAGGCGTCGGTCGACACCGTTCCGGCGAGCGTGACTTCGCTCTGGATAGTCGCGGCAGTAATCAGGTCGTTTTTTAGCGGCTGCGCAGCATCAAGGGCGTGCACCACGTCCATCTCGATTTGGCCGTCCGAGCGCTGGCCGCCGGTGGCTGCCGTGGCCTGACCTGCATTCACAGGGGCCATATTCTGGGCAGCCGGGTCATTCTGGGGAGCCGTATCCTGGGCAATCGCTATGGAAGCACTCAGGATCGCAACCCCGCACCAAGCTAACCCCTGCACAAGATTCTTTTTGAACATTGGCCGATTCATCTTCATCCTTCTCCTCTGACAACCGCGTCCTTGCTATCGTTTTCTTTGATGCCCGCGCCATGGGAAAGGCGCTCTCTACTCAAACTTTCGGTTCAATAGTTAGACGAATCCCGGCTTAAGCCGTCATGTGTGAGAACCCCAGCGCGCGGAAAAAGTTCCGCGGTCGAGGCGCAGATCGGGCCGGAGAATCATTGCCTGCCTGGCACGCGGGTTACTTGTTTGGAATCGGCCAGTTGGGGGCGATGCGGATGAGGTCGAGCGCGCCCAGGTCTTGCACGGCGAAGGCCGGGGCCGAAGCTGGAACGGCTACGACTCCGCGGGCCGGCAGATCGACGGGGGCGAAACCGGGCCCCTCGATTCGTCCTTCTCCGGCAGCCGCAAATAGGTAGGAAAGGCCGGGAGCCGGCTTGTCCTCGCTCCGCAAGCTGGCGCTTGAACGGCTGCCGGCTATGGGAATCCGCTCCACGCGAAAATAATCCGCATCGATCAAAATTGTGCGGTCTGCCCGGACCGTTGGCGCGACTTTGCCGGCGCGGGTTACCAGCTTTGTGGCTTCAAGCGATTTTTCGATATGCAGTTCGCGGGGACGGCCGTAGTCGTACATGCGGTACGTCAAGTCGCAGTTCTGCTGAGTCTCCAGCAACACCGCGCCCGGCCAGATGGCGTGGACGGTTCCGGCATCCACAAAGATCAGGTCGCCGGGAGCTACGTAGAGCATATTCAAGCGGGATTCGAGTGTGCCCACGTGAATCCCTTCCTTCACCTGTTCGAGGGTAACGCCCGGCTTGAGCCCGAGGGCGACCTGGGCCTCCGGTTCGGCTGCCAGCGTGTACCAGCATTCAGTTTTACCGCGGGGATCGCCATATTTCTGCGCCATCTTGTCGTCAGGATGGACCTGAACGCTCAGTTTTTCTTTGGCGAAGAGCACTTTGATCAACAGCGGAGACTCAGGCGAAGGGGCTGCAGAACCGAGCAGGGCCTCGGAAGCTTCAGTAAAGAGCGCGTCGAGACGTTTGCCGGCATGAGGCCCGGTGGCGACCAGGCACATGTCGCCGGTAAGCCAGACTTCGCCGATGGGATCGGCATTTGCGTCGACCACGCGATCAAACCAGGGACGCAAATCGCGCCATCCCCACACCCTGACGTCGAACATGGGGTCGATGCGAAAGGGCGCCATTTCTGGAAGCGGACTCGGTCCTGGAGCGGTCATTGGAATTGTCTCTATCCTCTTGTAAACAGGCCGTTTGCCGCCTGGTTGACCGGCAATGCGTCTGCGCAGGGGCAGCCACCGGCTGCAATCTCACTCTACCAGACCGCTGGAGAGAGCACCGGCCAGGTACACACGCGCGAACTGGAGCCGAATGGGAGGTTTTACGTGGAAGTCTATGAGCCCTCGGACCCCGACAAGCGCCATGCGGAGCTGGTGGCTAAACTGGGTGCGCTGAGCCGCGGGTGGCGCAGATGCGGACGCAGCCGACGGGGGATTGAAATGTTCTTGTTGAGTTGCGGCCTTCAGGTTCGAATCAACTCAATCGGAACATCCAGCGCACACTGGCTCCATAGCCGCTCGGTTGTCCATGCTATAGCTTGTTTGCTTTTGGCCAGAGCCAGACAAGCTCGATCCCCAAGCGAAAGCGCTCGACTGACATGGGAGAAGGCTGCTGCCAATTCCGCTTCTGCTTTGACAAATGGAACCAGTTCAACGCCGGCGAGAACCGCTGAAAGACGCTCGCCTGAGATTGCCAGATTCTCTCGCTGCATCCGTGTCAGTATCTCGCACCAGTTTACCGAACTGATGAAAACCTGCGCATCGGAGCCAAACTCCACGGAATCCAGAAGCGCATCCACGCGCTCGCCGCCAGGTTCTTCGAGAATCATCGCCAGAACGGCGGAGGCATCGAGAACGATCTTATTCACGCGCTGCTTCCTCTCGCCGTTCCGCTAGGAACTCGTCGAGAAGCCCCGCAAGGCTTCCGCGCTGCTTGACGATGTCGGCCCGAATGCTCTCTAGCGCCATCTTTCGGCTCAGAATCCGGATCTCGCCCTGGTCGCTGCTTACGGTCAAGCGGTCACCGGCCTTGAGACCCAACTCTTTCCGGATTGCCGCAGGGAGGACAATTCTGCCGCTTTCTCCGAGAACTACCGTTTCGGTCATTTTCCGCCACCTTTTGTAAATTATGGCATATTTTGTGATTTGTGGCATAAATGTAGATCCGCCCCCCCCCGTGGCTG
>Ga0224555_1002348_pt1 | contig 22608 bp, 20 predicted proteins | sample 714S23034metaG_FD_180687 | JGI IMG/M metagenome (GOLD analysis project Ga0224555, IMG submission 180687) | Peat soil microbial communities from Stordalen Mire, Sweden - 717 S2 30-34 | ecosystem: Environmental > Terrestrial > Soil > Wetlands > Peat | place: Sweden: Norrbotten County, Stordalen...
CGCTACACCCCTCTGACCGCCGGCACGCAAAAACTCATCCAGCGCGACCCCTCAAACCAACCCCGACGTGTGCCTTGCTGTCGTGGTAAACATACTCTATTGAACTTGCTGGTCGTTAAAAGGGCCAGTTGATTCCGTACTTCGGCCTCAAGGTCAAACGTCCTGTCCTCGGTTGCTATCTGTCCCCGCAGGATATAGGCAAGCGTTGCGTCCTTTCTTTCTGCCACGAAAATTTTCTGAATCCTGTCACCACCGGGGCGAAGACTTCTTTGATGCGTGTCGGGATCTTCCCAAAGTTCCAATCCATCCGCCGCAATGGCAAATCCTTGATTCGTGTAAATGATGACTGTTGCGGTCATTTTGGACAACTCGATGCAGAGCGGGTCTGTGAGCGAAAGCATCTACCAATCGGCCACGTAGCGAATTTGCCGAGAGGACCGACCGCGCGACAAAAGCGTATGCGGCACTGGATCCTCTCCGGCCTTTGTTCGTTCCGAGTCGTCAAACCCAACCTAGCTTTCCCGCGCTACGCCCATGGGTATAATCCTGCATGAAGGCACCTGCTGAGCGTGACTCGCGTTTCTATATCGGCGGGGTGGACATGGGCTGGACGCCCCGCTTCTCTACAGTCTAGCGAAGAGGGACGCCGAGAGCAGATTCAGATCGATATGCGCGAAATTCCCGGCGACCTGTGGTCGCTTTCAAAGTGCTAACGGTGGGCGCGTTCATGCCGTTCGTGGCCCTCGCGCTGACGATGAAGCTGCTTTGGGACTCGCGGCGGAGGAGCCGCACGGCTGAGCGAAAACTGCCGTATCCACGCTAAAGCCCCACTACCCTTTAGTCGGCGCGGGGCTTCAGCCCCGCCGCTTTTTGGCCGCCATGTAGCGCACCCTTTAGCCGGGGGTGCCCTCTGGGCCTGGCGGACTTCAGTTCGCCGTGCGCCTTGCGCCGCGGGAGCTAACCTGTCATAGGAAGGATCTACGTGGCGAGCCAGAACGTGGCTGGCAGTACTGCTCGCTGCGCCTATTTCCACCGTCGCGATTGGCTCCACGACTTTCATTCTCCGCGACCTCGTCAACCCTTGCGTTATCTGGCGTGCATCAGACCCCGGCAGTCCTCACATCACCGCGCATGCCCCGTGCAAAGAGGTCAATGACGTGGGCGAGACGAGGATTCGGGATGGATCTGGGGCACGCTTCGCTCGTGGCAACGGATAGTGGTTCTCGCAGGGTGCTTGATGATTTTAGAAGTATTCCCAATGGTCTTCAGCTTTTGGCCGCTGGCCTTGTTGGCGAGTATTGGATTCTTATGGACGGCATACCGGATGCCGGGTGACGTGACCCGTCATGGCTTCAACCTATACAACATCCTCGGAAACGCAATCGTCTCCCTGATGTGCTCCAGCCCGCACAGCCACGCTACGCAGCGCTCGATGCCCATGCCGAAACCGCCGTGCGGCACGCTGCCGTACTTGCGCAGGTCGATATACCAGTCGAAGGCTTCCGCCGGCAGATTCTGCTCCGCGATGCGGCGCAGCAGAAGGTCCACATCGTGTATGCGCTGGCCGCCGCCGATAATTTCGCCGTAGCCTTCAGGCGCCAGCACGTCCACGCCCAGCGCCACTTCGGGCCGCGCCGGGTCGGGCGCCATGTAGAACGCCTTCACCGCCGACGGGTAGCCATCCACCATCAGGGGACGGTCGAAATCCTGGCTCAGCAGGGTTTCGTCGGTGCCGCCGAAATCGCCGCCCCACTGGATCTCGCTGCCTTTGGCTTGCAGCGTCTTCACCGCTTCGTCATAGCTCATGCGCGGGAAGGGAGCTCGAATCGCCTCCAGCTTCGAAACATCGCGCTCGAGCACTTTCAGTTCGGGGCGCCGGTTCTCCAGCACGCGGCCCGCGACGAACACCAGCATGTCTTCGGCGAGTTGCTTCACGTCCTCCAGCGTGGCGTAAGCCATTTCCGGCTCTACCATCCAGAACTCGGTCAGATGCCGGCGCGTCTTGGATTTCTCCGCTCGGAACGTCGGTCCGAATGTGTAGACCTTGCCGAACGCCATGGCCGTGGCTTCGTTATAAAGCTGCCCGGATTGCGTCAGATATGCTTTGCTGTCTTCGAAGTAATTCACTTCGAATAGCGTGGTGGTTCCCTCGCACGCCGCCGGCGTGAAGATGGGCGTATCCACCAGGGTGAAGCCGTGCGAATCGAAATAATCGCGCACCGCGCGGATCACTTCGTGCCGCACGCGCATGATGGCGTGCTGCCGCTGGCTGCGCAGCCAGAGGTGCCGATGGTCCATCAGGAATTCGACGCCGTGCTCCTTCGGGGTGATGGGATACGGATCGGACTCCGGTACGCGCTGCACTACTTCCAGATCTTCCACGTCCATTTCGTAGCCGCCGGTGGCGCGCTGTTCGGCGCGGATCTTGCCGGTGACGACGATGGCGGATTCCTGGGTCAGGTCCTTGATTGTTTCGAACAGCGCTTCCGGCAGCGCGCTCTTCACCGCCACGCACTGCATCAGTCCCGTGCCGTCGCGCAGGATGGGGAAGACAATCTTGCCGGACTTGCGCAGGTTGTACAACCAGCCGCAAAGCCGGACGGTCTCGCCGGCGTGCAGCGCGGCGTCGGCAATAGTGATTCTAGGTGCATTCATAGCGTTCAAAACCTTCAGCCGTGTTGTGGGGCGGCCAATCCTGCCCGCCCTACAAGTCCTCCAACCGATCGAATAACTCCGCCGTCGTGGCCAGCGTGAATCCCGGCGCCTCTTTCAACTCCAGCAGCAGCGGATACTGGTCCGCGCGCGTGCGCAGCAGGTCCATGGTCTTCTTCCAGTCGATGCTTCCGCCTTCGGCCAACAGCGGAAACAGGTGCTGGTCCGCCTTGCCGTCGTTGTCGTGGATATGGGTGGAGCGGATGCGGTCTTTCATCACGTTGAAGGCCGCCTCCACGCCCTCGCCGATGTTGGCGTGCCCCGCGTCGAAGACGAAGTTCAAATCCAGGCGCGTCAGCTCCAGGAAAACCATCAGGCGCTCGGCGCTCGAAAGCGCGTTGGGAATGTTCTCCAGCAGCACTTCCACGCCCCGCTGGCGCGCGAAAAGGCTGATCTGCTCCAGCGCCGAGAAGGCCGCGTCGACGGCCCGCTCGGAAAACTCTTCGCCGGAGACGCCGATGTGTTGGACCATGTATTTGAATGGAATCGTCTCGGCGATTTCCAGCGCGCGCTTGATCTCATCCACCATTTCCAGGCGTCTGCCTTTCACCGGCTCGGTGATGGTGATCACCGAGTGCGGCCCGGAACGGCCCCAGATTTCGTCGCTATACATGGGGGCGTGAATGGAATGGAGCTTCAAGTCCGAGTCGCGAAACCAGTGGCCCAGTTCGGCGATCTGGGCGCGATCGCGGTAGTCCAGGTGCTGCCGCGCGCAGAAGATTTCCACGGCCGGAATCCCCGCGCGCTGAACCTTGTCGAGTTGCGCAACCGTCAGCCGGTGACCGACGAACAGGTGCGTGGAAAGAACGTGATGCATGCTTAGTATCCTTTGGCCGTACCCTCGGTGCGCGGATCGGCGGCGCCTTCCAGCCACCCGTCGCGCGCCTGAATAGCGGCCACTTCGCCCATGCCGCCCACCATCCTCACCTGGTGGCCGCGGGCCTTCAGCAGCGCGATGGTGTCGGGCGAGAAGCCCCGCTCCATCACGAGTTGATCCGGCAGCCATTGGTGATGAATGCGTGGATAGTCGACGGCGTCCTGCACATTCATTCCGAAATCCACCACGTTGACGAGCACCTCCAGAACGCTGTTGATAATGGTAGGTCCGCCCGGTGTGCCCAGCACCAGTTCGAGCTTGCCGCCGCGCGTCACGATGGTAGGAGTCATCGAAGAGAGCGGGCGTTTGCGCGGCTGAATGGCGTTGGCTTCGCCCTGCACCAGGCCAAAGCCGTTGGGCTCGCCGGGCTTGGCGGCGAAATCGTCCATCTCGTCGTTGAGCAGGAAGCCAAGTCCGGGGACGGTCACGCCATCGCCATATCCGAAGTTCAGCGTGTAGGTGACCGCCACCGCATTGCCGTCCGCGTCTATGATCGAGTAGTGCGTGGTCTCGCTGCTTTCAGGACCCGGCGGCTTGCCCGCGTGAAGCTGCGAACTGGGCGTGGCGTGCTCCGGATCGATCGATTTTCGCAACTGCGCAATGTACGCCGGGTCCAGCAGGGCGGCCAGCGGCACCTTCACGAAGTCCGGATCTCCCATGGACGCGGCCCGATCGGCGAAATAGCGGCGCATGGTTTCCGCCAGGTAATGCAGTTCGGCGGCCGACCCCGCTCCGGCCTTTTCGTATCCCGAGCCTTCCAGCACGCCCAGCATCTGCAGGATGCCGGGTCCGCCGGAGCTGGGCGGCGGCGATGTGATAATGTCGTTGCCGCGATAAGTTCCGGTGAGCGGCGTACGTTCCACGACTGCGTAATCTTTCAGATCGGCCAGCGTGACAAGGCCGCCGTGGCGCTCCATATCCGCGGCCAGCAGGCGCGCCGTCTCGCCTTCATAAAAATCGCGCGCGCCTTGCTCCCGGATGCGCCGGAGCGTGCGCGCCATTTCGGGCTGCATGAACGTCTCGCCGGCTTCGTATAGCTTGCCGTCGCGCAGGAAGATGCGCTTCGATTCGGGGAACTGTCCCAGCCGGCCGGCCGACCCGCCGAGCGACTTCGCGAGCCCGTACGAGACCGGGAAACCTTTCTCGGCCAGCGCCACCGCGGGCCCCACCACATCCGCCCAGGGCTTCCGGCCGTATTTTTTCGAAGCGTGCTCGAAGCCGCGCACGGAGCCCGGAACTCCGGCCGCGCGATAGCCGGTCACGCTTTCGTTGGTGGCCTTGCCGGAGGCGTCCAGATACATGTTGCGCGAAGCTTTTTCGGGCGCGCGCTCGCGAAAATCGAGGAACGTGGAGCGCCCATCGGCAAACCGCACTAGCATGAATCCGCCGCCGCCGATGTTCCCGGCCGAAGGATGCGTGACGGCCAGCGCGAAGCCCACCGCCACGGCCGCATCCACTGCGTTGCCGCCCGCTTCGAGCACCGCAACTCCGGCGTCGGTGGCATTCTGCTCGACCGTGACCACCATGGCGTGCCGAGCGTGTACCGGCTGCGCCGCCCACACGGGCAAAGCCAGAGCCAGCCACCACACCCACACCAGTCTTCGCATAGACACTTGATTCTACTATGCGGCAGGTTTTCTATTTCCGGGCGCGCTGCCGTTTACACTCGAACAGCACGATGCCGGCGGCCACCGAGACGTTCAACGACGGAATGTGGCCTTCCATGGGAATGCGCACCAGCACGTCGCAATGCTTGCGCACCTGCTCGTGCAGGCCCTTGCCCTCGCCGCCGAAAACCAGCGCAGTGGGCGCGCTGTATTCGATCGCATCGTACCCTTCCGTGCCGCGCTCGTCCAGGCCATAGATCCAGTAGCCCAGCTCTTTCAGCCGTTCGAGCACGCGATTGATATTCGTGGCGCGCACCACGGAAACGTATTCGAGCGCTCCGGCGGCGGCCTTGGCCACTACATCGGTAAGCCCCACGGCGCGCCGTTCGGGGATGACCACCGCCCCCGCGCCCGCGGCGTGCGCCGTGCGCACGATAGCGCCCAGATTGTGCGGATCTTCGACGCCATCCAGCACCACCAACAACTGCGCGGCCGGCGCCACGTCGTCCAGTTCGGCGTAGCGCTGGGGCGCACCCATGGCCACCACCCCCTGATGCGCGGGCGTGCCGGCCAACCGGTCGAGCCCCCCGCGCTCCTCGAAGCGCACGGACACCGACGCGCGGCGCGCCAGGTCGATGATCTCCTGCAAGCGCGCGCCGGCCGCGCCTTTGGCGACCAAGATGCGGTCGAGCGGGCGGCCCGCTTTCAGGCTTTCGAGCACCGGATTGATGCCGCTGAGGATAGCCATTCGCCTTACTGCTCGGGCAGCAGGCGCAGGCCGTTGTTCAGCCGGTTGGTGAAGTTAGCGATCGCCGCGACCAGCGTGATCTCGACGATCTGCTCATCGTTGTAGTGCTGGTTCAGCGCATCGCGCGTTTGCGCGCCGTCCGCCGTGCGCGTCAATTCGCGCGCATATTGAATGGCGGCGCGTTCGTGTGCGGTGAAACCGTCATCCTGACCGGCCTGGAGAGCGCGCATTTCCTCTTCCGTGACGCCCGCTTTGCGCCCCGATGCCGTGTGCGCGGCCGTGCAATAGGCGCACTTGTTGGTATAGGACACGGTCAGGTAAACCAGTTCCTTGGTGCGCTGGTCCACGGACCCCGGACCCACGATGGAGCCATAGAGGGGCACGAAGTTCTTCAGCACCTCGGGCCGGTTGGCCATCAGGCGAAAGAAATGAATGGGGCGCTTGGCGCGCTGTTCGAGTTCGGCTAGGTATTCGTTTTGGGCCGGTTCGACGAGGTTGATTGTGTTTGCCATCTGCCCAGTATAGCTGGCACGGCCGTTCACACGCTGCTGAGCGGGGACGCGTAACGGATACGGATGTCGTGGTGATAATAATCCGAATTGGCGAACTTCTCCTGGAAGATGCGCTCCCAGCGGGCGTTCTCCTGGCAGTTGCGGCACTGGCCGCAATGGCAGCGTCCCGAAGCGCGGCGGGATTTGGCCGCACGGGCCTGCGGAACGGGGTCCACCCGGGGCGGCGCGGGAACCGCGGGCTTTCGCGGTTCCGGGGGAGCGTCGCACTCTGGCGCGACGCCGGGCACGGCTTCCCAAGGGAGCAATTCGCTCGCGGCGCGCGCCCCGCGCCGGTGTCCGGACGTCGAACGCAGCGTGCTGAAGGCGTATAGCACCTCGCCAAAGCTGGCCAACTCCAAACCCGCTGACTGAAGTGATATCGATTCGTTAACCATCGGAACTATGAACCTCCTCCGGCCAAGCAGATAATTAACCGTGAACTCGATAATGATATCCCGAAGAAAATTCAAGTTCAATAGGTATGATTAACCAAAGATAACTAAATTTGACTAAAAACTCCGAATTAGGCCGGATCGGCCCTGTGGCAAGGAGTCTGCCACGAGCCGGGGCTACCGCAGGGCCTTCTCCGGCGATAGAAATGACGCCTCAGCGGATAAGAAAAGGAAATTTTATTTGCGAGCGTCGCACCTGGCGCAAATCGCCGATCGAAGGCGGGCCAGCCCGCAGGCACTCGCCGCAGGTGTTCACCCGGATCGTGAGGCTGGTGCCCCAGGCGACGAGCCGGCAGGATAGCGGTGCTAAACTAAGAATTGCATGGCAGCAACAACCATCGTGCCGATGGAAGAATACCTGCAAACCAGCTACGACCCCGACCTGGAGTACGTGGATGGGCAATTGCTGGAGCGTCATGTGGGTGAACGGCGGCGCAGCCGTCTGCAGTTTCTGATTGGACTTGAGCTTGGCCCCCGCGAGCCGGGGAGGTTCCACACCTATACCGAACAGCGCCTGCGCGTTTCGCCGCACCCCAGGTATCGGGTTCCCGATCTGTGTGTGATGGCCCTGCCGTATCAACGCGAATCCGTCTTCACCCACCCGCCCCACCTGGTCATCGAGATTCTGTCCCCGGATGACGAGCCGGCCGACATGCTGGAGAAGATCGCCGATTATCTTAAGTTCGGCGTCCCGCACGTATGGATCCCCGACCCGTACCGTCAACGGCTTCAGGTAGCCGACCGCGATGGTCTCCACGACCGGCCCGATCTCATCGTCGAGACCGAATTAGCCGGCCGCTTGGATTTCGGCGAGTTGTTCGCCAAGCTGGACGAACCGAGCGAGTGAGATTCCCAGACTCGTCCCGGTAGACCTGCTCCAGACTGGCGCGCATTCGGGCGGCGGTACCAACCGATCACGACTTACTCCAGCCTGCCGCTCAATGGCCTGGCACTCCACTGCAAGCTGCCCTGAGCGTCTCTCTCCCCGACAAACATCTGTCCGGCGGCGAGTCTCTTCGGCCAAAACAGCCAGCGGTACTCCACCCACAGTGTTACTTCGGCTCTTGTTATGCTACCAGGAAGACGGATCGCTGTTCGCAGTGGGCACGGCACTGTGACCGTCTCTCCCGGTGAGAGCGATTTATAACGATAATTCCTGCGGTCAATCACCATCGAACGGTCAAACCCGATGTTCCGGTCTGTGATCACTTTATCCAGACCGCATATGATCTGCACTTCCTCCATGGAGAACAGACTGTTATGATTGGAAACATCGAAGCGGGCAGAGATGGGATCCGATTCATCAAGATACCGGGGCATGCCTATCCCAACGGCCGGCTTCAGGGCCAGAAGACCAATTAATGAAACAATTGCACTGAGCCGCGACTACTATCCCCCAGGCCCTCTTCCCCCAGCGCGTCTTCCTGTCTGCTATGTTGCCGCTCGCTATGGATTTCGCCTTCTTCGACCCTCTCTTTGCCCTGGCTCTCTTCTTGTGGATCTCCTTGTCCTTCGCCATTAGATACAAGCTCCACCGCCACGGCTGCTACTTCGCGTCGCGCCAGTTATCCCCGATTCCCACATCCACCAATAATGGCACTTCCAGCCGGTAGACCTGCTCCATCTCGCGCTTCGCTAGCGCCGCGACCGCCGCCGCCTCGTCCGCCGGAGCCTCGAACACCAGCTCGTCGTGAACCTGCAGCAGCATCGCAGCCCGGCCGGCCCTCCGTTCCATTTCCCGATCGATGCGCACCATGGCCAGCTTGATCAGGTCCGCCGCGGTCCCTTGCAGCGGGGAATTCACCGCCGTGCGCTCCGCGAACCCGCGCGCGTTCGGATTGCGGCTGTTGATATCCGGGATGGGCCGCTCGCGGCCCAACAGCGTGCGCGTCACACCCGTGCGCCGTACTTCCGCTTTGGTGGCCTCGATGAACTTCCGCACGCCCGCGTAGCGCGCGAAGTAGCTCTCGATGTACTCCTGCGCCTCGCGTTGCGTAATGCCCAACTGCGCAGCCAGCCCAAACGGGCTGATGCCGTACACGATGCCGAAATTCACCGCCTTGGCGTTGCGGCGCGCCTCCGGCGTCACCATCAGCGGCGGCACGCCCATAACCTCGGCGGCCGTGCGCGTGTGGATGTCTTCGCCGTTGCGGAACGCTTCCACCAACACCGCGTCGCGCGACATGTGCGCCAGCAGACGCAGCTCGATTTGCGAGTAATCCGCCACGATCAGCTTCCAACCCGCGCGCGGCACGAACGCGGCGCGAATCTCGCGCCCCAGTTCGGTGCGGATGGGGATGTTCTGCAGGTTCGGGTTCGACGACGATAGCCTGCCGGTGGCCGCGCCGGTCTGGTTGAAGCTGGTGTGCAGCCGCCCGGTCTGCCGATCGATCAGCGCCGGCAGCGCATCCACGTAAGTGCCCTTCAGCTTGGTAAGCTGCCGGTATTCGAGCACCTTGCGCACGATCTCGTGATCGCCCGCCAACTCCTCCAGCACATCCGCCGCGGTCGATATGGTCTTGCCCCTGCCGTACTTGAACGGCGCGGGCAGCCCGAGGTCTTCGAACAAAATGCGTCCCAATTGTTGCGGCGAGGCGATGTTGAACGGCTTGCCCGCGAGCGCGTGGATTTCGCCGGTCAGCCGCGTAATGTCGCGCTCCATCAGCTCCGAGAGCCGCCCCAGTTCGGCGCCGTCGATGCGCACGCCCACGCGCTCCATGCGCGCCAGCACGCGCGCCAGCGGCAGTTCGATTTCCGAGTACAGCTTTTCAAACCCGCGCTCGACGACCACCGGCCGCAGCGACCGGCAAATCTCCAGGGTGATGTCGGCGTGCTGCTCCGGCGCCGCCCCCAGCTTCATGTCGAGCCGCCGGCGCGCCTGCTCCTCCAGCGGGCAGCCCGAGGGATCGGCGTCCAGCAGGAACGCATACAGCATGATGTCGTGCTCGAAACCGGCACCCTGAATGCCCAGCTTGTCGAGCGCCAGCAGTGCGGACTTCACGTCACATGCGATTTTGGGCCGCGCGGCGTCTTCGAGCCACGGCTTAAGAACGCCCATCGATGTCCCCGGCGCGAGCTGAGCCGAGCGCGCTTCGCCGGATTTCCATGCCATGCCGATGGTGGCCTGGGCGATATCGAGGCCGATGTCCAGGGCAAACTCGCCTGCGCCCGATTCCGCGATGGCCACGGCCACCGGCGCGTCCGCGGGAATCGTCTGCAGCCACTCAGCGACCGCCGCGGCCGGCGCCAGCGCCTGGTAGTCCCGCGTGCGCGTGTCTTCGCTGGGCCCCAACTCCTTCAGCAGGCTGTGAAACTCCAGGTCCTTGTAAACCTGCTTCAGCGCGTCCGGGTCGGGCTCCCGCGCGCGCACCGAATCGAGATCGAACTCGATGGGCACCGCCGTATCGATGGTCGCCAGGCGCTTGCTCATCAGGATGCGCTCGACGTTGTTCTGCAGGCTCTCGCGATACATCTTGCGCTCCACCTCGCCCGCGCGCGCGATGGCCGCCTCCACCGAGCCGAAGCGCTCGATCAGGTCCCGTGCGCCTTTGTCGCCGATGCCCGGCGCGCCCGGTATGTTGTCGATGGCGTCGCCCTTCAGCGCGAAGAGGTCAGGCACCTGCGCCGGCATCACACCGAGAAACTCCTTAACTTTTTCCGGTCCGTACCACTCATCGTCCTTGGCGGGATTCAACATGGAGACCCGCTCGCTGACGATCTGCATCATGTCCTTGTCGCTGGAGACGATGACCACCTCGATACCGGCCTGCTCCGCGCGGCGCGCGATGGCGCCGATGACGTCGTCGGCCTCGAAGCCCGCGAATTCCAGGATTGGTATCCGCATGGCTTCCAGGACGCGGCGGATGTGCGGGATCTGCTCGCCCAAATCCGGCGGCATCTCGGCGCGGTTGGCCTTGTACTCGGCGAACTCGGCCATGCGCGCCACCGGCGCACCGCTTTCGAACACGGCGGCGATGTACTCTGGCGCGTAGCTCTTGGCCAGCTTGCGCAGCATGTTGTTGAAGATGTACACGGCCTCGGTGGAGAGGCCCGCGCTGGTGCGCATGGGAGGCGCGGCGCTCCGCGCGCGCGCGTGGTACGCGCGGAAGATGAATCCGAATGAGTCGATGAGGAAGAGCCGTGGTTGGTGCGCCACAAGGTTATGGTAGCTTACCCGTGGGGCAGCCTCTCAGGCTGCGGACCCGCTCCCAGCGGGTCCCCTCGGCCGAATGGAACTCTGGAAGAGCGGCTCGAAACTGGCTTTGCGTTCAGGCAACATTTCGGATGACGAGGACCGGTCGCGGAGAACGCTCCAACTCCGCGATCCGAACGGCATTCCGCCGCACCAGGCTCTCCACTTGGGATGTCTTGTAATTGCAGTTCTCAAGCCGCACGACCTTGGGCGGTGCGCCCCGCTCCTCCGCGAGATCGAGAAAGTCCGAATCGGCTGTCACGATGACAGACCCATTGGCCCTCGCATACGCCCAAACCGCTTCGCCCGGCGTAAACCGCTCGAGCCCAGTGTCAAGGACATGGATCGAACCGGGGAAGAGTTCGGCAAGGCGGCCAACCAACCGGGGCGAAAGGTTGGCGTCAAAAAGAAGCTTCAACGCGACAGGCGCTCCCGCCCTGCCTGAGAAGCAAAGGCATAGACGGCTGGGAAGTCTGCCTTTTCCAGGTACGGGTAATCGTCTAAGATCTCTTCTTCCGTCATACCGTCGGCAAGCCAATCCAGCACGTCCCAGACTGTCACCCGCAGTCCGCGGATACACGGCTGTCCGGAGCGCTGGCCGGGTATAACAGTGATGCGTGAAAGGTGGGCCTTATCCGTAGTAGCCATCGACAATATTATCCTCCATTTGCGGCGGCAAGTCCGAAGGTATTGCCCGTGCGCCGCCGGTCCTTGAATTCGTCCCGTGCGACGACCGCGATGCTTTCCGAGGCCGACGCTTTCATTCGTATGATTAGAGAACTTCGCAACCGGAATCCATTCTCCACGCGGCCGTGAAGGGGCCAGAGACGCCCCGCCGATTGCCCGCGCCCTCACCGTTTAGGCCGCGTCGCGGACCTCTACGGTCATCTGCTTCCCCAAAGCCGCAAGCGCCGCCTGGATCTTCTCCGCCTTCGTAGCATGCTCAGGATCGAGCATACGGCGGATGACTCGCTCGTGGACCCCAAGGCGGCGTGCCAACTCGGAGTTGTTGACCTCCCGGTCGCGCATCGCCAGATAGAGCGCCAGTTTCGGCGCGAGCCAAAGCGGCACGGGCACCAGCCGCTGACCACGCTTCGCGGCTGAGGACACCGGGATCGCTTCCCGCCGGGACAGGCGGATCGAGAGTTCCGATCCGAGGGCATCCATGGCTTCCTCCATTGCCTCGTGATCGTCTTTGCCGTCGGTCGCGACGCGTGGAAGATCGACGAACTCGACCAGCACGCGACCGTCGCGGCCGGGAGTGAATTTCGCGGGATACGTAAAGGCGGACATTGGTTCACCTCTCACAGGTCATGCGGATCGATCTTCAGATCGCGGCACATCCTTGGCCAATAAGTCGCGGCCGATCTCTTTCTTCCGATCCTTGAGGGTCGTGTATTCTTCACCGAAGTACAAGCGGCCATGGCTGCCTTTTCCTTTGTCCGCCACGAATTGGCAGGCGACTTTCCTATGTCGCGCCAGCTTCTGTATTCGCCGCTCGAATTCGGCGCCTTTCATGATAACATTTTCGGACACATGTGTCCGCACGTCAAGTCCTCCTCGGGGGTCTGCTCGGCGCCTTCCCGCAACGATTCAAGAAGACTTCGAAAGGAACGGCCCGCTGGCGCAATACCTCTGTGACAGCCTCGGGGAACAATTAACCCGATGTCGCGGTCCAATTCCACGAGGCCCGATAGATCGCAATCGCGGAGATACATCATGAAAGCCTGGTTATTGCTCTTGGCGGCGCTCGGCGGCATCGTCTGTCTGACGGTGCTGGAATCCTTCCAGGAAACGGCCACGCCGGCTGGCGAATCGGTTGCCGTTACTTACTCGCACGGTACGGTGCGGGTGTCCATTCCTTATGCGGCGCCGCATGCCGGCGCGGGACAACTCACGGTCGAGGTGCTGGATCCCGACGACCAGGCGCTGGGGCGCGCGGAACAGAGTGTCGCCGTGGGCGCGGGGAAAGGGCGTTGGCAGGAAGATCTCAAACTAACGAAGCCGATGGCCATCGACGAACTGGCCTGGCAGCGCCTGCGCTACCACTTTTCCTACGACGGCCATCAGGGCGAGACCGCCACGTCCGCCGCCATCGAGGGCACGGAATCCATCTCGCAGATCCTGCGCATGCCGGTGGTCCATATCCTGGGCCAGCAATCTTACCTGAGCGGCGGCCAAGCCGCGGTGCGGGTGATCGTCACGGATTCCAACAACGAGCCCATTTCGGGGCCGAGTTCGGTTCGCATCGAATTGACGCCCGAAGGCCGGAAAGTGCGTGCACTTTTCACGGGCAGGTTGAATGCGCGCGGAACCGCGGAGGCGCAGTTCCGGTTTCCGGCCGGCCTGGTGGGCAGTTATCCTCTGCGCTACGTGGCGGAGACGCCCATCGGAGAGGCGGAGTTCACCCAGCAGGTGCGCCTGGAGGACAAGGTCCAGATACTGCTCACCACGGAGAAGCCCATTTATCAACCGGGCCAGACCATACACGTGCGGGCATTGGCGCTGGATCGCGCGCGTCATGCGGCGGCCGGTGGGCGCAACCTGACCTTCGAGGTGCAGGATTCGCGAGGCAACAAGGTGTTCAAGAAGGCCACGCAGACTGACAAGTTCGGCATTGCGTCGGCCGAGTTCGAACTGGCCGACGAGGTGAATCTGGGGACGTACCATCTGCGAGCTGTCATGGGTACAGAGGAGGCCGGCGCCAACACCGCGGAACTGGCACTCAACGTCGAGCGATACGTGCTGCCCAAGTTCAAAGTCGCCGTAGACTTCGCGTCGAAAGACAACCACGCCAAGCGCGGCTACCGGCCCGGCGATCATGTTACCGGCACGGTGCGCGCCAACTACTTCTTCGGAAAACCGGTGGATGGGGCTGAGATCGGCGTCAAGGCGTCCGGTATGGACGTGGCGCAATTCGAGGCGGTGTCCGTGCAAGGCAAGACCGATCGGGAAGGGACGTATCGATTCGACATGCGGCTGCCGAGTTATTTCGCGGGCCGCCCCCTGAGCCATGGGGCCGCCTCCGTGCTGATCGAAGCCACAGTGAAGGACGCGGCCGGCCATGCCGAAACGCGCGGCGAGCCGATTACGGTCAGCGAATCGCCTTTGATCGTCACGGCGGTCCCGGAAGGCGGCACGCTGATCCCCAACCTGGAGAACCAGGTCTTTGTGGTCACGGCTTATCCCGATGGGACCCCGGCCATCGCCAGCGTGAAAGTGCATGCGGATGGAAATGCGGATCAGAGCGCCTCCACCGACGACGGCGGCGTGGCCATGGTCAAGCTGCGCGCCGGCGCCGGGCAGGAATCTTTGCAGATCGAGGCCAGCGATAAGGAAGGCAACCACGCCACGACTTCGGTGCGCCTGCAGACCCGCGACGGGAGCGAGCAAATCCTGCTGCGGACAGAGCACGCGGTGTATCGCGCTGGCGACCGCATGGCCCTGCGCGTGTTCTCGACCAAGAGCCGTGGCACGGCCTACGTGGATGTGGTCAAGGAAGGGCAAACCGTGCTGACGCGCGACTTGGGATTAGTGAACGGGCAGGCGGAACTGGCGTTGACCGCGACGCCGGACCTGGCGGGCACGGTCGATATCCACGCGTACCTGTTCGGGCAGGATGCCCGGCCGGTCGGCGACCACCGGCTGGTTTTCGTGCAGCCGGCCGACGAGTTGAAGATCGAGGCCGCGGCAGATGCCACGGCTTACAAGCCGGGCGACGAAGCGCGCATACGCTTCCGCGTGACCAACGGTCGGGGCGAGGGCGTGGAAGCCGCGCTGGGGTTGCAGGTGGTGGATGAGGCTGTGTTCGCGCTGGCGGAGAAACAGCCGGGCATGGCGAAGGTGTTCTTCTACCTGGAGCAGGAAGCCATGAAGCCGCGCTACGAGATCCATTCGCTCGGCATGCCGGAGATTGTGGAACCGGTTCCGGTGGCGCGCGCCGCGCAACGCGATCGGGCGGCGCGAGCGCTGTTCGCCGCAACCGAGATGGTGAGCCGCAACAAGTTCGAGACCGAGTTTGGCCGCACGGTTCCCATGGCGAAATACGCGGAGTATTTCGAGCGTTACCAACAGCGCTACCGCGCGCAGATGCGCCAACTGGCGGAAATCTTCTCGCGGGATTGTGGGGCGGACCTCCAGGTCTGCGCGGGTTCTCCAGAACCCGCTCTTCGCCGCGCGCTGCGCGACGCCTGGGCGACCACCCTGCGCGTGGAAAGCGTCCCATATTACCCGCCAAAAACCTATTACCTGGTGCGCAGCGCGGGTCCCGACAAGCAGTTCGGCACCGCCGACGATCTGACCGGCTATCTGGAAGTTCGCGGGCGGAAGCCGGTGGGGAGTTCCAGTCCGGGAGCCAGCCGAATCGATCTCAACATCGAACATGATCGCGGGCCTTTCAACGGTCTGGCGGAGATTGCCGGATCGGTCGTGGACCAGCAGGGCGGCGCGCTGGAGGGCGCCACCGTAACGGCGCGCGGCGTCTCCAACGGAGCGGCGCGCAGCACCTGGGTGAATACCGATGGACAGTTTAGCCTGGCGGGCATTCCCGAAGGGGAATACGAAGTCAAAGTGTCCAACGGACCGGAGACAGTCTCGCGGCGCGTCACCCTGCAGGTGCGCGACCGCGGCGTCTTGTCGGTCGTTCTCCGGCAGAAGGGCGGCGAAAGCGTGGTAGCGGTCGCCGCCCCGCCAGTCAGGGTCCGCATAGGCGGCAATGTGCGCGATGGCATCGTGCGCGGTTTCGTGGGAGAGCGGATGCTTCAAAGGCCCATGGCCAAGATGATGGCCATGAACGCTCCCGTGCCGGCCCCCCCTCAAGCGGCCATGGCGCTCGCCACGACACGACCCATGGCGGTCGGCACCGGGTCGTTCGCCAAGGTGGAACCCGCCGCGCCCGCCGCTCGCGTGCGCTCGTATTTCCCGGAGGCGCTCTATATCAATCCGGAAATCGTCACGGACCAGAACGGCGTAGCCAGCATCGCGATTCCGCTGGCCGACTCCATCACTACATGGCGCATGGCGATGGTAGCTTCCACCACGCAGGGCGCACTGGGCAGCGCCGTCTCGAGCCTGAAAGTGTTCCAGGATTTCTTCGTAGACCTGGATCTGCCGGTCACCCTCACCCAGGGCGACCGCGTATCCATTCCGGTGGCCGTCTACAACTACTCGGCGGCGCGCGGCGATGTCCGCCTGGAGTTGAAAAAGGAAGACTGCTTCGCACTGGCTGGCGACAACGCCGCCGACGATGCCGTCAAGACCGTGGCAGTGAATTCCGGGCAGGTGGGCGCGTCGCAGTTCACTGTGGAGGCGCGGCGCATCGGTAAATTCAAGCTGACGCTGGCCGCGCATATGAACGGCGGAAGCAACCCCGCGGATATCGTGGTGCGCGAGATCGAAGTGGTTCCCAACGGCCGCGAGCAGAACGTGGTGTTCAACGGGCGCCTGGAAACCGCGGCCGCGCACGAAGTGAGTTTTCCGGCGGCGGCCATCGCGGATGCCAGCAAGATCCTTGTACGGCTTTATCCTGGCCCGTTAAGCCAGGTGGTCGAAGGCATGGACGCCATCCTGCGCATGCCCTTCGGCTGCTTCGAGCAGACCTCCTCCGCCACTTACCCCAACGTGCTGGCGCTCGATTACATGAAGCGCACCAAAAAACTGACTCCCGAAGTACACGCCAAGGCCGAAGGATTCATTGCCAACGGCTATCAGCGCCTGTTGACCTTCGAAGTTCCCGGCGGCGGGTTTTCGTGGTTCGGCAACGCGCCCGCCAACAAGATCCTGACCGCGTATGGACTGATGGAGTTCTCCGACATGTCGCGCTTACACGACGTCGATCCGAAACTCATCGAGCGCACCCAGCAGTGGCTGGCCGCGCAGCAGCAGGCCGACGGAAGCTGGAAGCCGGACACTAACTTCATCAACGAAGGCGCTACCAACCGTTACAACAACGATGTGCTGCGGATTACGGCTTACCTCGGCTGGTCGCTGGAAAATACCGGTCATAAGGGGCCCGCGGTCGACAAGGCCAAGGAGTACGTGGCCGCGCACCTGAACGGCAAAGTGGACGGCTATACGCTGGCGGTGGCGGCCAACTTCGCGGCCGAGTATGGGAGAGACCGCGAGCTTACAAGTCGGGCGATGCACATGTTGCTGGACGCGCGCACGGAAAAAGACGACCAAGCCTGGTGGACGGCGGAAGAAACCGGCGTTTACGGCCGGGGCGCGAGCGCCGCCGTGGAGACCACGGGGCTGGCCGTACAAGCGCTGCTCAAGTGGGGCGAGGCATCCGCCACGGCCGGCAAGGCGCTGCGCTATATCGCTGCGAAGAAGGACGCGGCGGGCACCTGGGGCACCACGCAAGCGACCATTATGGCGTTGCGCGCGCTGTTGCTTTCGACGGAGAAGGGCGCGGCGGATGTGCGTGGCGCGGTGGAGATCTCGCTGAATGGCAAGCCAGTCCAAAAACTGGTCCTGACAGCGGAGAACAACGATCTGCTGCACCAGTTCGTGTTCCCGGTGAGTGCCGGGGCCGCGCACAGCGCGCAGCGTGTGAGTTTCCGGTTTGAAGGGAAGGGCGGCCTGGCGTACCAGGTGGTCGGCCGCTACTTCGTGCCGTGGGGCGAGAAGCCGGCCGGCGAGCCGCTCTCGATCGACGTGGCCTACGACCGCACCCGCCTGGCGCAGGACGACATCGCCACCGCCACCGCAACGGTCAAAAGCAACCTGCAAAAAGTGGCGAACATGGTGATGGTGGACCTGGGCATTCCGCCTGGGTTCGACCTGCTGAGCGAAGACTTGCAGGCGTATCAGGAGAAGAGCCGGGCGCGCAAGAGCGGCCGGCTGGAGAAGTTCAGCCTGACGGCCACGCAGGCCATTCTGTATTTCGACGCGATTGGCGCGGGTGACACGGTAACGCTGCAGTTTCGTCTGCGCGCCAAGTATCCCATACGCGCGCGGACGTTCCAGTCGCGAGTGTACGAATACTACGATCCCGCGGTAAGCGCCGTGGCGCGGCCGGTGGCGTTGGAAGTGCGTAAGCGTTACTGAGCCGCGCGCGTAAGCGAGCGGACGCGGCAAATTGGTATCATGGAGTGGATGAAATCCTGGCAACTCTTCCTATTCCTGACACCCCTGGCTTGTCTGCTCGCGCAGACCCCGCCAGCTACGCAACCAGCGGCCCCACCCGCGCCCGCGGGTCAACCGGCCAGGCCGCCGGCCATGCCGATGCGGCCTCCAGCTCCACCCGCCCTCCCTCCGGTTCCTCCGGAAACGGTCGTGCTCACGATTGGCGAGGAAAAGATGACCGCCGCCGAGTTCGATCACTTGATCCAAACAGTGGTCCCGGAGCGCGCCCGCATGCAGTTTGGCACTGGCGTCCGCCAGCGGTTAGCCGACAGCCTCGTTGATTCAAAAGTGAAGGCGCGAGAAGCGCAGCGCCTGAAGTTGGACGAAACGCCCGAGTACAAGGCCATGATGGCTTTCGCGACCCAACAAATACTCGCACAGCAGTACACCCAGCATCTGACGGCCACCACCAAAGTGGACGAAGCCACCGCGCGCAAATACTACGACGAGCACAAGTCGGATTATCTGCAGTTAAAGGCGCGTCACATTCTGATTCGGTTCAAGGGGTCCGCGGTCCCTCTGAAAAAAGATGCGAAGGAGTTGACCGACGACGAAGCCCTGGCGAAGGCCAAAGAGATCCGGCAGAAGCTTGTGGATGGCGCGGATTTCGCCACGCTGGCCAAGGCTGAATCCGACGACGCGGGTTCCGGCGCCAACGGCGGCGACTTGGGGACATTCGGACACGGCCGCATGGTGCCGGCTTTCGAAGAAGTGGCCTTCAAGATTCCCGTCGGCGAGCTCAGCCAACCGGTGAAGAGCCAGTTCGGGTATCACATCATTAAGGTCGAGTCGCGGCAGGAGAAAACCTTCGTTGAAGTGCGGCCCGAGATCGAGAGGAAGCTGGCTGCGGACATGGTCAAGAAGGCCCAGGACGATCTGAAGGCCGCCACGCCCGTCGTCATGAACCCCGATTATTTCGGACCGCCGGCCCCTGCGCCCATGGCGCCGCCCGCTCCCAGGCCGCCAGCGCCGCAGCCGCAGCCGAAGTAGCACTCTGCGGCCCAGATTGGAGGGCGGGCAATCCTGCCCGCAGCCGGCTTTCAGCCGGCTCTTGGCCGCCTAAAAGGCGGCTGTGGCCAAGGTTGGCCGCCCTCCAATTTCAGCAGCTTACGGTGAGTTTTCGACCGTGCGCGGATCCCCCGGGACCCGCTCTTCAACAGGCCGACGGGGACGCCGGCCGCACTTATAAGCCGCGCGCCAGTTCTTCGAGCACCGAAGGCGCTTGCGGCTGCCAGCCCAGCACACGCTGTGCTCGCTCGCCCGAAATCTGCTGATCCAGGGCCAGTGCATCGGCGAACGGCCCATAGTCTTGCGCGCTTCCTCGATCGGCACGATTTCCACTCTGCCGCCGGCGCCTGCCGCGCGACTGGCAGCCTCGGCTACATCCCGCACGCGGACCGCCGGGCCATGCGCCGCAAATAGCAACGTACCTGCGGCCGCCCGCAGCGCCTGCACATAAAGGGCGGCCAAATCGTCCACATGCACGAACGTCCAGCGATTCTCGCCCTTGCCGATCACGCGCGCGGCGCCGTGCTCGCGCGCCGACTGCACGAAGGAAGCCACCAGGCCGCCGCCGTGTCCATAAACCATGGCCGGCCGCAGCACGATTCCCTGCACTCCCTGTCGCGCGGCATCCGACAGCAGTTGCTCGTTGGCCGGACGCCAGGCCACCAACGGCGTGGGCGCCAGCGGTGCGTCTTCGTCCGCGACCCTATCGCCGGTGTTGCCCAGCACCCAGCAGCCACTCGTATAGACAAACGGCCGGTTGAATTGCGAGAGCGCGCCGATAATGGCTTCCACGGCGGCGCGGTCCACTTGTCCTGCATCGGTGGCCGCGGCCAGCGCCGTATGAATCACGGCATCGGCGTTGCGCGCGCCCTCGGCCAGACTCGCCGGATCCCGCAGATCGCCGCGGTGCGCGCCCAGCCCCTTGGCCGCCAGCAGGCGCGCCTGATCGTCCGACCGCGCCAGGCCGACTACCGCGTAACCCGCCTTCACCAGCGCCTCGGCCACCGCGCTCCCGATGTATCCGGTAGCACCAGTCAGAAATACCTGCATGTTCTCTCCCGCCTCCCGCTTTCCCAGTTTAGAACACGCTCGCCTGCCGAATTGACTCAGCCCTAATGCTCATAATGGCGGACCTGCGCCGCGCGCCACAACCGATCCTACAACGGTATACGGGCCGGGAAGCCGCCGCCGCGTTTCTCGCACGATAATTTCACTCGGCCGTCATCGTTCTGCAACAGGGCGGGCCTTACTCTTGAATAAGAACATTTCTAAGTCGAAATGTTTTGATACGCCCAGAGGAGGCCCTGTGAAGAAAACCTCGCTGCATTTTCTGTGGAAAGACCGGAGCGCGCCCGATCGTTACCCGGCCGCTGTTTCGCTGCACGGCCACACGCTCCATTCCTGGGAAAACCTGCGTTTCCTGAACTCGTTCAAACTCCCTTTACCTTTGATTCCCGCCGTGCTGCGCGTCGCGGGATATGGCGCTGGCGCGGGTGCTGTGGACTCCGCCGCTTGCGCCCGATGAGGCCTACCGCCTGGAAGCCCGGCAAATCTCGAATCTCGGCCTGCAGCCCATCGTCTCGCTCACCGATCACGACGACATCGAGAGCGGCTTAGCCCTGCGGCGGACCCCTGTAGCGCCCGCCGCGCCCGTTTCCTTCGAGTGGACCGTTCCGTTTGGCCCGACCTTCTTTCATCTGGGCGTGCACAATCTGCCGGCCGCGCAAGCCCGCGCAGTGTTTGCGGATCTGCGCGACTACACGGCGCGTCCGGAACCAAACCGGCTCCGGGACTTGCTCGAGATTCTCGCCGCGCACGAAGATCTGCTCATCGTGTTGAACCATCCCCTCTGGGACGAGGCGGATATCGGCGCGCGCGCCCATCGCCAAACGCTGGCGGCCTTGCTCTCGGGATATGGCCGATGGATTCATGCCATTGAGCTGAACGGCCTGCGATCCTGGGACGAAAACAACGAAGCGCTGGAGTTGGCGCGCGCGTGGCAACTGCCGGCCATCTCGGGCGGCGACCGTCACGGCCTGGAACCGAACGCCAACCTGAACTTGACGCACGCCGCCAGTTTCGCCGGGTTCGTGGCGGAGATCCGGCGCGAGCGGCTGAGCGCCACGCTGTTCATGCCGCAGTACCGGGAAACGCTCGGGATGCGCTGGTTCGAAACCGTAAAAGACATCGTGCGCTGCCATCCCCAGGCGCAGCGGCCCCGCTGGGTGGATCGCTTCTTCTATGAGTGCGAAGACGGCGTGACGCGGCCCATCGCGGAACTCTGGCCGAATGAAGGTCCCGCGCTGCTGCGCTCGGTCTTTGCTATGTTGCGGCTGTCGGAATCGCACAGCCTCCGCGCCGCGCTGCGCTGGACGGTCCCAGACCCCGCCGAAATGCTGCCCTGACGTGAGCCCTGACGTGGGGCACCCCCCGGTACGTACCCTGCTAGTACCCGCATGACTACGTATTTCTGCAATCCTGCCTGATAATTAGGCTTTCCAGGAGATCCAGGTGACCAAAGAGAAGATCCAGGGCGACCGCCGGCTGCAGCGGCGCTACCCCCTAGAATTGGATTTGGAATTCAGAGTCGTCGACGACGACAAAGTCGTTTCCACGGGCACAGGCAAGACGGGAAACATGAGCAGCGGAGGCGTTCTGTTTTATGCCGCGGAGGGCGTGCCAACCGGACCCCACGTGGAACTCGCGGTCCGCTGGCCCGCGGTTCTGGGGAACGCGCCGTTTCTCGAGTTGCGCATATTCGGGCGTCTGGTCCGTAGCGACTCGCAGGGTATCGCCATGCGCATGAGCCGGTACCATTTTGAGAAGCTGGGCAACCCGCGCGGAGCCTTCGAAGATCTTTTCACCAACGCCGTGATTCAGTAGGTGGGACAGGCTTCAGCCTGTCATTGGGCTTGACAATCGCTGGTGTTCGGGGACAATGGCACTTAGCGGTCAAAATGCCCATTCGAGCCGAATACCGGAAATATTATGGCGCCCGCTGGCAAAAATTCCGGCTGACCATGCTGGAAGCCGCTGGCCACGTCTGCCAGATGTGCCACCAGCCGCACCGCCTGCTCAACGTGGTCCACCTCTCGAACGATCCGGCGGACCGCACGCGCCTGACCGTCCTCTGCCCCAGGTGCCATTCCAAACATAACGCCGCTCACGTTACCGCTATGTCTCGCCGTACGCGCGCCCGGCAGCGCGGCCAACTGTGGCTGACCGATGAGTTGGAAGTGGCGCCGGTGCCCGTGCGCATGTGGCCCATGCGCCTCCGCCAGATGGATCTGTTCTAGAGAGAGCAGGAGACAGAAGACAGCCCAGCCACCGGCGGCG
>Ga0224555_1002352_pt1 | contig 22591 bp, 10 predicted proteins | sample 714S23034metaG_FD_180687 | JGI IMG/M metagenome (GOLD analysis project Ga0224555, IMG submission 180687) | Peat soil microbial communities from Stordalen Mire, Sweden - 717 S2 30-34 | ecosystem: Environmental > Terrestrial > Soil > Wetlands > Peat | place: Sweden: Norrbotten County, Stordalen...
AAGGACAAATCGCGCAAGCTGGTCGCGCCCAAGAGCGTCGGAGATTATTTAGAACGCATCCGCACAATCTCGAAAGCCACAGAACCGGACGACAGCGTGTTCACCAATGTCACAGGCAAGCCCGCAAAAACTCTTTACAGCTCGCTGATTGAGGATCTTCTGAACGAGGCGAATCTGCGCGAAGGCACGCAGGGCGTTCCGCGTTCGACTTATTCCTTCCGGCATACCTACGCCACGCTCAGATTGCAGGAGGGCGTGGACGTGTATTTCCTCGCCGAGCAGATGGGAACTTCTGTCCAAATGATTGAAAACCACTATGGACACGTGAACACGATCAAGCACGCCGATCGCGTGTTACAAGGCATGGCGGGATGGGAACTCCCGCAAGCGGACGACGCCAAGGCTAAGGCGTCGAAAGCGGCAGAGACCCACGATAAATCCAAGAGAGGTCAGCGCAACAAGCCGCGATGACCGTGAACCTCCGAAGCCGTGTTTCACCGAAGCCGCTGGCGGAGGTGGATGGAACGGAGTGGTTTCGTATTTGCCGCTGCCCCGCCGGGGCGCTCTTAGCGGCAATTCTGCGCGCACATGCCGCCGCTGGCGGCTGTTTTCGTGCGTGCTCATTCTGGCATGTTCTCCGCCGTGCCGGACTAGGGCCGGTTCGGCCCGCGCTTAGTCCGGCTAAAAGAAAACGAAGGCCCTTGGCTCTCATTACTTGCAGCAAAGAAACGGAACATCTTCGCGCGCCTGGGCACCGTCCCTTTGAAACCTTCGCTGAGGTCTGCCACTGGCGCGCACAAGGTGGTTCCAAGGCTTCAATCTCTTCCAAATCTGATTCTCCCCCGCTTGCGGCGGGGTTGTTCATTTCAAGCTAAGCCCTGTTTTTCGCCCACTGAAACTCAACTTCCGGTTTGCCAATCCCCCGGAAAATCTTGCCACAAGGCGACTTCAGGGGACGAATCCTAATCGGCTGCTGAAAGCTTCCTCAACCGGATCGCACCTAGCAACGGCTTGTCACCGTCCAAATTAACAGGGTCCGGCACAAACCCCACAACTTTGATGTTTCTGTAATCTCCTATCGCCGCTTCGACAACAGCGATCTCGCCTGACCTTTTGACGGGAGAGGGCAATTCTGCGTTTTTCAAGTCAATGCCTTCAATATCGGTGACTATCCATGATGCATTCTTTGAAGCATCGAACTGCTCGTATCCATCTGGGTCCGAAATGAAGCGGCGATACTCTTCGGGTCCGCGAGCTTTACCGTCCCTCAGGCGCCTCAAACTCTCGCTTAGAACATCCACCGTGATCGTCTTCAATTTGCCCAGAACATCCGAAAGGTGAAGCGCAACCCCGTCCAATTCGTCGAACCTGATAAGGGCGAACTTGCTGATATTGCTGGATGGTGGTATCGAAGTCTTCGCCTCCTTGCGCTGGTCCTCCTTCGGGACCTCCTCCGCATCTTCGCAGCTCGATATCGGGAGGGCAGCGCAAATTACTTCCCGCGATACATCGTTGCCAAATTCGACTAACTTTTTGTACTTATCTTTCAGCAGAGCAAGAATTCGCGCGCACTTGATCTCGAATGATGGCGGGCTGAGGAAGATTATCGCGTCGAATCTCTCGCTCCTTGTCACCGCGCGATCAAAGTATTCGATGTGATTCGTTGCAACGAAGTAGATCACCTTCCTCGCCTTCCACAGTTCAGCGAGCCTCGGAAGCATGCTCGTCGTCAAGAATCTTCCGAATTGATCTGACTCTATGCCGCGCTCGCGAACCAACTCGTCAATCTCATCGAAAAGTATGACTACACGATCCAACTCCATCAGCCTGCTAAAGATCCCGTCCGCAGTACGTTGCACGTCTGGCAAACCCTCCGAAACGAAATGGCTCGGATGCAATTCAACGTACTTCCAACCAATCGCATCCGCCAGGGCGCTGATCAGGAATGTCTTACCTGTCCCGGGCGGACCAAAGAAAATCGCGGCACGGGAAGACTCCTTGCCGATGAGCGGCCTGTCTGGATACGCACAGCCGCCGTCATGCGCCGGATGCTCGCGACGGCCACGCGGCGAATTAAGGCCGCTTGGTATTCGCCGCGTGGCGCTGACCGAAGGTGTATCCCAGAAAACCGAACTCCTCTTCCGGTAAACGGCATGTCCGCGTCATTTCTTCATGTGTACTTAGGCAGCTACCCCACTTCTTCATTTACCGTCAGCTTCAGTTGCCCCATCATCCGCCGCAAGGTTTCCACCACCTTGACGGTGTTGTTTCCCTTGCAGCAGATAACCAGATCGTCCGCGTAGTTGACGATCTGTGCGCTAAGCAGTTGCTCCGCGTCCGTCAGCTTCCATAAGCGCCAGCGCATAAAGCGGGCGAATGGTTATCGCCGATGGTTAAAATCAAAAAACGTTTCTCGAACGCCCCTCACCTGTTCTCGACATTCACAGCGCGGAGTTCCACAACTTACCAAAAACATCACTTCAGGGTGCGTTTTCGCGTACAAGGATGTGGGTACAGCAAAATAGTGAATCGTGCCGCATTCGCCGGTTCGCGCGTTGCCCCTGCATATTCAAATTGGCGAAGAATCCGCTCAGCATCGGCATAGGGTTCTTGCATCGGTCTTTGTGGGCGTTTCTCACTGTTCAGTCGCCGCCGGCACCGAGGGCCGCATTGCCACTTGCCTGGTTGAAATCGCAATCCGCACCGACGCTTGCCCGGCTCCCATGCCACCTGTTGCTGCGGCCTCAACTTCAATGTCTCCGGCTGTCTTTGAACTTTGCACGATAGCCTGCGCAAGGCCATTGAAAAGCGACCTTTTCGAACCTTTGTTGCTTTCCTGGCAATTGGGGTCGCCATTTCCTACGCCGATAAGGTTTCCCGGCCCGGAAACCCTGAATGCGACCAAATTGTCTGCTGTCGGCACAAGCCTTCCCTGATTGTCGAGGGCTTCCACCTTCAAAACAGCCACATCTTTGCCGTCCGCATCGATCTGAGCGCGATCGGTTGTAAGCCTGATCGAGGCAGTGGGCCCGGTTGTCTCGCGCTTTTCAGTGAGAACGACTTTGCCGTTTTTCGTGCCGCGCGCCTCAATCGCTCCCGGCTCGTACCTCACCTTCCATTCCACGTGTCCAAGGTAGGGCACCTTCTGGCTACCCCGGCTGTTGCCGTTCACAAACAGCTCAACTTCATCGAGGTTTGTATAAACCCATATGGGGATCTCGTCCCCTTCTCTGCCTTCCCAATTCCAGTGCGGGAAAAGATGCAACGACGGCTCGGTGCGCCACCATGCCTTGTAGTAATAAAAAAAGTCCTTTGGAAAGCCACAGGTGTCGACAATGCCAAACTGAGAACTGATCGAGGGCCAGCCGTAAGGAGATGGCTCGCCGCGATAATCGAAACCGGTCCATGCGAAACCGCCCGCTGCCCACTCGCGCGTGCCATAAAATTTCCACCAGTCCTCGGGAGTTCCCCACATACCATCCAATCCGTTGACCACGTTGCGGAGCTTGTCGGTGCGATACTCTCCACGCGTGCTCACCGCGCTGGAGGTCTCAGACCCGAAGATTGGACGCTTCGGGTGCCTCTTGTGAAATCCATCGGGCTGGTTGAGGTTGTAGTTGAAGCCGATAATATCGAGGGCGTCGGAAACGCCCTGCTCATTGTTTCCATCAACTGCGGCCGAGACCACTCGAGTCGGGTCGAGTTTGTGGCAGAGGCGAACCATGCTGGCGCCGATCCTCGCGCCCTGCTCCGCCATGGACTCCTGCATCTGTCGTTCCTCGTTCTCAATCGACCAGATAACGATCGATGGAGAGTTGCGATATCGCTTCACCATCGCCTCGAGTTGCTGCATGCCTTCAGGACTCGAACTCATCTGGCGGGTCTCACACATCATCATTACGCCCATGCGGTCACAGGCGTCGACCCACTCCGGCGCAGGCATGTTGTGCGAGGTGCGAACGGCGTTGCAGCCCATCTCGCGCAGCACCCCAAGCCGGAATGCCTGCAGTCGGTCAGGCAGAGCGGAACCTACGCCCGCGTGGTCCTGATGATTGCAGGTGCCCTGGAGTTTGAGCGGCTTGCCATTCAGAAAGAAGCCCTTGTCCGGATCGAACTCCGCGGTGCGAATGCCGAAAGTCACGCATTCGGCATCGCGCACTTTGCCGTCCGACTCAACTGCCACCACAGCGGAGTAGAGGTTCGGCTCGTCGACCGACCAGAGTGAAGGATTCGAGAGCGTTGCGACTGCGCTGAAGGGGCGGCTGTCCCATGCCGGAATGGATTGCATTTGCGATTCGGCCACGGCAACCGATGCTCCGCCAGCGTCCAGCACCCTCCAGCGCGGCTTGGCGTTTATAGGATGGTCGCTCTCGTTCCGCACGATCGTCGAAAGAGCCATTCTAGCCGTTTTGCCATTCACCGACGAACGGACCGTGCTCTCCCACTTCCCCAGATGCACAGCGTCGGTCTTGGTTAGCCATACATGCCTGTAGATTCCGGCGCCCTCGTAAAACCAGCCGTCTCCGAAGCTGGCATCGACGCGCAAAACGATATAGTTCCTTGCTCCATAAGAGAGAAAATCGGTGAGATCGAACCGGAATGGGACGTAGCCATTGTTGTTTCGGCCGATAAAACAGCCGTTGACAAAAACGAGTGCGTCACGGAAAACCCCGTCGAACTCGACCCAAATGCGGCGGCCTGCGTCGCCGGCCGGAATCTCGAATTCCCGCCGATACCAGCCCACGCTGCTTTCGGGATAGCGCCGGCCGAGCGGTATGTATCCGTGAGAACGCAACAGACTGTCTCCGGTTCCGGCATCGTCGTGCACAAACGGAAGCTCCACAGCCCAGTCATGAGGGAGATCGAGCGGTCGCCATTGGGAGTCGTCGAACCCGGCCTTGGCAAATTTAAAGTCGCCGGTTTTGGAAAAGTCGCTCTGGCCAAATCCAAACCCCAGGTCTTTTGTGGGATCGGTGCCGTGACCAAAGGTGAACTTCCATCCAAAGTCGAAGAGCAACTGCTCGCGCGGCGAAGGAGTTGGATCATTTTCCGGCGCGATGCCCGGCGCCTGGTTTGCCGGCAGTTCTGCTGCGTGGGCCCATGCGGACCGGACAACCAGGGAAGAAGTAGAAAGGGCAAGCCCGGAAGCGATTAAATCACGGCGAGAGATGAGAGTCATACAATTCCAGTCGTTTGTGTCCAGTTGTGCAACGCCTCGAGCGAACTTCAGCGAAATCGGCGATCAAATTAAACTTCGCTCCATTCGAGCACGACGAGGCTGTTTCGCTTTCGCGTTTCAAGCCAGGGTCACTTTGAGAGCCGCGGCAAAGTCAACGGGCGGTTTCAAATCCAGCGGTAGCTCTACCTGGAGACTCTCGGGATGTTGTTTCCACCTTACCTTTGCTCCAGTTCCAAGCAGTTCCACGTTGACGATCTTGCCGGGGTTGCTTGGAACCGAAGATCCAAGAGACTGCACAACGATCAGACCGTCCGGCCAGCCCAGTGTCATCGCATAAATCACATTGTTCGCTTTGTTGCGGGTGAAGCGAATGTCCTTCGCGCCGACTCTTAGTATTGAGTCGCCCTGGAAGGACCCAGCTTTCACGGTGTTGGGACCTTCGCCATACACCTTCCATGGACGCGTATCGTAGATCGCCTCGCCATAGACCTGCATCCACTGAGTCAGGCCATCGAGCACGGCAATCTCCTTGCTGTCGATGGTGCCATCGGGCTTGCCGGGCACGTTGAGAATGAAGGTGCCGTTTTTCGAAACCGTATCGATGAGCCAGTGCACGACTGCGGCTGGAGGAAGGTATCCGCCGAACTGCCCGGGCCTCTCATAAACGCGCCGGGAATAATGCCATTCTCCGATGCAGGTTTCCGACTGCCACGGATATTTCATGATCCCACTCGTCAGCCCTCGCTCATAATCGGCCACAACCGCTCTGGCCAGGTGCTCCGGAACATCCTTAACGTTCAGGACGGCTTCCATCCTGCCGCGCTTTTTCAGATTGTTGTTATAGAAGTAAGCGCCAATGTTCATTCCGCCCCAGCCGAGCGGCAGCAGCGAATCGTCGAAATAGAGAAGATCGGGGTCGTGCTGGTCGATCAAGTCTCGCGTCCTGTCGTAGAAGTTCTTCACATAGGAAACGTCAGGCAACGCGTCTCCCGGGTGCTTCACGCAATAAAGGCGCTGAGGATCGAGGCCCTCCCACCACTCTCCTTTACCTTGAGCCGCAGTGAGATTTCCATCGTAGGATATGCTTGCAAAAGGACCGGATCGATCCGCCCCGTGAGACGGCTGGAACCACCACCAGTTGCGCGCCTGGTGAACCGTGACACCGAACCTCAATCCCTGTCTCCGCGCCGCCGCCGCCCAGTCGCCAATCACGTCGCGATGCGGCCCAATTGCAGCCGCGTTCCACGGCTGATGTTTCGAATCCCATGCGTCGAAGCTGTCATGATGGTTGGCGAGGGCAACAAAGATTCTCGCGCCCGCTTTCTTATATCGCGCAATCAACTCGTCGGGATACCAGTTCAGCAGCGTCCACTGTGCGCAAAGTTCTTTATACCCGAAACGTGATGGCGGCCCGTAATGCTGCATGTGGTACCGGTACTGCGGCTGCCCATCGACGTAGGCGTTCCTGGCGTACCAGTCACCGTCCTCCGGCACGCACTGCGGGCTCCAGTGCGCCCAGATGCCGAATTTCGCGTCCTGGTACCATTCCGGCGCTTCGTACTGCAAAAGCGAATCCCATGTCGGCTGATAAGGCCCATCGCCAGCCAGATCGGGAATCGGCGCGTGCGTGGGAACGTCATTCCACATTCCGCCCGCGATAGACGAGGGGGTGGGATTGTAGTTCCAGGCGGGAGGCTGCCACGTCGCCTTATCCAGCCTGGTTTCCACGATCCGATTGCCGCTCACTTTATAAAAGACTCTCTTCTCGGGCGGCAATTCGCAGAACTCGGCATAACTCAACGAGTAGTGGTTGAATCCGTCCGGCACTGCCGCAAGTACTTCCTGCGCGGATTGTCCGAGGGACGGCATGGCCTTTGATGCGGCCGCAACTGCCAACAGTTTGCAAAAGTTCCGTCGTTGCATACAAGCACCTCATGGTTATCGAAAATCAGGTTCACGAGAGAGACACCCGATCGTAAGGACCGATGGTTTTGACTCATTGAGTGTCCGCTCCTCCCACTTTATCCGCGGGCAGAACCGATATCTCCGCGGCGCTGACTACACCATTCAAGCTGAATGCGTGCAGTGCGGTGAATCTGAAGTACCCGGCGTCAACAGGGGCAAAGGGCGCCACCTGAAGTTCAGGGTTGTTGCGCATATTTCCGAAATGGCCCTCGTCGATTACCGTAGTCCAATTCTTTCCATCGACGCTCGTTTCAAAACGGTAGGCGTCGACCATGCCATTGTGCATCCGGTCCTGGCGCGGAAGATAGACCAAACCGGCAATCCGGCGCACGCTTCCCATATCGACCGTGATCTGGTGGAGCTTGTCGGAGGCAGTACCAGGGCGAGTTTGCCAAACCGTCTCCGGATGATCGTCGATTGCATTCACCGCGGGAAAAACTGCGTCCTCACTGTCTACGCTCACTACCTTCCAGCCGATCGGAGCCAGACCCGCAAAGCGCTTTAACGCCGCCATCCCCAGGTGGCCATCGGGTCCAAGACAGGCTGCGTATAGCGTACCTCCGTTGGATACAGCCAGCGGTGAGCGATAGACAGCGGACCGGGGAGTAGGCATCGTGCCATTGAGCGTGTAAACCACGGGCAGGCCCATCGGGCTTTGGAGAGTGACCTCGCCCTGGGCATCGCGATCCGAGATAACCGGCGGCTGGACAAGCTCTGCCTGCTTGAAGAGTCCTAATTCGGCCAGCGTAGGCTCGAGCCGCGAGCCCGTAATGCGGATTCGGACCTGATCGGTTGTAACGGGAGTGTCCCATCGCAGCAGCCGCTTGTGGCCTACCGTCGTCTGCATGTCCTTCTCAATCCACTTCGAGCCATCCCAAACGTCGATGCTGAACGACTCGATGCGTTGACTGCGATGATCGACCGCCTCCTCGAGCGAGACCACGTCGAAGGTAACGGGATGCGGCAGCTTCAGCGTGAGCGCAGCGGCCGTATGTCCCGGCGCGGCCTCCCACCACGTGTCGAGATTCCGGTCGAGCGCAAGCGTAGGTCTGTGTGCGGGGTTGGAGCTGTCCGCGGTGAGTTGTCCGCCGGCGGCAAGGTTGTTTGCAAAGGTCTTGCGGATAACCTGCGACGCCAGATGGAGATTGGCGACTTGGTCATCGGGAATCAGACCGCGGGTATCGGGCGAAAGGTTCAACAGCCAGTTACTGTTGCGGCCAACCGACTGGTAGTAAATGTCAACCAGCTCAGCTGCGGTCCGCACCGGTTTATGCTCGGCCCAGAACCAGCCATGCAGAATGGGCACGTTGGTCTCGGCCGGATACCACCAGAGATACGAACCGGGCACGAGCTTTGAGCGGCTTCCAATATCCTGCTGCGTCTGATCGGGCCAGCGATAGGTTTCCGGCACATCCGGCACGGGAATCACGCTCCACTCGGTGGTTCGGCCCACACCTGCCTCGTTGCCGACCCAGCGAACGTCAGGGCCCTTGCAGGCAATAATGGCCTGCGGCTGCAAATGGCGAATCATGTCGTACCAGGCGGCGTAGTCGTAGGTTTCGTGGACGCTCGGGTCGGGATTGGCGCCATCGAACCAGACTTCGCGAATCGGGCCGTACTGAGTCAGCAATTCGTAAAGCTGGTTGAGAAAATAGCGATTGTAGTCGTCCACTTCATAGGAAAAGCTCTTGAATCCCTTGGGTGGCGTGCGTCCTTTCGATGGATCCGTTTTGAAGCTGGCCGGATCGGTGGGAATCGTCGACCGCACTATTGTGCTTCCATCGCCGTAGTAACCAGCCGGATTGGTAGGATTGGTTCGCAATTGATGCAGATCTGCCGGCGAAAGATAGACTCCAAGCTCAATGCCGTATTTGCGCGCGGCCTCTGCTACCTCGCGCACCTCGTCGCCCTTCCCGCCCCGCCACGGGCTTGCCGCCACCGAATGCTTTGTGTAGCGCGTAGGCCAAAGAGCAAATCCGTCGTGATGCTTGCAGACAAGGATGACCATCTTGCCGTCGCCGTCCTTGATAGTGCGCATCCATTGGTCGGCGTCGAATTGCGTGGGATTGAAGATGGACGGGTCTTCGTGGCCATTGCCCCACTCCACCCCCCCGAAGGTGTTGGGCCCGAAGTGGAGGAAGAAGGTCCGCTCCATTCGCATCCAATAAGTCTGGTTGGGCCGCGGCAGAACCTTCGCCGCTTTCTCCGCGATCATCGCACTGGAATCGTTGCTGGAAATGTATTGGATCGTCGAGTACTCAATCGGAACTGGCGCAGGCTCATTGATGCTCGCAGGCGATTGTCCGTAAACCAAGGGGATGATCAGGAACAACCCTGTCGAAATTGTTAATCCAACTCTTATGCGTAATGTTTTCATTGACTCCATCACATTTTGGTCTTGGGAAAGTCTCATTGTCCTGCCGCAGGCCCTCCAAGGCAAGTATCGACGCCAGCATCCGATGTAAGGCGCAAACTTCATTCCTATCCTCCAGTATCAGTTCCAGAATCAGTATGAATGGCATTAAAAATGCCTAACTGCGCTAGGGCTTGTACTCGCCGGCGGTCTTGATCTGGAGAACCGCCTGAACTGGCAACTTGTCACTTGATCCGCCGGCGAATACGCGTACCGGCTCTTTTTCGATACGCCATGCATGCCGCGCCGGATCCCAAAAGGCGAGGTCATGCGGCTTGAGCTCGAAGATAACGTTCTTCTCTGCGCCCGGCTCGATGTGAACACGCTCAAAACCCTTTAGCTCAATTTTCGGACGCTCGACGGCGGAACCAAGGTGCTGCACATACATCTGCACGACTTCGTCGCTGGCGCGCGTGCCGGCATTCTTTAGCTTCACGGTAACATCGACCTTGCCGTAGGCGTCAACACCAGGCGCGCTTAACCGCAGGCTCTCATATGTGAATGCCGTGTAGCTGAGGCCGTAACCAAAGGCGTATAGCGGCTTTGCCTTTGCATACATGTAGGTTCGGCCGTTGCGGATGTTGTAATCCATCATGGGCGGCAACTGCGCGTTGCCCGTGGGCCAGGTCTGGTTCAAGCGGCCGGCCGGCGAGTAGTCGCCGAAGAGCACGTCGGCAAGCCCGTGGCCTTCTTCTTCGCTGCTGTGAGTCATGTGCACAATGGCGGGCAGGTTCTGCTGACTCCAGACGATCGCGTACGGAAAGCTCGAGCGAAGCACTTCGATGGTATGCGGGTTGACGGCGAAGATCTTCTTCACCAGTTCCTCCTGCTCCAGGACAATGGTCTTGCGGTCAATATCTTCCTTGCCATTCGACGGTACAGGGCACTGGTCCCATCCGGCGTTGCAGGTAGGGTGGTTTCCGACTACGACGATGGCGACATCCGCTTTCCGCGCCAGGTTCTGCGCCTCGGTAACATCGGAACCATCGCTAAAAAGCACTTTGGCGCCTTTGGCATCTTCCTTGATACCCTCGACGATGCTGACGTTATACGGAGGCGTGCCGCTATACCAATCGAGCAGGACCTCATTTGTCCACGGACCGATAACGGCGATGGTTTTGAGTTTCTGGCGATACAGCGGGAGCGTTCTGTTCTCGTTCTTGAGCAGGACGATCGACTCGTCGGTTGCCTGGCGCACGAGTTGCCGGCTTGACGGACGCTCCCATGGCGGGAGCCCGCCGTTTGACTCGCGTCCGATATTCGCGTAGGGATCGACTCCAGCAGGATCCATCTCGCCTAGGCGGAGATGAAGACGCAGCAGGTTCTTGAGCGAGGCGTCCATGTCGGCTTCGGTCAGCAGGCCGTCTTTGAGTGCCTTGGCCAGATCGGGCTTGTATTCATCGAGGAATCGATTGATACCTGCCTTGACCGCGGCCGCGGAGCCGTGTTCTTTGTCAAGGAAACTCCTGTGGTCCGTAACAAGCATTCCGAGAGCGCCTGCGTCGGTGCAAATGAGGCCGTCGTTGCCCCATTCCTTGACCATCACGTTCTTCAGGACAGGATGGATCATCATGGGCGTACCGTTCCAGGAGTTGTAGGCAGCCATCACGGCGCGGGAGCCGCCTTGCTCAATGCCCATGCGGAACGGGACGGAATAATACTCACGGAAGAGACGCTCGTCGAAATCGGACGAAGTGTGGGAACGGCCATTCTCGTTTTCGTTGGCCAGGAAGTGCTTCATCAGCGAAGCCGCCTGCCAGTGCTTTGGATCGGGCCCCTGCATCCCATGGATAAATGCAACCGACATTGTGCCGACGAGATAGGGGTCTTCGCCCATCGACTCTTCGGTGCGCCCCCAGCGCGGATCGCGGCTCAGATCGGCGTTGGGCGCGCGTATCACGATGCCACCGAAGTCGAAAACCGGGTTCTGGTAGTAGTAACGAGCCTCTTCCCCCTCGAGCGCGCCGATCTTCTTCATCAGCGCGGGATCCCATGTCTCACCCAGGCCCTTTTCTTGCGGAAAGGTTGTGGTGGGCAGAGGCTGGCGGCCACGCGGCCCCCACTGGCCCGGGCCGCCGAGCGCAAGGCCGTGCAGGCCTTCCGCTTCGTCGGATAGCACAAGGTGGAGACGCGGAATCTTGGGGTGGCCATCCATCAGTTCGACCTTTTCATCGAGGGTGAGCCGATGCAGCAGATCGGCAATGCGCGCATCGTCGCTTGCATTGGGATCGCGAAAAGGAAGATCCGCTTGCGCGCCTGCTTTGAGCGCCATGAAAGCAAGAACTAAAATAAAAAAGAAAAACGATCTTCTGCGTCTGCATTGCCGCATAGTCACAATCCTTACTATCGCCACCAAACGCAGCGGCCCTATTCTACAAGATCGACCTGGTAAGGGCCGAGTGTCACTTTGCCATCGTATGACTTGTGCGAGAGAACTCCATGCGCTTTCATGCCAACCGCGACGTCCTTCTCCTCGTCTGTCGTATTCACATAGAGCGTGCGTCCATTGACCACTCGCGCGTAGACCCCGTCCGGTGTGTTTGGACCAGGCTGTATTCCCAGCGGTTCATAGAGGCCGCGAACAATCGGGCCTATAAGCGAGGATTGCGCGGGAGCCGCCAGGTAGATAGCCTGCCCTTTGCCGTATCTGTTCACCGTAACCGCGGGAGGATGACCGGGGATATTTGAGAATGTCGCCAGCGTTTGCGCAGTATGGGTTTCCAGTACCTCGTAGTACCGGATGCTCGCCTTCACATTCTTGCCCCCCAGTTCGAATTCAGGCATCTCATCCGGCTGATAGAACTGCGAAGTGCGCAGTCCGAATACGTCGCTTAGTCTGCCCGGCAATGGAGTGTCGAACCACTGCCCATGCTCATCGACTTTGGCGGAGAATGCTGTCATCAAGACTGTTCCCCCACCGCTCACATAATCCCGAAGTGCCTTTGCGCTGGCGGCATCCATGACATAATCGGCCGGCACTACAACCAGCTTGTAAGGCGAAAGGCTGTCGTGTCCGATGTTGATGATGGCCGTGTCGATGTTCTCGCGGAAAAACGGCTCGAAAGCTCCTTGCACCTGCTCTGTATAGGAAGGTTTGAAGTATTGAAGCGTCGTATTGGACGGACCGTTCGGGTGTGAATCGACAAAAGAATCGAAAGAATAGGCAATGGCGACTTCAGGGTGTGTGTAGCGCGGGAATCCGAGTTGCGAAAGCTGCCGGAACTCTGTGGAGATGCGCGCGAATTCATCCACCTTCCACGAGGGAGTGCCATCGTGGTCTAACAGCCCGAAGAGCGCCTGTTCCTCTCCGCCAAGGTGACTATTGAACGTCCATGCGAGGGTCCCCTGTGCTCCCATCATGAGCCCCAGGTACGCGTACATGCGGCTTCGTCCCGGAGTTCCGTAGTAGCCTCCACCGCCCGCGACGAACTCATTGAACCACATGGGCGTAGCCAGATCCCCTTTCGTCATGAGTGCACCAAATGCGCCACTGATTGGGTCACTCGGATAGAAGCCTTCCGCGCCATAAGAGACATACGACTTGTAGGTGCTGAGATAATCGAAACCTCGCCTCGGCGCTGTATCCCACAGATTCGAAATCGCGGGGATATCCGGCATATTGTGCTGTCGAATCGCATCCAGTTCCCGCAGCCGCGCAACGGTTACATCTGACCAGTACCGATGCAGGTCGAGATATCGCTCCGGCGGTCCGGGGCCGTCGGCAAGAGGCAGGTCGACGTCCTCGAAGCTGTTCAGCCTGCGCGACCACCGCTGCGTCGCCCAGGCTTTGTTGAGTTCTTCGATGGTTCCGTACTTTTTTTTGAGCCATGTGATGAAGCGCTGCCGATCAGCCTCTGAATACGACATAAAGCCGTTGCCGATTTCGTTGTTGTAGCCGACGGCGATCACTGCTGGATGATGTTGGTAGCGTTTCATGAGCGCGTCTGCCATCACTCCAAGCTCGCGCACATAATTGGGATCGCCGATGTCGTCCATGTACCGCTCGGCCGGAGGAAGCAGGTTGCCAAACTGGTTGACGATATCTACGCCCGGGTAGGCGCGATGCAGCCAGATCGGCGCGATCGAACCTGGAATGTCGAGAATCACCCGGATTCCGGCGGCCTGCATCTTGTCCATGATCTTGTCGAACCATGCAAACTCAAACTTGTTCTGCGAGGGTTCGAACGAATCCCAAGAGAGATCGCCCATGCGCACGACGTTGAACCCCGCGCGCTTCATGATGGCGATGTCCTGATCGATTTGCTCCGGCGTGCGATCGATCGGCTGGTAGCAAGCGCCCACAAAAAGCTGGCCAGATCCCGGCCAGGTGGGATGTACCGGAGTATCCTGTGCCACACAGGCGGAACTCAAGATGCTCATTATGAAGAGAAGGAGTACGAAATGGCTGAAGGACACATGCCTCTCTTTTTGGCGATTTTCCAGGTTGACCGAGTTGTTCATAAATCCTTTCATGGAAAGAAGAGTCATAACTTCTGGTCTCTCAATTGCTACCCCGATTGCGCATCAGCTTCACAAACACAATGTCGCTGCTGTTCATCAGGGTCGTGTCATTTAGATTCACGACAATGGATCGGGACTGAGCCTGATGCGATTGAGCCGCCCGAGGCTGAGCAAATAGGATAGCAAAAAGGCCAAGGACGAACGTGAGGAGCGGGCGTAGTGATGAATTACGCATGAATGATTCAAATCCCCAACAGAAAATGGCTGGTGCTATGGTTGCGTTATTGGTTGACACTGAAACCTCCGTTGGCCAATGTTTCCCGGCTCCATGAGAAATCGGCAATCACCACAATCGAGAATCCACTACATCCAGGATTAATCAGTGCAATATAAATTCGTGGGACTCGGAAGGTCACGAAAGGAGCCTTACGACCGGGATATTTGACGTGCGCATCTAGTTTGCGCTTGTCCCCCGAACAAAAGATTCTGAGATTGGGCATAGAAGGATACCAAAAAATAAGTCGTCAAAGAGCCAAGGGTCAGAAAATAGAGCTGCCGCAGAACCGAGCTGAACATTGGGTGGCACTTCCCTCCAACAAATAGACAATTAAGATCGAAGAGAACTAGATAGCCTCTTAGTGCCCAATTGCACTTATGGAGACGATTTCGTGCCTGAAACAGTACGGATAAAGCCTTCTGATCCGAGCTGGAGAAAGAGAAGGCCGGGCCCTTTTTCATAAGGGCCCGGCCATTCTCGCTACCAGTTCAACTTACCTGACAGTTGAAGATACCGCGGGTTGCTGTTCGGCCCACTGGGACCCTTCCCAATGGTTCCCCACTCTAAGCTGGTTGGGTCGTTATTGTAGCCTTCGTCCCAATTCGCGTGATTGAATGCATTGAGGAAATCGACACGAATTTGCAGCTTAGCCTGATCCCCGAAGTAAATCTTGGAGGCAGCGGGAATGCTGAAATTCTTGGAAGCGGCGATGTCGAGTTTGTATGCGCCTGGTTGACGGACGCCAAAATCGATATTTTGCCGTCCCACCGCATAGCTATTCGCCGTTCTGAAGAATTGAATGTTGCTGACGTCAGTGACGCTGGCGGCGCACCCGGCTGCAACTGCCGCGGGGCTCGCCATGGGCACCTTTGAGGTTATGCCAGCCTTTGATGTGACCTCAGTTTCGTAACCGACGCAAGGGGTCACGCCACGAATTCTGCTGTAATTGTGATTACCGTCTGGAGGCAGGATGGTGTGGCTAACGCCCATTGACTTACTGATAGGCCCGCCAGAAGCCATCTCCCAGTTACCCGAATGGTCATAAACTGTCGAATGGTTTCCATCGGAGTCATAGCTTCCACCGGAGTCCTGGGGGCGCCACGCAAACCCGCTGTAGTACGTGTAGAGCGGGGTGATCTCCCAACCGTTGACGATCTCATCCACAAACCGGTTTACATGCGAAAGCAGCAGCCGGTTCTTGCCGAACGGCAAGATGGCGACTCCAGAGAAGCTCACCTGGTGCTTGACATCGTTGAACGTGCTTACCTCCCGAGCCATCACATTGTTGAGCTGATCCACCCACCCGGTTGAGGGGTTGGTGCCGGGAGGGGCAAAAGTATTGGAGCCGGGAACCCACCCACCGGAAGATTCCGCCTTTGCATGTGTGTACGTTGCATGCACTGACAGGCTTCCAGAAAGCTGGTGCGACCCAACCACACTCACAGCGTTGTACCAATTCTTTCCGTCGTTGGTGGCTCCGTTCTCGGTAATGGCTCCGAACAAGGGATACGGACGGGTAAAGTTGGACGCGGAAATGGTCGAGGAGTTGTAGTAGTTTGAACCGCCGAAAGCAGCGATATTCAGGAATGGGTTGGTGATCGTGGCATTGCAGAGGCTCGACTTACCGCCGCGCTCAACGTCGCACTGCGCGTTCCACGCGGGTGAGATTTGGTTGATGTTGTTGTTTTCAGGGTTGTTTGGAACCCGGCTGCCGGAATAGTTGACCGAGAATACATCGTGTCTCGTGGGGGCCATTTCATAAGTCAGACTCCAGTTCCAGATAACGGGCATATGGTAGTTCGGATTGACGAATGAAAATGACTTGCCGAGATCCTGCGAATAGGCGGGACCCGTCGACCCGATTGGCTGAGGGATCACCGCAATTGGGTTGCTGAGGCCCTGCCCGGTTGTGGCCGTGTAGGGCGTAAGTCCGTTGTTGAGCGAGGGGTTATAGCTGGTCGAACTGCTGAAGCCATCCGAATTAGGCACTATCTGAAGGTTCTCGATGTTTTCCCCGATTCCGCCGCGGATCGACATTTTTTCCGAGATCGCGTAGGCAAAGCCGATGCGCGGCTGAACTTCCAGCTTGTTCAAGGCGTATGCGCCCCTCGGCTGGCCGTTGACGCCGGCAAATGTCAGGCCACCCTGGAGGTTCGTCATCGTTCCCAGAGCGGCTGTCCCGGTAGGTATTTGCGAGGAAACCGGGTTCAAGACAGTTGTATTGAACACCCCGTCCAGCTTGTTATGTCGTTCTACCTCAGGCGTGAGGAAGTCCCAGCGCAGGCCGAGATTCAGAGTCAGTTTCTTCGTAATTTTCCAGTCATCCTGAAACCACGGTGCGAAGTAGTGCTGGGAATAGAACGGATAATCGGTCCAGTTTACGCTACCGCTGTTCGGGTACCCGAGCAGCAACGAGGCGGTGGACAGGCCACTGGAGTAACCAGGCGCATCCTCATTGTTCCGGTTATTACCGCCGGAGTCGTAGGACTCAAATTCGCTGCTGAAATTCGGGGTGAAGTTGAAGTTGTCGGCATTGCCTCCTTCTGGATTCATCCACTGGTAAAAGTCAACATTGACTCCCGCGCGGATGGTGTGAGCGCCTTTGACATAGGTCAGCGTGGGAAGGAAATCGAGAGCGTGCCTGTCGCCGGAAAATCCGAGCCAATTCGGGCCGAAGTCAACAAAATTACTCGCGCCGGGAAGGCCGTTGGAGGAGATGTTCAGGAAGCGGTTCGTACTCTGGATTTGATTGTAGAAGGCAGGGACATATCCCAGCTTGGCTACCTCGTTATTCGGGAAGATATCGCCTTCGATAGACTCGTTGGTGTAAAGCATCACGGATGCGTTTACGTTGAAGATGAGATTCGGGTTAAAAACGTGCGTCCATTGAGCCGTGCCGGTTTCAGTGTGTGGCTGATTACCGCTGCCGTTCGAATTTGCTGGATCCGCATTGGAAACGCAGGTATTCCAGAGGTCAATGGCATAGCGGCCTTGTTGAGCCCAGCGAAACGAGAGCGTGTTCGCATCGCTCGGGTTGTAGTCGACCTTGACCATTGTATTCTGCCAGAGATCGTTCTCCAACTGGTTAACTTTATAGTTGTTGCTCCAGGGAGCATACCCCGGTCCTGGATTGGCGTTCGGTGTCACGTAGCTCAAATACGACAGAACGTTCGCTGCAACTGGATCGATCCTATTGGTGGGAATCTTGTTGCCCGGGAATGCCGAGTGCACTTGCTTCGTCAATCCATCATTTGGATCGACAATAGTATGCAGCGGCGTGAGTGGATCGTAAATCGTCAGCGGTTGCAGACTGTTTGTCGTAGTATTCCAATAGGTGGCTGTGCTGAAGTCGCCAGTGACCCAGGCCGGGTTCGGAACGGAGTAGCTGTTGTAGCCTGGGTTAGGCAGTATATCCCTCATTCTCTCATAGCTGGCAATGAAGAACAATTTGTTCTTTCCGTTGAACAGATGCGGAATCACAACCGGTCCGTCCACCACAAAGCTTTCCTGACTGCGCCTGTGGGAGAGTTTCGGAGCAGGAGTGCCAGTCGGGTTCGAATAGTTGTCGTATTTGGTCTCGTAATCATACGTGTCAAGCCATTGCCGGCGGGCGTAATAGTCCGCGGTGCCATGGAACTGGTTGGTGCCTGATTTCAATGACACGTCGACAGCCGACCCTCCCCCGCGTCCATAGGAGGCATCGTACGCGTTCAGCACGATCTTGTATTCCCCAACGACATCCACGGAAGGCGTAAAGGCCGTTCTGCCTAGATCGGCTGCATCGTTGCTGGCGCCGTCAATATTTTGCTGACTATCCTGGCTCGAGCCATTCACAATCTGGTTGCCGGTTATGTTGTCGAACGGGCGCGGGTATTGCACGCTCGAGAAGTCGTGCGAGCCTGGGCTGAGGACGAAGAGGCTATAGGGGTTGCGCCCATCCAGAGGCGCTTCCTGAATAAGCTCGCTATCAATGATCTCGCCGTTGTCGGCCTTGGAGAGTTCGATCTGAGTCTCGCTCGCGTTCACGGTGATTTCTTCGGATGCGGCTCCGATACTCAGTTGGAAATTGATCGTTGAGGCCTGGTCGACATTCAGCAGAATGTCAGTCTTCTTTTCGGTCTTGAAATTTTCCTTCGATACCGTAATATCGTAGGTTCCAGGGATCAGATAGGTGACCGTATAGTCGCCACTTCCTGTTGTGACAGCCTTCACGTCTACGCCAGTCGCCTGATTGTGGACAACCACCTGAGCCCCTGGAATAACGGCCCCAGCGGGATCAACAACATGTCCGGTGAACTGCTGCGTCGTCTGCGACCAGGAAACAACAGCAGAGAACATGCACAACATCGTTAGGACCAAGCCCCATAGAGCTTTGGCTGCCTTTCGGTTCGCGTACTGCATTTTTCTTACCTCCTTGAAAGTTTGTCTGGCCGATGTTTTGTACCAGTTGGATTGTTTGCGTGCGCGGCGGGTAAACGACATTTCGTCGCCGTAGTCGGAGGTACGGAAAAGAGGGAAGCGTTCTGTGCTTTCCACCTTTCCATACCCCTGTGATGCTTCGGTCAGCCTGGTTAGCAGGTGGAATGTAAGCCTCAAGTGAGCCAGAGCCGATCTTTGGACACCCCTTTCCGCCCCAGCGAACATACCAAAGAGCACACTAAATTCCGAGGGCGCCAGCCTGGATCTCAGAGTCCTCCAAGCTCTACAGGCAAGCAGCGGCGTAGCCGACCTATTGATCTCACTTTTTAATCGAATCGATTAGGTCCGTCTAGGTATCTAACGGTTTGTTTCCGTAATGGCCGCCCGACACCTCTGGACAAGTTGATGAATCTATTAGGATAATGCGGCGAACTGTCGACTCGACGTAACGACTGGGTTGTGAGGGGTTCCGCATGAGCATATAATCGTTTTGCAAACGCGCCGAACACGGCGCAGAGAGCAGAGAGTGGAGATGGGATGTACCTGTATGATCGATGGGAGTGGAATGTAAGCGCTATCTAAGAGAAATATGCACTTCGAGGAGCTTGCCCAACTTTCCAGCTCTGATCGAGTACGGTGTTGATCGACCGAAGGCATTTGAGGCATCGTGGGCAGTTGGCCCTTCAATCGCAGACACTCACGTCCGAGGGAGGTGTTCGGATTATGAATCATCTGGAAACAGGGCCAACAGCGACGCAAATTCCTGATCCAGGCGGGAATCGACACGCCGAGATCCTGGGCCAACTGACGCAAATCCAGAACAGCCATGCATTCTGCAACAGCGCCCGCTCGAAGGAATTTCTCTCCTATGTGGTCGAGCAGACCCTCGCAGGTCGCACCGATTTCTTGAAAGAGCGTTCGATTGGGGTGGACCTGTTTCATCGCGCCCCGTCCTACGATACCGGCGACGACCCGATTGTTCGAGTCAAAGCTGGTGAGGTTAGAAGACGGCTGGGGGAATACTACGCGGCAGAAGAACAAGCACCGAAACTTCAAATTGAGCTTCCGGTCGGCTCTTACATTCCCAAATTCCATTGGAGAACCGAGCCGCCTCCCTCTGCTCCTGCCGCTGCCCTTGCTCCAGAGCCTGAAGTGGTTGAACAGCTGCCGGCACCCCCAAAGCAGTTTGGGAACTGGAAGATCACGGGATTTGCAGCGGCTCTGGTGATTGCCGGAATTGCCGTAATGATCGTCATCCGTGCGTACTCCCACCATCCTTCAACCTTGGATCTATTTTGGGGCCCGCTTTCCGCCACACAGCAGCCTGTCCTGATCTGCGTACCCTCCCCAGTGACCTATGCTGTGAGCTCCGATCTCTTTCTAAAGTCGCCTGCGGCACATACGGGGATCTACGATTCACTATTGAAGCGCAACGCGACAGCGCTCCAGTTGGCCCCAGACACTCAGATAATGTGGAAAGATATCACGCCTCTCGCCGATTTCCATGTAAATAAGGATGACGCCTACGTCGCGAATGAGCTTACCGCATTCTTTGCGAGCAGACGCTGGCCGAGTCAAGTCCGGTTCGGAAGCGACTACACCTATGAGGACCTTCGGAGTTCGCCCGCCATTCTGATTGGGGCTTACAACAATCCGTGGTCCGATCGCATCATGTCCGACCTTCCGATCGGCTTTCGCGAAAGCGGAGAAGTCCTGTGGATTGAGGACCGGACAAAACCAGGCCAGGTGTGGAAATCCAGCTTGGAGGGTCGTCTGGGCACAAAGGACTTCGCCCTCGTTGCTCGACTGATGAATTCAAAGACCGGCCAATTCCTGCTCATTGTCAGCGGCGTCGGCATGGTAGGGACAAAAGCCGCTGGTCGGTTCATCTCTCACGAACAGGATTTGGAGATTGCCCTCCGCGCAGCTCCTCGTGGCTGGGAACAAAAGAACCTCGAGGTCGTCCTTGAAACCGACATAGTCGATGGATCTCCTTCGCCGCCCCGTGCCGTCGCCATAAAAGTGTGGTAATCGGAAGCTCTTGGACGCCGGGCAGCGCGTTCGAGCTTGCGGCATCTCAAATCGATTAAATACTGGGCCTGATTACCTGCACCCGTCTCTTTCGCTCTCCGGTCCAGTTTCCTCGCGCTATCCCAGCTTTGCCGCATCGTTGGCGCTGGAACTATATGGATAAATAGCGATTCTTTCCGAATCTGTAGATGCCTCCACATCGCCGTCTCCGCTCGCATTGGACTAACGGAATCCCTGGATATAGACTTAAGAGCAAATGAACTAATCGTTTTGATTATGGCAAAAGGAAAAACTCACGATCGCACAACCATCCGAGATGTCAGCCGGCTTGCGGAGGTCTCAGTCGCCACCGTCTCCGCGGTGATCAACGGCAAGCCTCCGGTCAGCGAAGAGTTGACCAAGCGGGTCCGTCGCGCAATCGAAGCTCTGAACTATCAGCCTGACTTCCTGGCCCGCAGCCTTCGCATGCAGCAATCGCACATCCTGGGGATCGTCATGCCCCAATTTGCAAGCTCTTATTACGCGGAAGTCCTGCGCGGCGTGGAAGATGTCGCTTCCCAACATGGCTACTCGATTTTGGTTTCCAATTCGAGAGGTGATGCCGACCAGGAAAGAAAGGAGATTTTTGTCCTAATTTCACGGCGAGTCGACGGCATCATACTCGCAACCGCAGATCCCCATTTCGCCTACCAAAGGCAGTTCACACAACGCTTCCCGTTGGTGCTCTTTGACCGCTTCCCGCCAGCTTTCACAGGCACGGTTGTGGCCACGGATAATGTAGGGGCGAGTTTCGAAGCAACGAATCATTTGATCCAGCTTGGTCACCTGCGCATTGCCATTATCGCAGGGACGCAAGGGATTTCGGCTGCCGAAGAACGCATAGAGGGCTTTCGTCGCGCCATGAACGAAGCAGGCCTGACGGTCCGGCAGGAATTTCTCAAACACGGCGATTTCAATATGAGGGGCGGCTGGGAATGCGCGCTGGAACTCATGAAGCTGCCCTCGCCGCCCACGGCGATTTTTTCACACAATTACGAAATGACGCTGGGCCTCATGCGAGCGCTTGCGGAAACAAGCGTGCCCTGCCCGCAACAAGTGAGTATACTCGGCTTCGACGATTTTGTGGTTGGCACGGATGGATTTAGCTGGGCCACAATGTTCTCACCCAAGCTCACTTGTGTCGCGCAGCCGAGCTATGAGATTGGCCGGCGAGCCGCCGAAGCTCTGTTGAAGAAGACAAAAAGGCTTGAGGAAGAAGATCACAGCGAAGTGGGCTTTATCAGGCTGGGCGCGGAGCTGCGCATCAGGGAATCCACCGCTCCACCTCCGTCGCTCTAATCGACGGTCCGGAGTGGGAAGCAAATTCCGCAACTGGCGCGTTAACTCGTAACGTTTTCGCTTTTCGCCACGGGGGCGCCCGATACTCAGCAGGCTCACTCATACGTCGCCGACCAGCGATACCTGAGCTGTAACGTCGAGCCACAACTCACAATTATGATCTTTTATTTTCAAGAGTTTACGATGATTTCCGGACGTCCGTATTGCCGTAACGAGCCGTTACATACCTGGAATGAACTAATCGTTTAGATTACGATCATCCAACTAGGAACTGAAAATCACGCCCCGGCCACTTGAACCCAAAGGTGTTCTTGCGCGCAGGAACCGTACCTTTCAGTTTGAATGAGGATTCTGTCGTCTCAGCTCGACGAGAAAAGGGATCATTAGAGCAATATCATGCTAGCTGTACCCAGTTCTGACAAGTTCTGAACCATGCTGTGGCGTTTTCTGTGGAGATTTGCGGTAGTGCGTTTCTGATGGCCTGGTAGAGTTCATGGCTGGTTTGAGC
>Ga0224555_1002353_pt1 | contig 22589 bp, 8 predicted proteins | sample 714S23034metaG_FD_180687 | JGI IMG/M metagenome (GOLD analysis project Ga0224555, IMG submission 180687) | Peat soil microbial communities from Stordalen Mire, Sweden - 717 S2 30-34 | ecosystem: Environmental > Terrestrial > Soil > Wetlands > Peat | place: Sweden: Norrbotten County, Stordalen...
GCTGACGTAGTTGGTTCACAGAGAGTTCCTCCTCTGCGTCCCAAACTACCCCGGCAGCCACAAAAGGCCGGTTCAGCCGCACGCGGAAGCGTCCGCCGCCGCAGCGGCTTCGTTCAAGTCGCCAAGGGTCCTGTGATCTCGTGAGCGGGTAGGGGCGGGATTTCGAGTACCGTACGGCGCGACCGCAAGGATTGCGCGCCGGCGGGGGCGAGCGTGGGCCAGCGTGGAAAAGATAGGTTTCAGGGGTCAGGTGTCAGGGGTCAAAAAAGCAGGGACTGAGGGACGTAGGGACTACGGGACTGAGGGACGTAGGGACTACGGGACTGAGGGACGTAGGGACTAAGGGACTGAGGGACGGAGGGACTGAGGGACGGAGGGACTGCGTGCAGAATTGCGCCCGGAATGCGCACCGAGGGCCATTCATTTCATAGTGCAACCACCGGATCAAACTCGGGAGGCCCGGCGAGTCGGCAAGTAGCCTGCAAAGAAACCCGCGATCATGAGCAGGAGTACTCCGCGCGGCACTTCTGAGGTTGCGGGAGCGCAGTGCGACACACCTGAAAAGGCATGGCGGCTTTGGGGGTCCCCACAAAATCCACCACATTAGCAGATGGTGGCCGGCAACCGATCCCTATAAGTTATTGATAGATTTTGGCTCCTCAGGTAGGACTCGAACCTACAACCCTTCGGTTAACAGCCGTGCGCGCTGTTCTCGGTCCTGCTGCTACACATTGCTATAAGTTCCTATCCTTTGTGCACTTTAGCCTCCTCCTCCTTCCCGCCAATTGCTATCCATACAAGCCACATTATGCCTCTTTTTGATTGGGAGTGGGCACAAAAATGGGCACGGTAATCTGCTGTCGCCAGGGTTAAGGGAAGCCGGCAAGGTCTCTCCAGTCCATTGCCAGTCCCATCGCATTGGAACGACGCACCTCGTCATTGGGCGGCATTGATTCATGGACCACATTTCGTCCAGGTCGATATTCGTTTCGGATGAATTACGCGCTTCTGGCCGAAGACTAACGTTTCCCATGGTTCAAAATACCCGGGGCCGATCACTTCCTTTGACGTGAATACCGCATCATTTGCGTGCTTGATTTCCACCGCGCTGGACGTGCGGCGTGTGCAGAGGATCGGTCAATGTGACTCCGTGGCTGTCTTTAGTTCTATGTGATTCCGGTTTCCAAGTGAATCGTGCACGCCTGCAAATCAGCTTGCTTGGCCTTCAGGTACGGCAGTTCACATACGAGCCAACCATACATCCGGGCCATTTTCCTCAGAGCCCGAAACCATCTGCCGGGAATCTAGAGCGGTTCCAGGGTTTCTGTGCGTTTTCTGGATCGTGACAGGTGGCATTTTCTTGAGGAAAATGCCACCTGTGGTTTGAGGCTTCTGGGCAGAGCGACTCCGGGACCGCTGCAGTCGAACAGATTCTCTATTCGGAGTCTTTGAAAACCCCTTTTGCGCACGTCAGTCTCATTATTGCGCTGGTCCTTCATCGACCCATTGATATTGTTCCCAGGTGCCAGGAGTGGTTGCAAACTCGGCTTGTACGTAATCGTTGTCGTTGAGGTTGGTGGATGCATAAAACCCGCTGGCCGTCGAGTAAATAGCGAAATTGTTACCGCTCTGTGCGGCCCATGTGAAGGTCTCCCAACTTCCGACAGAGGTGGCCCAACCCGCCATCAGGCTGTCGCTGCTGTTGAGGTTGGTGGAAACATAGAGGTTGTTGGAAAGAGAGAGCAAAGCAAAGTTATTTCCGCCCAGCGGGATCACATCAAACAACTGTGCAGGCCCTATGCTGGAGCCATTGGCCACAAGTTGACCGGTGCCGCCGCCGGTGTTGGTCAGATATTTTCCGTCGATGACGGAGAGGAGCGCGACCTTCCGGTCTGCAGGAGGGATGTTGCCAGGCTGTGCGGACACTTGAGCAGACTGCGAAGATATACTGGAGCTGTTGACTGCCGCTACGGTGTAGTAATAAGTTGCTCCGTTGTTCATGTTCGTGTCGGTGAAAGGCGGCGTCACGCCGGTGAGATAGGGAACAGAACCTTCTCCTCCAGAAGCGGTCGAGCGATACAAGTTGTACGAGATGCCCGTGGCGGGCATCCAGGAGATCGTGACCTGGGTGTTACCGGCTGCGGCCATGACCCCGGTGGGCGTTGACGGCACGGATCCAGCTGAGTTTGGCGAGATATAAATGTAGTCCCAGTAATTCAGGATAGGTAGCGTGAAGGAGACATAACTGCCGCCGCCGTCGCTTCCCGTCGAGTAGGGGATAGAGATCATGCGTCCGTTGTTGGCGTCCGGAGTGGCCCAATAGACCGATCCCACCGCGCCGCCCCCATCGTAGTACTTGACCATGATATTCGATTGCGGGGTGGGCACAGGATAGTTTCCGTTATCGTCACGCCAGTTGATGCTTGACTCGCCGATCAGGTTGATGAAGCTCAGAAGATGCACATTGCCATTGTCTTTGGCAAAGGCCCACACTTCATTGGCAGTGGCTGTATTACTGCTGGCAACGCTCATCGAAATGGTGTTGCTGCTATTGGAATAACCGGCACGCACGAGGTTCTCAAACTCGACATCGAAGTCGTAGTACGTCTGCAGGGTATTCAACAACATCGGCGTGGGAGTGAGGTTTGTGTTGGGAAAGAAGGCTGTGTCGAGCATGTCGAGCGTGGCGTTGCCGCCGATGCCGGCGCCCAACTCGAGGTGTGCGGCGCCGCTCGAAAAGATCGTCGACTCGGTGAGCAGCACGCCGGGCGTGTTGAACCAGTTTCCCGGATTATTCGCACCGTAGTTGTAATCCATGTAAGCCGGAAGCACTGCGCCTTTTCCGGGGCTGGCAGTCTCGATGCTGTCGACAACGGATTTCAGGTCGTTGTAGGTGTTTTGCGTTCCGCCATTTGCCGTGGGCCAACATTCGACATAAGCAAAATCCTCCGAGTTGAGGACCGTCGGGATGCCGAAGCCCGCCACCGCGTTATAGACGATGGTCTTATTCAGCGCCGTCTTGGCCCCGCTCAGGAAGCCGGGGACCTCCGCCCCGTAATTAACAGAATTGCCACTCCACGAGTACATGGTGTTCCAGTTGCCCAACTGGTCGGCTTGCCATCCATCGAAGCTGTACACCGCGAAGGCATTAGCCTCCTGGCCATAGATGTAGTTCTGCCATCCTGAATTGCCGGGATCGAAAATGTAGATGTTGGAGGTCGCCCATCCGGAGGGCATGCTGATGTTCCACTGGTTGGTGCCGTTATTCTGTGTCCAAAGCCCCCACTGATAGTTGACTCCGCTGCCGTCCTGGCCGTAGCCGGCCCACGCTCCATAGATCAGGTTGTAGCTCATGGCAGCCATCGCGTAAGAGTGGGCGGCGCTGATATAGTCCTTCACGGTTTGGGCGTAGTTTGTTTCGTTATCGATGCGCGTCCAGGACGCAGCAGGATTGGTGACCGTGCCCGCGAGAGGCACATGGTGCTTCCACTGCCAGTCGTAAAACTGAACCCCGTCTATGTGGTAGTTCTTCAGAAGCCAAAGGTCGTGATAAGAGGTGCTGGAGGACTGGTTCGGATAGCTGCCCACATAACCGTAGCGCGGAAATGTGGTCCACGACGAGGAGACATCGATCGCGGAATTCATGCTGTCGAGCAACTCACCAGCCGTGTTGAACGCGGAGATTTCGACGGAGTATCCGGTCAAGTCAGAAGATGGTGTTGTCCATGTGAAGGTGAGAGTGGTAGTTGCCCCGTTTGCCAGATTGAAGTTCTGCGACGACAGCGACGCCTGCTGGACACCTAGATGGCTAAGATTGATGCCGACGTATCCGCTGGCGGAAGCGCCGGTCCAGTTTGCAAGATTCACGTAGATTGTTGCGTTCGAACCCGGTGTATAACGGGCCAGATCTGTATTGACACTGTTGATGATGGGACCTGCAAGAGCTGTCGAGCACAGCAGCAGCGCGGCCAGGAGGCATCCTCCCAGGCGGCAGAGTGCGCCCATCGAAACGGCGAACCGCCATGCAGCGCGCCGGCTGCGCAGAAGCGATGAGGCGCGTTGCAGAACCCATTTGAAGCTTGCGTGGAGAGGGGTCATAGATAACTCCTTCGTGAGGTTTATCGTGAATTGGTCGAGAGGCTGGCGGGTTCGAGGCCCAGCGGACATGGCTGCAACAGCCTAAACAACCTAAAGCGCGGCGAACCGGGGGCTCACGACCAGCGTTACTGTACGCGCTGGAAACAGGCGATGGAGAGGGAGCGAGGGTGAGTTTTCCCCGAGGTTTTTCCGACGCACGCGAATCGCCTTGATCCGCTCGTTGATAGCCCATCCGCCGACTGTTGACCGCAAGCGCGAACTGAATGCTTTTGATATTGATTCGGTTCACGTTTGTCTTGAGAGCTTTGCTTTCGGGATGGGGCCGAATTGCGACGCTAAATCCAGAATCCCTATCCCCTCGCAAAGCTGAGCTAGGGGCAGAGTGCGGTTGGCGCGGCGTTTAGAACAGTTCTCCTATATAGACACCGTAAGGGCCCAGCGCGATGGACTTGAGGGAAGCCGGATCGGCGGCGCCGGGGGATTTGAGCAGGGTCTTCAGGCGGCGGGGTTCGATGCCGATGCCGCCGATGGTCAGGTCGACGGTTTGCGGTTGCTCGGTGAAGTTGACGCTGACGACCACTTGCCGTGCGCCGGGGGCCTGGCGCATCCAGCTCAGGACTCGTGTGTTTCCGGTGTCGAGCATGATGTTGGCGCCGTTTTCAAATGCCGGAACCGTCTTTTTTAGGCGGATGAGGGCGCGGTACCAGATGAAGAGCGAGCCTGGATCGTCCTGTTCAGCGGCGACGTTGATGGTGGCGGCACTTGGCGGCACGGGCAGCCAGGGCTTACCGGTAGTGAAGCCGGCGTTCGCGGTCGCGTTCCATTGCATCGGCGTGCGCTCGCCGTCGCGTCCTCTTTCCTTGGGCCAGCCGGTGATGCCAATTGGGTCTTTAACATCCTGCTTGCGCGTGGGCGGAGTCGTCTTCATGCCGATCTCGTCGCCGTAGTAGAAGAGCGCCGCGCCGCGGCTGGCGAAGAGGATGGTGGAGATGACGCGCTCGATGTCGGTGTCGTGGATGCCGTCGCCGTAGCGCATGTCGATGCGCGGGTTGTCGTGGTTGTCGAAGAGCAGCAGCGGAACGTTAGCGCCGATCTCAGTCTCCACTTCGATGAGCTTGCCGCGGAACTCGGCCACGTCGAGCTTGTTGATCATGCCGACCTGGGTGTCCATCGGTAGATGAAATTCCGGCTTGTCCGCAGAGCCGTACATCTTGGCGAGCTCAGCAATGTTGGGCAGGTAGGTTTCGCCGATGAGCACGCGCGTGCCGGGAAACGCATTCGAATCGAACTTGTCCATCGCGGCGCGCATTTCCTGCATGACCTCATGCACGCCCGGCTGGTTGTTGGTCTTCGACTCATCCAGTTGCGGGTCGCCGTAGGCGTTGATCATCGGCTTGCCGTCCTTGTCCTTGACTACGCCTTCATCGGTCAGCTTGGGATCCTCGAAGAGGTCGACGATTGCGTCGAAGCGAAAGCCGCCCACGCCACGCTTCAGCCAGAAGCTCATGATGTCCTTGAAGGCCTGATGTACTTCGGGGTTGTACCAGTTCAGGTCCGGCTGCTGGATGTAGAACTTGTGGTAGTAATACTGGCGCGTCGCTGGGTCCCACTGCCAGGCGGAGTGGCCAAAGTACGACTGCCAGTTGTTGGGCGGCTGGCCTGTGCCGGTTGCGGTTTCGCCTGGAGCCTGCCCTGAGCTTGCCGAAGGGTCGCGCCACACGTACCAGTCGCGGTAAGGATTGTCGCGGGACGAACGAGACTCAAGGAACCACTTGTGCTGGTCGGAAGTGTGATTCATGACCATGTCCATGATGACGCGGATGTGGCGCTTTTTGGCTTCGGCCACGAGGTGATCGAAGTCGGCGAGCTTGCCGTACTGCGGGTCGATGTTGCGAAAGTCGGAGATGTCGTAGCCGAAGTCCACCTGCGGCGAGGGATAGACGGGCGTGAGCCAGATGGCGTCGACGCCGAGTTTCTGGAGGTAGTCGAGGCGCTCTGTAATCCCGTTCAGGTCGCCGATTCCGTCTCCGTTGGTGTCCTGAAAGCTGCGCGGGTAAATCTCGTAGATGACTGCGTTCTTCCACCAGTCGCGTTCACGCGCCTGAGTTGTGTTCTTCACTTGAAGCTTTGGATGGGTCGGCTGGTCTTGCGCTCCTGCGGCCAGCGCCACGGTTCCCAGAAGCAGAGCCAAGGCACAGGTCTCGATTTTTCTTAAGATCCGGTGGGCCGGGTGCATTGCAATCTCCTCAACCTCGATTTTGCTGCTGAAAGATCCGGCAACAACGGAACTCCAGTCAAGCCATCACGGAGGTCTGCTGTGTCAATCGGCCGTTGCGCGGAGGTCTTCTTCATGTGGCCGGTTCCGCCTCACGCCGCCCTCCCGGAATGAGGATGTCATCAGGATCAGACTGGTTTTAGCGTGACAGAAAGATCGTGTCCCAATACTTCAACTGCGGAACGGAGAATTCAATCCACTGCGTTCCAGACTCTACATATGCCCTGAATGGCAGCGGATGAAACTGCCCATCATCCACATCCGGGGATGCCCAGCCTACGGAGCGGATTGTTTCGGCCAAGCGCACTTTAACTGGCACCTGATTGAGAAGCGGCGGTTCAGGACGCTTCATGTCGATGTCACGCCAATGCGCGTCGCTCGATCCGAGCAGGTTGATGAGGTGAAGCATAGTCGTATCCTGGTTGCGGCGCGCAATCGTCCAAATTGTGTTCGGCACCGCCAGTGGATCGGCAGGCTCGCCATCGATGTGCACTTCGACAGCAGCGAGTTGCAGATCGCCGCGCAGATAGTTTTCGTAAGCCGTTAGATAGTCGTAATAGTGGCGCAAAGCCGTGTGCAGCGCGGGCGAAACGGCGAGGCGCGTATCTGCGGGGAAGTATTCGCTGGAAAGCATGCGGTCTCCATCGCCAAGTTCAATGTGTGCGGCTCCGGAGGCGAAGATGGCAGCGTCGCTGAGAAGCACGCTGGGCGCGTTGAACTGTTTGTCTGGTGGCAGCGGCCCATCCTTTGATTCATTGCGGTTGACGTAGGCCGCAAAGACCACGCCGCCTCCCGGCCGCGCAATATGAACTTGTTCGGCGGTTTCGAGGATGCTGGCGAAGGTCTCGTGGTCATCCCAAAGTTCGGAGTAGACAAAGTCCGCAGACGAGCGGGCAACCTGATCCTGACCAAGCGCATTGACTGTGTTAAAGACCACGGATTTGCCTACGTCTGATCGCGCGTGGTCGATGAAGGATCGAAAGCCAGCGATGTAATCCACTCTGGAGCCGTCGAACGCATATCCACCCTGGTCGCCGTAGGTGTCAACGTGCCAGCCATCGAAGGGATAGACTGTAAACAAATCGCGCATTTGGCCGAACAGGTAGCGCTGCCATCCGGGATCGTTCTGGTTCATGTAATAGAGGAAGTGCGTGGACCATCCGGAGGCCTGAAGGGGCAGTCTCTTGGCAGTTGCGGCGCTTCGTGGACCGTCAGCAGTGGTCCATGTACCCCACTGTAAAGGCAGGGGGTGATCGCGCCGGGTGAAGACATCTTCATAAGCGCCGTAGCTGGCGTTATAAGCCATAGCCATCATGTTGTAGCGGTGAGCCTGCTCGATAAATCCACGCACGATCGTTGCATCTACGGGTCGGCCGGCGATGTCATTCCAAATTGCTTCAGGATGGGCGACCGTGCCCGCGAGCGGTTGGTCGTGGCGATACTCGAAATCGTAAAACTGCAGGCCGTTAATGTGAAAACGGTTCAAATCAGCCATCCACGACTTTGGATCGGCGCCCTCGTTGGCGCTAAAGTGCGCCAGGTAACCGTACCGCGGGAAGATCTTCCAATCCGGCGAGATATCAATGGCGGTGCGCCGCTCGTCCAGGATTTGTCCTCCGTCACTGGTCAGTTGGACGTCAACGAGGTAACCCTGGAAGGCCCGATCCGGCGCGGAGCAAGAAAGAATCTGCGGGCTGGCTGAAGCCGGGCTCAATTGGATGGGTCCGCAGGTTCCGGCGACGCGATCCAAATGCCACAGTGTCGCGGAGATCCTCTCGGTTCCCTGAGAGGCGCCGTCCAGTTCGACAATCAGTCGTACTGGCTCTGACGGTGAGTAGCGCGCCTTGTCGGGATATGCATCGGATATCCGCAGCGACGAGGGGTGCGCAGAATGAAGCTGGAAAAGCAAGACTGCAGTAAGAAGGCCCGAGAGGTTCATAGTCCTAATATGCGTGCAGGTGTGCGAATACGCTCATAAAGGTTTGCCGAAGGATTTCCAAGGTTCGCTAAAGGATTTACGAGGATTCGGCCTCCTGAGCTATTGGAAGTGGTCGACGAGCGTGAGACCGCTGGAAGCGCGGGTCAATTCGGCGAAAATCAGGCGCTTACCATCCGGGGTCGCTGACATCCCTGCCAAGGGAGTGGGAGATTGCCTCAGAACGTGAATGGTCCGCCCGGCCCCGGATTCTGGATCGACCCTTTCGATTGCAAAATGTTCGTTTCGTTCCGCGAGGGCATACAGGCTGTTGCCGGAGATAGTCCAATAATCCTGATAGCCGACTGGCGGCCCGTCGAAGACCCTTTGTTCCGGGCCTCCACTCAGCGGCATACGCCAGAGACCGGGCTCAGCCAAGCGAGTGAAATAAAGCCAACGGCCGTCTCCACTTTCAAGGGCAACCATTCCACCTCCGCTGGTGACCTGCTGCGCGGGGCCGGAACCATTGGATGGGATTTTCCAAATCTGCCACGTGCCGGAGCGGGTCGAGCCGAAGTAGATCCAGTGTCCATCGATCGACCAGGTGGGGATAATGTCATTGAAGTTGCCGACTGTGAGTGCATGCGGGGGTCCGCCCATCGCATCGGTAAGAAAAATGTGGGAGTAGAGACTCGGCCTGGCGTCGAATGCGATCTGCCTGCCGTCCGGAGACCAGGACGGGCTTCCCGCCGAATATCCGGAGGAGGTGATCTGAACGGGATCGGAACCATCGATGCGGGCGGTCCAAATCTCCTGCGACCCGGAGCGCCAGGACTGAAAGGCAAGCATAGCGCCGTTTGGCGCGACATGCGGCGACGAATCCTCCTCACTCGAGATCAGAATGGCGGCTTCGCGCTCGGGATTTCTGTCATTCAGATCCAAGCTCAGGATGGTCCACGTAGCATTGCCATGGGAATAGACGAGCCGATCGCCCTGCTTTGCGATGGTAGGACCGTATGCGCCGTCGCTTCCAATTGGCTCATGCTCCGGTGTTCCGCCCGTGACCGGAACGCGCCAAAGCGAGACAGTTCCACTTCGATTCGAAGCAAACACGATGGAGGAGTTGTCGGGCGTCCATGCCAAGCCGACGATGAGCCAGCCGTCTGACATAAGGTGGCGAGGCGTGCCGTTCGGCAGATTCATGATGTACACATCACGGGTCAGACTCTGCGGCCCCCGCACAAATGCCAATTTTGTTCCGTCTGGGGAAACCTGCGGAGTGAAATCTCCCTCCCAGCCTGCCGGTGGATTCGTAATGACGCGCACTGCTCGAGTTTGCAAATTCAATTCCGTCAGCACGCTGGGGCCGTCAGGAGAGAATTTCTCGGGAAAGATGAGAGTGCCGCTCTGGGTCCAGGTCATGCCGCCGTAGTCGTAGACATAATTGACGGGCAAAACATAGACCTGACTCTCCGATCCACCAATTCCCGGAATGGTCACGATTGTGCTTCGGACGTCGTTGTGGCGGATGAATGCGATTGTGCGGCCATCGGTGGACCAGGCTGGGCTGAATTCATCGGAGTCGCCCGAGGTGAGCTGCGCAGGCGCTTCGGAACCGAGCTGCTTTACATATATATGACCGTGCTCCTCGCCTTCCTTCTTCCACACGAAGGCAATGGCGCTGCCATCGGGAGAAAAGGCGGGCAGAAGCTGGGAACCGGGATAGGTGGTCAGAGGGCGACTGACAAATGTCTCCGGCCGATAGACATGCCGCTTGGATTGCCACCAGTAGACGCCCCCGGCAGCGCCGATCACCAGGACCGTGACGAAGCCGATGCGCAAAATGCCGACGGCCAGCGGCGAGAGAGCGCGCCGGCTTCGCGATGGTAGAGGCTCGGCCAGGACTGGGGACGCAGTCCCGGCGATCTCGGAGATGGGGGCAGTCGTGGCATGTTGGCCCTTCCCGGAGCCGCTCGAGCCCTGGATCACCGGAGCGATCAGGCGATAACCCACCTTGGGAATGGTCTCAATGACGTGTGGAGAACGCGGATCGTCGGCAAAGGCGTGCCGCAATTCCGAGATCGCCCTGATCAGGACATCCTCGCCGACAAAAACGTCGGGCCAAACGGCGCCGCGAAGCTGCTCGCGGGTTATGACTTCCCCCGCCGTGGAGGCCAGGGTTACCAGCACCTGCATGACCTTCGGCTCGAGGCGAGTGGTCGTGCCGTTGCGTTCCATTGCGTTGACGCGAGGATGAATCACCCACTCCCCGATCCTGAAATCACCCTGCACTGGAAAGCCTCGTGGAGATTATAGATGAGCGTGAAGGGAGGCGCACGGAGAATCCGGACCGTGCTGAAAACGCGAAGCTTACCGCAATCGGGAAAACCTCGTAAAAACGTCGCCCCGCATCCATGGTCAACTGCCACGGTCAATCCTAAGGTGGATGCCTGAATCGTTCTTCCAGCGGAGGGGGTTCAGAGGTGTGCTGGCTTAGACATCCCGGAGAATGCGCGCCATCAATGGCAGACGGAACGGGGCAGGCGTAGAATGTCGGTTGCTTTTACAGCTCGGGCTCTAGATTCGGTGCACGATTCGATATCCGGAGCAAGCTCCTCGAAACCGTTGGCCATTGAGCTTGGCCGCGGCAGGGATTATGCGCCAATCGCCTCCGAAGGTCTGCCTTTAACTAAGTTGCACTTGAAAGCATCACAGGAGGCAATCTCATGATGAATTGGTACCGCAACTCAGAACCTGAACGCACAATGCGCGTCAGCGGAAATGTGCGACTTTGGACACGAGTCATCTTGCTGGCGTCGACCTGCTTTGCGATCCTGGCGATCTCATTGCTGCCAACCAGCGCAATCGGCCAGACACAGGCATCGAGCGCAATGCTATCCGGCACGATTACCGACAAGACGGGCGCCGTGATACCTGGGGCGACCGTGACTCTCATCAACGCGGATGTTGGGTTCCAACGCCAGATGAAGACCTCAGACTTGGGACTTTACGCGTTCACGCTGCTGCCGCCAGGAAAATACTCGCTGACGGTGCAAAAAGCTGGCCTGAGCACATACACGGAAAAGGACATTACCCTACAAGTGGGTCAGGCGCTCGAAATTCCTATCCAGCTCAGTCTGGCCAGCGTGGTGGAACATGTGACGGTGACGGGTGAGCCCCCTCAATTGGACACCCAGAATGCGAACGTCTCTACCTACGTCGATGGCAAAGCCATCCTCGAGCTACCTTTGAATCAGCGCAATATTGTGAGTTTGACGTTTCTCAATGCGGCCGTCACAAACCAGGCTCTGACGCAATGGCAGGGCGGGACGGGCGCCAATTCGCCCAACGCCGATCAGGACCTCTCATTCCTGAACTTTGCCGGCAGCAGGTTCGGCGATACCGAGTACCTCCTAGACGGCCACTGGGACACCGACCCGCAGTGGGGCGGAATCATTTATACCCCGGGGGTCGAAGAAACCCAGGAGTTCAGGCTGCAAAGCAACAGCTTCTCGGCGCAGTTCGGCTTTAGCTCGGGCAACGTCATTAACATGGTTACGAAGTCGGGCACCGACACCCTCCACGGCGATGTCTACGATTTCATCCGTAACAGCGCGGCTGATGCGCGGAACTACTTTAATACAGGTCCGCAGCCGCTCTTCCACCGGAATCAGTTCGGCGCTACCCTTGGCGGTCCCGTGGTTCTGCCGCATCTTTACTCCGGGCGCAAGAAGACCTTCTTCTTCGGCTCCTATGAAGGCCTCCGCGCAGCCAATCCTGTCACTCAGACCCTCCAGGTTCCGACCGTGGCTGAGCGCGGCGGCGATTTCTCTGCTCTATTGGGATCGGCGATCACCGGCGTAAAGGATTATCTCGGACGGCAGGTCTACGCCGGAGCCATTTACGACCCCTATTCCGCTCGTGTAGTAACGGCAGGACAGGTTGACCCGGTCTCCCACCTCACCGCTACAACCACTGGCGTGATTATGGACCCGTTCGGCGGAATCACCGGATCCGTACCCACAAATATGATTCCTTCGTCGCGGTTCGACAAACTTGGTTCCACGCTCCTGAGTTACTATCCCAAACCCACCAATTCTGCCTCCACGAACAACTTCGTGTTCAGTGGACCCTCGCCTCAGCAGCAGGACTCCTTCAACATCCGAGTCGATCACAACATCAGCGATGCAACGCGTGTATGGGGACGTTTCTCGCGAAGGGATGAATTCAAGACCGGCGGCGTCGCCACGTTTGGCGCGAACGATGCAGGCGGACCGGGACTCAAGAACGGCGACAATCGCTGGGATTCCGCCCTCGGCTACTCCAGAATTCTGTCTCCGTCCCTGGTCTGGACGGTCAATGTGGGCTGGAACAGATGGATCGAGACGAACGTGCCTCAGGGAAACCCATTCGACGTGACCCAACTTGGGTGGTTGTCTTCACTGAATCTGGGAGGCGGCGTGTTTCCAGGCGTCAGCTTGAGCAATGGATATGCCGGACTCGGCTCCGGCGGCCCGGCAAATGCGCCCAGGGAAGCACGAACGATCGGCACGGACTTTACCAAGACTTCTGGCCGCCAGTTGTACACCTTCGGATTTGACTTCACCTCCCAGTACTACAACAATCTATCCCCGGGCAACGCCAGCCTGTCTTTCTCGCAGAGCGGGACGGCAGGATTCGATCCCGTAAACTCGGGCACGGTCGGTCCCCTGACTGGCGATTCCTTTGCTGCCTTCCTCCTGGGTGCCGGAACCGGGAATTTCCAACAGAGCGGGTCGCAAACCTCAAATGCCAAGAAGATCGACTGGTATCTCCAGGACGATTGGAGGGTTAACGACAAGCTGACTCTGAACGTTGGAATCCGCTACGAGATGCAGCCTTCCCCGACCGACCGCTTCAACAAGATGGCCTGGTTCGACCAGACAGCGGTGAACCCGATTGCATCAATGGAAACAACGGTGCCGGTCGGAGGGCTGTCTCCGGTTCCGATCACACCTCTTGGGGAACTTGTGTGGCCAAACAATGGAACGAACGGACGGGGAGTGATCACCAACAGTTACTTTAACTTCGCTCCACGCTTCGGATTTGCCTACCATCCGGCTGCAAAGTTGGTGGTGCGCGGAGCCTACGGAATCTTCTATCCGCAGAGAGCATCGGTGTCTTTTGATGCGAATCTGAACGGCTATACGCAACAAACTTACTGGCAGGACAAGAACAGCGCGATTAGCGGTAATGCCTATACCATCACGACGCCGGCCAGCCAGGCCTTCCAGAGCGGACTGCTGCCGATCGTAGGGAATGCCTTGGGTGGCCTGACAGGGGTTGGCGCGAGCATTAACGGCATACAGCACAATTGGAGCAGCCCGTATGTGCAGGATTACACGTTCGGAATCCAATACGCGCTAACCAATAACGATGTTCTTGATATCGCGTATGTGGGAAATCGCGGACAGCATCTTCCTGTCGCGGGGAGCCTCGACAGTAATCAGCTTCCGGATGAATTCACCGCCCAGGCGGCTCAGGTGTACGCGGCCAACGGGGGCACGGACAACCCGCTCCTCGATGAAGTTCCAAATCCGTTCTATACTCAGACCACGATCACTGCAAACGGCGGATGCGGACTGCAAGGCCAGACTGTCCAACGTTACCAGCTCGAGCGTCCTTTCCCTGAGTATTGCGACGTCTACAGTCAACAAGTGCCTATTGGCTTTGACACCTACAACTCGATGCTGGTGACCTGGACCCACCGTTTTTCGCACGGGCTCCAGGTGCTTGCCTCATACAACAGGTCAAAGTGGCTTGACGATGTTACAGGCAATTCGGCATGGAGCTGGGGCGCCTCAAACCAGGAATTCAGAGACAACACCAACATTGCCATGAATAAGTCGGTCGATGCGTCCGATGTTCCGAATAGCCTGGTCGTGAGCTACATTTATCAATTGCCTATTGGCCACGGCCAAGCGGTTGGAGCGAATATGCCCAAGTCGGTCGACGCCATCGTTGGCGGCTGGCAGCTCAGCGGCGTCAGTACGTTCAGAAATGGCGTGCCTTTGAACCTGACAGACGACAACAACACCTCAAACTCGTTTGGCGGAGGACAAACGCCGGATCAGGTGCATACTCCGCACAGCGTGAGCCGGAAATGGAACGCAGCCGGGACGGGAATCATCGACTTCGACACGACCGCATTCCAACAAGCCGCAAACTTTACTTTTGGCAATACGGAGCGTAACCTCTCGTACCTCCGCGGACCGGGGACCGACCAGACAAATTTCTCGCTGCAGAAGTACTTCACCATCACCGAGCGCTGGAAGGTACAGGTGCGAGGCGACGCATTCGACATCTTTAACCACCCGTATTTCACAAATCCCGATACCGGCTTGGGGGATTCCAACTTCGGTCTCATCTCGGGAGCATTCCAGCCTCGCGAGATTCAGGGCGCTGTCAAGATCCTCTGGTAGAGGGACGAAATTGTACGGGACCGAGTTTTCATGCGGCGTCTGGGGAAATGCATAACTTGCTGATGCGTTTTGTCAGATCACCTATAGAATGCCATGCGGGCACGGCAGACACCGTGCCCGCTTTTTTCCGCTGCGCAAGATAGAGGATACTTGAGTTCATGAATTGGTTAGTTCCGCCGCCGAATCAGCCCCTAGGCCGTCTGTTGAGAGAGCTCTGCACTGCGATCCTGGGTGTTTGTTTGTTGTCTTCCATCAAAGCCGAACAGGCGCCTGCATCCATGGGGTCGATCGAACAGATGTGGGCGGAGGCTTCCGCAGCGCAGCAGAGCCAGCAATACGATCGCGCGGCCGATCTGTATCGAAAGATCCTTTCAATACAGCCGAATCTTACGGAAGCAGAAGTCAATCTCGGCATTATGCTGCACCTGGCGGGAAAACCCCAGGAAGCGGTTGCATGCTTTGACCACGTGCTGTCGAAGCACCCCGATCTACTCGGTCCCAACCTGATCGCCGGGCTCGACGATCTCAAGCTGGACAATCCGCAGGCAGCGCTTCCGCACTTGCAAAGAGCAGTCAGATTGAGTCCCGAGAACATTGAGGCCCGAGTGGGCCTGGCGAACAGCTATCTGCAGCTTAAACAGTATGCGGAGGCGCTGGACCAGTTTACGCGGGCGACAAAGCTGAATGCCGGAAATGCGGAAGCGTGGTACGGCATGGGTGCAACTTACTTGAGCATTGAGAAGGAGACGGAGAGCGATCTTCATCGCTCCGCCTCTCCGTTTCGCGCGGTTCTTTTGGGCGAGTCGTATCTGCAACAAGGTCAACTCGACAAGGGGATCGGCATGCTCAGCTCCGTGGTAGCGAATTCGCAGACCGTACCCTGTGCCCGCTCTATTCTTGGTTTTGCTTACCTTCAACAAGCCAGATTCGCCGATGCCGAGCAACAATTCGACATGGATTGGAACATCCGCACCGGCGAAGGGTGTCTGCTTGGCATGCTCGGCACTGCGTCTCTCGATGAGAAAAAGGGTGACACGCAGGGCGCACTCCGGGAGGTCAGCGAGGCCGCTGCGATCGACCCAGCGTTTGTTGCAACGAATGCCAGCCTTTATCTGAGCGGTTTGACAGCGGCGGGAGAAGACAGCAAGGTCGCCCAAATCCTGGCAAGGCACCAGCTGGTGCCTGCAGGATTGGACAGTCCGGAAAGCGACGCGAAAAGAGGTTATTACTCCGCTTGCGTCTCAAAGCTCGCTCAGAAGAAGGAGCAATTGGATGTGCCGCATCTCCGTCTTTTGTGCTTTTGCTCCTATTCTACGGGTCAAGACGAAGTCGTCATGGCTGCAAGTAGCGGGATTCTCAAGCAACTTCCCGCGAATTCGGAAGCCCTATACTGGCGGGTGCAATCGACCGAGCGATTGGGCCTTGCGGCGATCACGAAAGCCAGTGTACTCAATCCCGATTCTGTCTCTCTTCATGCGCTGATGGGAGACCTGCTACAGGCCAAGGGCGATCTGACCGCCGCCGCTACCGAATACCGCAAGGCAATTGCAATCAAGCCTTCGTTCCTGGCCGCTCATCTTGGCTTGGCGCGCACTCTCAATTCCGATCACAAGACCGACGAAGCTGAGCAGGAGGTGCGGAGTGTACTCGATTTGAGCCCGGACGACGCGGAAGCCAATTACCTCATGGGAGAAATCCTGGTAAACCGTTCGGCGCTGGCCAATGCTCTGCCTTTCTTGCTGAAGGCGCTGCAAGCGGCGCCGGAGGAACTCCCTTATGTTCACGCAGACCTGGGAAAGGTGTATGAAGACCAGGGCGAGACTGCGAAGGCGATCGCGGAGATGAAGCAGGCCGTGAGCGTGGATGAGGACGGCAGCTTTTATTACCGGTTGGGTCGCCTTTACCTGAAGGCCGGAGACCGTAAATCGGCGGATGAAGCATTTGCCATGACTACCAAGCTGAGAAATGCAACGGATGCAGCGTCGAAGTTCGTGAAATAGGTGCGTCTGGCCAGACGTGCTTGCCCGCCGCGCGGAAGTGTGTACGTGCCGATAGCATGCGGCGTGGCCATTCTCGACAGAGCCGTCGAACTTCCAGGTTTCGACAATCGCTGCGCAGTGGATTCAGTCGCAGTTTCAAACGAAAGGCATACGTGTGCTCCACCATTGGATTCAACGAAGCGTTGCAGTGTGGGCCGCAGTAACTCTGTTGGCCGGTTGTGGAATGGTTTCTGGCCGAGCGCAGGGCGCTGTAGTCGCAATCGATCTCGGAGCCGCTCTTGACCACCTCCCTAAGACTGAGGCCGATTGGGATAGAGCGCTGAAACTCGATCGTTTTCTGCCGGCAAATGGAGTGCTCCTGCAAACTACGCCGACTGCCGCATGGGTGGCGTGGGATGCCAATGCACTCTATGTTCGCTTTCGCTGCGCCGACCCCGATCCCGTGTACCGCAACGGAATCCGGCTGCGCCGGAGTGACCGCGTCGAAGTGGGAGTGTTGCCGCCCAGAGCGAATCAAGATGATCTTTGGCAATTCTCTATCGACGAATCCGGCGAAGGCTTTGTAACTCACGGTAAGAACAAAGGCGCATTGCAAGGCACAACTGCCGCGCTGAACAACACAGAGTGGGTCGCGGATTTTGTAATTCCATGGGACAGGCTCGGCGGAATGCCTAAGGAGGTCTTTCATATGCAACTCTCCCGTGTGCGATTCATCACGGGAGAGGTGCTGAGCCCTTCGGCGGTTGATTTCCATGATGGACCTGTTTCGACCGATCTCGCGCCCGCCGCGACCGACGAATTCATGGAGGTGAGATTGGGGGGCAATAGGAATGCACAGACGGCGGACTTCGGCCTTATCACGTTGCCCTCCGGAATCCGGCGATGGGAACGGCGCGCTGCGTTGCGTCGCGCAACTGATGCGGAATTGAACCAGATTCAGCGTCTGCAGCAGCAACTCGAAGCAGAGCCGACTTCTGAAACCAATCTTCCCGATCGGGTCCGCCTGGCTGAGATTTGGTACGACCTTCTCGATCAGGAGGGCCTCAGTTTCCATCCGGAAAGCGGAACGTGGATTCTCGGTTCTGGCGAGCTTGACCCATGGACGGCGCGACATCGATTCAACGATGCGTTAGCGAATCGCGATATCGCCACGGCGTGCCCGATCCTCGATTCACTCCTCCGGCATTTCAACCGAGTTTCGCAATCGTGGTTTGCAGACGGCGCTCCGGGAGATGCGAGGGACGACGCGTGGACTCCGGTTGAAGCGATCGAAAGTGTGAGCAACACATCGGATCAAATTGTTCTGCGTGCTCGAGCAGGCAAAAAAGAGTTTCCGCTGTATGTTTCGTTTCCATCCACTGGAGGCGTCCGGCTGCATGGGCCGGATATTGGATTTTTCTCCCCGCCTTCCTCCCTGCCGATCAGACTGACGGAAACAGCGGATGAGATTCATGCCACCTCGAAGAGCTCATCCGCCAGTATCGAATTGCATGGGAATTGGCGCATCGATTTCTTCTCCGAGGGAGAGCGGAGAGCTTTCTGGAGTCTGAGAAAGGGTGATCTCTTGGTGCGCGAGGAACGTGACGGCCGAATCGAAGGCTTCGATTTCAGAGGTGACCTGCGATCCGGAGAAAAGATCTTTGGATTGGGCGAGCGCTTTGATTCCTTCAATCAACGTGGCAAGACATTGACCCTTTGGCAGTTGGATGCATGGGATTCGCTGTACCGTGGAGGTCTGGAAAACCAGGCATACAAACCGATTCCACTTTGGCATAGCAGCGCAGGTTACTCCGTGTTTTGGAATTCGAGTTATGAGATCAGAGCAGATTTTGGCAGTGCGCGAGAAGACCGGTACAGAGTCGTTGCACATGGACCGATCTTTGATCTTTATCTCTGGCCGGGCGACTACAAGAACGTCTTGAAAGAATATACGTCTCTCACCGGTAAGCCTTTGCTGCCTCCGGTGTGGGTGTTCGAGCCCTGGATGGGCGGCGGCGGCGAACGATGGGCAAGAGATCGGGAAAAGACACCCACAGAGACCATGCAGGATGTCATAACCGAATTCCGGAGACTAGATATTCCTCACTCGAGCATTTACGCCGAGGGTGAAGCGAGTAGCGATCCTCTGCTCTATCGAAGACTCGATCCGTTGCAGATTCGAGTGTTGACGTGGGGACGCAGCCAGCCGCTCGGATGGACGAGTGAGCAGATCAGGCAGGCGCTTCCCGAGACGCCGGCTGACCGGCTTCCGCTGATGAAGTTAAGGGATGGCTCCGTATATGGCTTTCCGGCCGGCCATATTCTCGCGGAGCAATTCCCATATTTCGACTTCACTGATCCCGCAGCGCTCGACCTGCTGCGCGTGTATTGGGCGCAGCGTCTGGATCTGGGCGTGGCCGGCACTATGGTCGACTTCGGAGACCTGGTTCCGCGTGATGCGCTGTTTCACGACGGCAGCACCGGTGAACAGATGCACAACTGGTATGCCCATCTTTACCATCGGTACATGCACCGGGTATTCGAGGAACGGCGGGGTGACGATCATGTATTGTTTTCGAGAGGAGCTTCGCCGGGAAGTCAGGCCGATGTGTCGCAGATGGCCGGAGATCACGCGTCTAACTTTCGCGGGCTGAATGAATCGATCGCGGGTGGGCTCAGCATCAGCGCTTCGGGGTTCTCGAACTGGGGTGCGGATGTTGGCGGATACGAAGGGAAGCCAGATGAGGAAGTGTACGAACGCTGGATCGAATTCGGTGCATTTTCTCCCTTGATGCGTTTTCACGGAACAGAACCGCGCGAGCCGTGGTTTTACAGCGATGCAGCCATCGCAACTTATAAGAAATATGCGTGGCTCCGCGAGAATCTTTTGCCATACATTTACGGATCGGCGCAGGATACGCATGCAACCGGTGTGCCACTGATGCGTGCGTTGCCGGCGTTGGCTGACGATGAATATATGTTTGGCGACGACTTGCTTGTAGCCCCTGTGCACACGCCCGGCGAGCACCGTGTTGTATCCCTGCCCGAGGGGAGCTGGACGAGCCTCCTTTCGGGTTTGCCCGCGGCCAAAGGAGAATACGAAATGCACGTATCGCTCGATGAGATTCCCGTCTTTCTCCGCGCAGGTGCGATGGTTCCGATCCGGGTTGCTCCGGACTTCACACTTGGGGAATCCATATCTGCTGGCAGTGTCCCGGCTCTGCTGGTCACGTTACCTGATACGTACCCCACTTCGCACGCCTGGAAGCTTCCCGGGAACAGCGTCGAAACAACACTGGAGAACAGTCGTGAAGGCACTGGGTTTCGAGTGACGATCGATGGATGGCAGGACCTCCGCTTCCTAGTGATTCTAGGGACCCAGGGGCACATCGGGAGTGTGACAGTTGACGGACGCCTGCTACCGCAACTCGATACGCGACTGGCAGACTCGTTCCCGCCGGGATGGCAGCAGATTGATGCGGGCAGGATCGTTGTGCGCCTTCCTGAGGCTCCGAATCATACAGTGCTCCTTTCCAACCGAAAGGTGCAGTAGTAGCATTGCAATATTTGGCAGCGGCGAAACCCCGGAAAGTGCGAGATCGAATTGCCGCAATACATTGTCCCAAGTCTTACATTATGACGATGGTTCAGTGGGTCATTCGCAGGTAGTGCCCAGAATTGCTCGCACTTTTGATGCTTCTCGCTAACTCGAGTGTGGGGGACTTATTTTGCTGCAAGCTCGTGGTCTTCTTTCCGGCATTCTGTGCGTTGCCTTCCTTCTCCCCATCGAGTGCCTCGCACAGCAGGGCGGCATGGGCGGCATTGCCTCTGGAATGGCAGCGGCTCCGGTGTACGACGAACAGAAGCGGCCTATCACCGCAGGCGGGTTCGTCGACAAAGGGCCGGTGATCTTCGAAGACGTTACGAAACAAGCGGGGCTCTCGGGTTGGCGTCACAAGATGGGCGTTCCAGAGAAGAACTTCATCGTCGAGACCAACGGCTCCGGCGTCTGCCTGCTGGACTACGACAACGACGGCTGGCTCGACATCTACCTGGTCAACGGCTCAACGTTCGATGCGCTTGACGGCAAGGAGGAACCGCCTCATGCGGCGCTGTTCCACAACAATCATGACGGCACCTTTACCAATGTGACCGCGCAGGCCGGCGTGGCCAACGATCGCTGGGGATACGGCTGCTCGGTGGCCGACTACGACAACGACGGCTGGCCCGATCTTTTCGTGGGCAACTACGGCAAGAACAGGCTCTACCACAACAACCACGATGGAACATTCACCGATGTGGCTGAAAAGGCCGGCGTGCAGTTGGGCAACTGGTCGTCCGGCTCGGCATGGGGAGACTACGATGGCGACGGACTGCTGGACTTGTATGTCGCCGGGTACGTGCACTTCGATCGCGACAACCTCCCCGTGGGCGGCAGCAAGAGTGTGGGCTACACCTACTGCCAGTATCGCGGAGCATCGGTAAATTGCGGCCCACGTGGCTTGCAGGGCGAGCCCGATCATCTCTTCCATAACAACGGCGACGGCACCTTTACCGATGTGACTGTGAAGGCCGGCGTTGAGGACAAGAATCGCTACTATGGATTCACGTCGATCTTTGTCGACATTAATGGCGACGGCAGACCGGATTTGGTGGTAGGTAACGATTCAGAGCCCAACTTTCTCTACATCAACAAGGGCGACGGAACCTTTGAAGACGACAGCTACCTGTCGGGTTTCGCACTGAACTCTGACGGACGCGAGATCGCTTCCATGGGCATCGCTGTCGGCGATTACGAAAATAACGGTCTGATCGACTTCTTCGTCACCGACTTCGGCGATGACTACAAGGTGCTCTTCCACAATGACGGTGACGCCAGCTTTTCCGACGTGAGCTACAAAGCTGGCATCGCGCAAACCACCATCCCGTTCGTCGGATGGGGCGATGGCTTCATCGACTACGACAACGATGGCTGGCTCGATCTGTTCATGGTCAACGGCCATGTCTACCCACAGGTCGACCAGCACGACTGGGGCACCACATTCGCCGAACGGCCACTACTCTTCCATAACGTGCCCGATCAACGCGGCAAAGGACGAAGGTTCGAATATGTTCCGCCGGTCGTTGGGTCAGGGCTGGCGGATGTGATTCCGGCGCGTGGAGCGGCATTCGGCGACCTGTTCAACGATGGCAAGATTGACGTGGTGATCAATCCAATCGACGGACCGCCGGTATTGCTGCGCAATGTGAACCCCGATCATCATCACTGGGTGGAGATGAAGCTAGTCGGCGGACCCAAAAGCCCTCGCGACGCGACTTGTGCCACCGCATATTTGACCGCCAACGGGATGCGCCAGCGCCAGGATGTGCTGGCCAGCGGAAGCTACATCTCCGCCAATGACCGCCGGCTCCATTTTGGCTTGGGCGACGCTACCGACGCTGGCTCTCTAGAGATTCACTGGCCCTCAGGCGCCAAGGAAACCATCAAGCTGCCGGCGGTGGACCGCATCTATACGATCACTGAAGGAAAGGGGATCACGGGCGCACTGTGCGGTGGTAAGCCCTGCGATGCGAACGCCGCTGCCGGCAAGCCCGCAAACTGAAGCGGATGGTAGCCCCGACGACGGCGGCGAGATATACTCGCTCATAAACCAAAACCGAGAAGCTCCAGCGATCGTCAGCCTATTTTTGGGTTCTGGGTCAAACCTGAGCTTAGGATTGTTGAATGGATTTGGTGACAGGGCAGCGCTCTAACCAACTGAGCTACGTCCCCTCTGCAATTTCAATCGCTTAGCGCAAATCGCAGAATTTACTGTCTTTTCTTACTGTCCACTCCTTCGCCCGTTTCCATATTTTCCATC
>Ga0224555_1002355_pt1 | contig 22577 bp, 11 predicted proteins | sample 714S23034metaG_FD_180687 | JGI IMG/M metagenome (GOLD analysis project Ga0224555, IMG submission 180687) | Peat soil microbial communities from Stordalen Mire, Sweden - 717 S2 30-34 | ecosystem: Environmental > Terrestrial > Soil > Wetlands > Peat | place: Sweden: Norrbotten County, Stordalen...
ATATGCGAAATAGAGTGCTGGTATCGGTAATTGGCAAATCGACCATTACGGTGGTCATGGGCTTCCTGCTGCTGATCGCAACAGGAATAGGTGCGTTGGGCCAGCAAGAAACCAGAGCCAGCTTAGTGCTTGAAACGCCCCCGTGTGGAGGCCAAAATGAGGAGAACAGATGACAAGTATTAGACCGACCAAATGGATTCTCACGCTGGGGTTACTTTCCTTCCTGCTATTCGCAGGTGGAATGTTTGCAGTTGCCCAGACAGACACGCGAGCAAGTCTCGGAGGCAAGGTAACGGACCCCAGCGGTGCAGTCATCGCCAATGCCACAGTGACCGTTACCGCCGATGCAACTGGAGTTGTTCAAACCACAGAAACAAATAGGTCCGGTGAATGGACCGCGAGCTATCTCTTGCCCGGGTTCTATCATTTTGAGGTAGCCGCGCCTGGCTTTAGAAGTGAAGTCCAGTCCGACCTCGAGTTGCAGACTGGCGATCAGAAAACCATCGACGTCAAAATGCAGCTTGGTGCAGCCACGGCAACGGTGACCGTGGAAGCCACGACCCCATTGATCGACACAAGTTCCGCAGTGTCGGGGACAGTCGTAACAGACGCGGAATTGGAGGAGTTGCCGAATCAGTCCAATGCCCCCACCATGATGGTAGGCTTGACCCCAGGCGCAACGGTAAGCTCCGGTGTAGGCGGAGGGGTGTTTCTGTGGTCCAATTCGGGGCTCTCAGGAACTAACCTCAACCAGGCTGGCGTCAACAACTGGGATATTAGCTACGCCATCGATGGAGGGGCCGTTAATAACAATAGCGGCGCTATAGCGTTTGAACCTCCGTCGGATGCAGTGAATCAATTTCGCGTCGTGACGAATGCGTATGACGCCAGCATAGGGCATTCAGGGGCCGGAACGATCAGTCTCTCATTGAGAAGCGGCACAAAGAAAATTCACGGCGACGTGTACGAAGATAACCAGAACAATACCCTGGATGCACCCTATTTCAATAATATCCCGAAAAAACCGCCAATTCATGTGAACTATTACGGCGGCGGAGTCGGTGGCCCCATCTGGGTTCCCTGGCTGTATGACGGGAGAACCAAGAAGACCTTCTTCTATTACACGTTCGCTGGAATCCGGAACCTCCAGCCTGCCAATGTCGGACTGATGTCAGTTCCTACCGCGCTGGAGAGGCAAGGAGATTTCAGCCAGTCCTATACAACCCAGACTGTAGGCGGCGTTCTAACCCAGTACCCCATTCAAATCTACGACCCTAATACCTGGAACTATGATGGACTGGGGGACCGTCAGCAATTTCCCGGCAACAAGATCAATCGGCCGCTTGATAGCGAGGCCGTGGCATACCTTAACCTAATTCCGCTTCCCGAAGGTCCAAGTAATGGGTCGGGTACAGACACCAACAACTATACCAAGAATGAGAACCAGAACGACAAATTTGCGGGCAGCACTTTGCGCCTCGATCAAAACTGGAATGACAAGAACAAGAGTTTCCTAGACTTGCGGTATAACAATTGGTCTGAGATCAGCTACGATCCGTTCGGTCCGAACCCTCCGTACGTTTATGCGAATGGCTTGCTCCAGACGCGCTCCAACAGAGGATTTACACTTGACCATACAATCATATTGAAACCAAATCTGGTGGCTGATCTTCGGTATACCATATCGGGCTGGCGAGGCGTTAGCACCAACCCGTCGGCGGGCATAAGTCAGACTACTTTGGGATTTCCTACCAGTTTCGCCGCACAATCCCAGTTTCCCTCGATACCTCAAGTCAACGGTATTGTGAGCGGCAGTGAAAATGGCGGTCTGGGAACAAGTACGAACAGTTATACCCACGACGAAAACCAGGACATCACTGCGGACTTGACGCAGACCTTCAAGGGCCACAATTTGAAATATGGCTTCGAGTATCTGATCCAACAGGAAGGTGCGGGTGGACTGGGCGCCTCTGGCGGTCAGTTCACTTTCGGCACTAACTGGACGACACCGAACCCAAATCAGACTGCCGCCTCTAACCAGGGCGAGGATCTCGCCTCAATGCTTCTTGGTCTTCCCACCTCCGGTACCATTCCGACTAACGCCACCGCATTTTGGTCGCAGCGTTACACCGGTTTCTATGTTCAGGATGACTGGAGAAAAACTAGCAAACTAACGATTAATCTTGGTTTGCGGTGGGATTACCAGCGCCCCCTCACCGAGCGCTACAACCGCTATTACAGCAAGTTCAATCCCGGCCTCGCGCAACCTGCCGTCACAACTCCTGCACAGGCTGCCTATAGTGCAAATGTCCTGGGCGGTAACGCAACCACCGGCAGCGCAGCCACCGGCTACGCGCTGCTGCAGCAGTATCGGCCAGCGGCAAGCTCGTTTGTTGTTACAGGTGGGATTGAATATGCCGGTACGGGCGGCACAAGCCGCTACGTAAACAATGCGAGTTGGAAGTGGTTTCAGCCGCGCCTCGGTTTCGCTTATAGGTTGCTGAATGACACTGTAGTGCGCGGCGGTCTTGGCCGCTTTGTCCAAGGCGAATTCTACACATCAATGGCCAGCCAGAGCGGGTACAGCGCTTCTACTCCGTTTCAGGGAACCACCAATAATTACGAAACGATCGCCACAACCTGGGACAACCCTTTTCCCAACGGTCTCGTCCCTCAAACCGGTGATTCTCTAGGTAGCCTTACAAATGTAGGTTCGACGACTTCCTATGTCGATCCAAACGTCGGACGGAACTACATTGACACCGCTAGTTTTTCCGTTCAGCAACAGGTCAAGAAAGAGTATGTTGTTGAAGTTGGCGCCGTTTACAATAAAACGCACGGCGAATGGATAGGCTGGCCCACCAATATCCCGAGTACTCCGGCGTGGTACGCTGCGTATACGCCTACTTTTGCCTCGAATGGATTGCCTGTCGCCACACTTGCAGGCAATCAGCAAGTCTCCAATCCTTTCAAAGGTGTTCCCTACATCACCAATGGAACCCAAAACAACTCTACGATCGCTGCGAGTCAGTTGCTCAACCCGAGCCCGCTCAATGGGACCATTACGGATAACCGGGGCGACGGTCGTGTCTACTACTATGCTCTGAATGCGACAGTTCAACGGCGGCTCCGTAACGGCTTCAGCATAATTCAGGTATTTACCTGGGGAAAGTCGATTACTGAAAACGGTCTTTATGGTCCACTGATCGCGGAGCGAGTGAATAAGACCCTTAACTCGGGCGACCATAAACTCCATTACACCCTCACTCCAATTTATCAATTACCCTTTGGCCGCGGGAAGCTTTTCGACAAGAACGCGGGAAAGCTCACGGACGAGCTAATTGGAGGCTGGGAAGTCACAGGACAATATAACTTCGAGTCTGGAACACCTCTCGTCTTACCCACCAATAGCGCTTTCTTCCAAGGTGGCGATCCAGCGCTCGGATCCAAGAAGAATGGACAGCAGTGGTTCAATACGAGCAAATTCGCCGCCTTTCCGACAAAGAACACTACCCCTACTGCTTTGGCTGCCTACCCGTCTTGGACTGGCGTCCTCAATCTTCCCGGTGCCCAATATACTCCCCCCAGCTCAAGCGCCTCACCCCAAAATGGTGTCTACCAGGACTTTGCTACGTGGGGGACATATAACGAGACTACTTTCGGAAACATCCGCAACCCGTACACTAACAACGTCAACCTCGGATTAAGAAAGAGCTTCCAGCTTATTGAGGGTATTAGTTTTCAACTGCGTTTGGATGCCTTTAACGCTTTCAACCATCCTACATTCGGTGGTATTGACACAACTCCTGGCGATGCGTATTTCGGTGCCCTCAGTGGGACCTCGCCATCGGGCCTTGCTCAGGCTAACTCTCCGCGCCGGATAGAGCTAGGTGGCACGCTTAGGTTCTAGCAGCAATACCTGCGCAAAGGATGATTGAGACGGAAGGCCGCAAGACTTTCCGTCTCAATCTATTCACTGCGAAGGTACAGCAACTGTCCACCTACCAACGCCAACAGCATCGCCACCGCCAACTAACAATGGCGCAGGCAGCAACGCCGCGCCGCACAGGGAAAGTGTGGCGTATGCAGAGTTGTCGATCCTAGCGGAGCCGTAATACCCAAGGCGACCGTGACTGTGACGTCGGATGCAACGGGAGTGAAAGAGACCGCGGAAACCACGCGAACCGGCGACTGGATCATCAATTTCCTAACACCAGGTTTCTATCACTTTGAGGTGAGCGCCCCTGGGTTCAAGAAAGAGCTACGTTCCTCGATCGAGTTGCAGGTAGCCGACAAGAAATTCGTAGAAACCCAGATGCAGGTCGGCGCGGAGACGCAAACCATCACCGTGGAAGCGACAACGCCATTGATCGACACCACTTCGGCGGTTTCGGGCACAGTGGTTACAAACGCGGAGCTTAACGAACTTCAGACCCAAACCGACTCCCCGACCATGATGGTCAGCCTCGCCCCCGGTGTGACCATCAGCGGCGGCGTGGGCGGAAACGGGATTTATCTTTGGTCGAATGGTGGTCTTTCCGGCACGGTGGTCAATAACGCCGGCGTCGGCTCTGGTGCCATCAACTACGTGGTCGACGGCGGCAGTGTCTCTGAGAACGGGGGCAGCTTGGCTTTTGAGCCGCCCATGGATGCGGTGAGCGAGTTCAAGGTGGCAGCTAACGCATTTGATGCTGCCATTGGCCGGCAATCTTCCGCGACGATCAATCTCTCCCTGAGGGCTGGGGCGGAACAATTCCATGGTGATTTGTACGAAGACAATGAAAACGACTTTCTGAATGCTCACTCTTACCTGAGCAATAACAGCCAACCCGCCACGCCGATTCCCCCCGTTCACCTGAACCAGTATGGAGGCGGAATCGGTGGCCCGATCTGGATTCCGAAACTTTATGACGGCCGGAAAAGGAAGACTTTCTTCTACTACACGTTTGCCGGGATCAGGAACGTCCAGCCAGGCGCCCAGGGCACCATGTCGCTTCCCACTATGGCCGAGAGGGGCGGAGATTTCAGCGCATCCTACTCCACCTCGAACAAGGTCGTGTTTCCAACTCAGATATTCAATCCCGCCACATGGAATTACGACGGTAAGGGCGACAGGCAGCCATTTGCCGGCGAACTGGTTCCAACGGTGGACCCTATTGCCAAGGCGCTGCTCGCGCTTATGCCGCCTCCCGACGGTCCGAGCGACGGGTCGAGCTCCGACGGTAATAACTACACCAAGCGGGCAGTACAGAACGACAAGTTTGCAGGCAGTACCCTGCGCATCGATCAGGCATGGAACGAAAACAACCATACTTATGTGGATCTGCGCAAAAACGACTGGACCGAGCTCAGCTACGATGACTTCGGACCCAATAACGCTAGCGGCCTTTTGCTTCAGGGTTTATATCAGGCCCGTTACAACAGGGGAATCACCATCGACCACTCTCTCGTATTGAAGCCGCAGTTGCTGGCCGACCTGCGCTACAACCTAACCCGGTACGAAGCTTCCAGTTATGATCCCAGTTCCGGCGTAAGCCCTACCACTGTGGGGTTTTCGACGGCTTACGCCGGGCTCGCGCAGAAGCCCTCCATTCCGGCGTTCACCGGCGTTGGGAGCGGCTATGATAATGGCGGGTTCGGAACGACCCAAGCCGAAGCTTACGGTCCGTATGACACCGTCCAGGATTTCAATGTGAGCATAACGCAGACGTTAAAGAGCCACAACTTCCGTTACGGCTGGGAGTACATGGTTCAGCAGCAGGCTGACGGATCGCTGGGCGCCTCCAGTGGCACCTTCGCATTCGGCACCAACTGGACGACACTGAACCCGGATGCAACAGCCGGTACTGGCGTGGGCAGTTCGACAGCCAGTATGCTTCTGGGTCTTCCCAATAGTGGCAGCTTTCCGACCGCTGCCACCAGCTTCTGGTCGCAGCATTACACCGCCTTCTACTTCCAGGATGATTGGAGACAAAGCAGCAAGCTGACTCTGAACTTGGGTCTGCGCTGGGATTTTGAACAACCGGTGACCGAGCGCTACAACCGTTTCTACAGCCGCTACGATCCGAACGCCCCCCAGACCGCCGTTACCAGCTCCGCGCAGCCCCTCTACGCCGCGAATATCCTGGGCGGCAACGCCACCAGCGGCACCGCAGCTCCCGGTATTGCGCTTCTGCAGGAGTACCGCCCGGCAGCGAGTTCGTTTGTCCCGACCGGCGGGATTTTGTATGCCGGTTTGAACGGAACCAGCCGCAGTGCGGTGAACCCGCGCTATAAGTATTTTCAGCCCCGCATCGGTTTTGCCTATCTGCTAAGGCCAAGCACTGTCATTCGCGGCGGCATCGGGCGTTTTGTTCAGAGCAGTTATCAAACTGGAGTGACAAACCAGGACGGATACAGCACCAGCACGCCGATTACCACCACGAACGACAATTACCATACCAGCGCTGCGACACTTGACAATCCCCTTACGAGCCTTCTCCCTATCACTGGCAACTCGAAAGGCATCAATACAGACGTAAGCAGCGTAACCTCCTACTATGATCCCAACATCGGCCGTCCCTACACCGATACGGCCACCCTTACGGTCCAGCAACAGGTCAAAGACTATCTCTTCGAAGTGAGCGGCATCTTCAACGCGTCGCACGGCCTCCTCGTGTACGATCCGCTGAATGGCAGCCTCACCGGCGATCAAATCGACGAACCGAGCCTAAGTGCCTGGTATGCGGCGAACACACCGACATTTGACTCCACCGGCAAGCCTTCTGCTACGCTTCCCGGCAATGTTAAGGTGCCAAATCCCTTTTTGGGAGCTCCGTTCATCACCAATGGAACGCAAACCGCCACGACGATTTCCGCCAGCCAGTTGCTTAACCCAAACCCGCTTGTGTCAAGTCTCCGCCTCAGGCATGGGCAGGGGGCGTATTACTATTACGCCTTGCAGACCAAAGTCGAGCGCAGGTTCCATAACGGGTTCAGCGTAATCCAGGCATTCGTCTGGTCCAAAACCATCTCTGAGAATAACTACATTGGACCTCAGGCAATCGCGATCAAGATCGAGAAACGCCTGGCGCCCGCATCTCCGAACTCCGCCAATTCGCCTGGTGGTGATCAGCCGTTTCACTACACCCTTACTCCCGTGTATCAACTGCCGTTTGGACGAGGCAAGCGCTTTGCCTCCAATTCTGGAAGAGCACTGGATGAACTTATCGGGGGTTGGGAAATCACGGGGCAGTACAACTTCCTGTCGGGAACGCCCTTAGTGCTTCCCACAAATACCGCGTTCTTCGAGGGGGGCGATCCTTCGCTCGGGTCTAAGAAATCCGGTACGCAGTGGTTCGACACCAGCAAGTTCGCCATGTTCCCGAAGAGTAATACACCCACCACGGGCCCCGGAGGTATAGCGTCTTATCCATCGTGGACCGGTGTTCAAAACCTGCCGGGGGCGAACTATGCAGGTGGAACTACGACCAATGGCGTCTATCAGGATTTTGCGACTTGGCACGCCTATAACAAGACCACTTTCGGCGACATCCGTTACCCGTACACCACAAACATCGACGCAGGCATCCGCAAGAGCTTTGTGATTGCGCCGAAAACCAGCTTGCAACTCCGCTTGGATGTGTTCAACGTGCTGAACCATCCGACCTTCGGAGGTATCGATACAACCGCTGGCGACACGTACTTCGGAGCGTTCAGCGGAACGATCCCGACGAAATGGTCACAGGTCAATGCTCCGCGTGCGACCCAGCTAAGCGGAAAGATAACCTTTTAGCTGGAAGCAGGTCGAGAGAAAGTTACGAGTGAAGGCGGGAGGAGGCTGCAATCGCTTCCCGCCTGCCCTTGTAGTGGGGGAGGAGAGTGTTTCGTAACAACGGTAATCGACTTCGTTTATATTGTTTGTAATTTTGGGTCTATTTGTGACGCTCGGGCAATTCGAACGCGTAACAAGCCGCGGAACGTTGGCCCTGATTGCTATGTTCGCAGAGAGCCGCATGCTGGCCGACAGATGCAAAGGAATACGTCTGCGAATCCTGAGGCACTTAACAATCGTTGTCTTCGGAGCAAGCCAATCATGTGGTCTATACGTCATAGCAAATCCTGCCCGATACATCACATTCCTCGCCTGCAGTGGCTCGATAACCAGGAGAACCCTTGGCTTGTGTATATAGGAACCCGGTATTCCATTAATATATTGCTGTTCATCTTGGTAATTGTCTCGCCGTTGTTTGCTATGGGGGCGCCGGTTAAGGCCTGGGAGGAGAGCGTTACTATCCCGACCTACCTAATAGGGCCACCGGACCCGAACCCCCAGTTCTATTTTGGCGGCGCGTCGCAAGGGGCGCAGCATCGTATCTACCCATATCCCGTTTACGACAATCTAACCACCGAGAAAAAAGACAAGACCTACAAAATGGTCTATCTCGAAAATGAGTACATAAAGATAGGCATTCTGCCGGAGTTGGGCGGGAAGGTGTTTGAGGCGATCGATAAGACCAACGGCTACGATTTTATCTACCACCAGCACGTCATAAAACCGGCGCTCATCAGCCTCCTTGGCGCCTGGATTTCAGGCGGCATTGAATGGGATTTGCCTCACCATCATCGCGCCACCAGCTTTCTGCCGATGCAATACAAGATTGAGGAGGACCCTGACGGGTCGAAGACCGTCTGGGTAGGCGAATTGGAGCTTCGAGACCGGATGACCTGGGCCGTGGGATTGACTCTCCATCCGGGAAAGTCTTACCTGGAGGCGTCTTTCCGAATGATCAATCGGACGCCCGTACCAACCTCCATGCTCAGCTTCACGAATACGGCGGTGCATGTCGACGACAGCTATCAGGTTATCTTCCCTCCCAGCACACAATTCGTAACCTATCACGCCAAGCGGTCTTTCACGACTTGGCCGATTGCCACGACCCGCTTCAACGGCACCGATTTTACGGCTGGTGTTGACGTCAGCTGGTACAAGAACCACGTCAGTGGAAACTCGATGTTTGCCTGGAATTATCAAGACGATTTCATGGGCGGCTACGATCACGCAAAGCAAGCCGGCATCATGAGTATTTCCGATCATAACGTTGTTCCCGGCAAGAAGTTTTTCACCTGGGGCACCAATCCCAGCGGCCGGTCGGAGGAGCATCTTTTGACCGACTCCGACGGCCCCTATATCGAACTGATGGCCGGGGCCTACTCTGACAATCAGCCGGATTACAGTTGGCTGCAACCGTACGAAACCCGCACCTGGAATCAGTATTGGTATCCATTTCGCGACATCGATGGTGTCAAGAATGCGAATGTCGATGCCGCCGTGAATCTCGAGGTCAAGGACGGCAAAGCCAACGTGGGGTTTTGTTCAACCCAAGCACGCCCGGCGGCAACAGTCACGCTCAAACTAAGAGATAAAGTTTTGTTGAATGAGAAGATTGCGATCAGCCCGGCCCACTCTTTCGTCAAACAAATCAGCCTGCCCGCCGGTACGGACGAGCACGATCTCCGGGCCGCCATGGAGGCTGACGGACATGAGCTGATCGCGTACTCGCCAGTAAAACTGCAGAGCGAGAGCATGCCTGCCCCCGTGACAAACCCGCAATCACCTGCTGAAACTAAGACCAACGAAGAGTTGTATCTCGCCGGTCTGCGATTAGAGCAGTTTCACTCGCCGACCGGCGACCCCAATTCGTATTGGCGGGAAGCATTGCGCCGAGATCCTGGCGACATCCGGGTCAATACCGCCCTGGGCATCGACGCGATCAAAGCCGGGCGCTATTCCGACGCGGAAATGCTCCTGCGGAAGGCACTGGAACGCGCGACGGCAAGCTATACATCGCCGAAGGATGGTGAGCCGTTCTACTACCTTGGCCTTGCTCTGAAAGCTCAGGGCAAGCCGGACGATGCATACGCACAATTCTACAAATCGACGTGGAGCGCCGCCTGGCGATCCCCCGGCTATTTTGAATTGGCCGAGATTGCCTCGACCAGAGGCAATTTCGATGCAGCCTTGACCGACGACGAGCATGCGCTGGAGGCCAATAGCGTGAATGTCCGTGCACTGGCACTGAAGGCCGCTCTATTGCGCCATACCGGACTCCCGGCTCCAGTACTGAGTGCGGTTGCCGCCATTAATCGGATCGATCCGTTGGACGTACACGGGATGGCGGAACGTTGGATGAATGACAAAGCGCCAGCGAGTTCCGCGTTGCTACTGAGCACAGTGACGGCACATCCTGCTACCGCTCTCGAGGTCGCTGCCGACTACATGAATGCCGGACTGTGGCAGGATGGCACGACGTTGCTCACGCATATCGTCAGCGCGGCTTCAAATAGATCCAAAGTGTCTCCGCTGGTGTATTACTATTTGGGCTACTTTGCCGGACAGCTTGGCCAAGAAGACAAAGCTCGCGAATACGATCGCTTAGCACAAGGAGCACCGACCGATTATGTCTTCCCGTTCCAGATGGAAGAAATCCGTGTACTGCAGAATGCAATGGAAACGTACCCACTAGACTCGCGCGCGCCCTACTATCTTGGCAACCTTCTCTTTGACTGGCAACCCGAGCGGGCTTTGGCTTTATGGGAAAAGTCAGCTTCGCTAGGCGCGGATTTTCCGGTGGTCTATCGCAACCTGGCCATGGTCTACGCTCGCCAGGGCAACCAGCGCGATAAGGAGGTGGCCGCCCTCGAAAAGGCGGTCCAATTTGGCGGAAACGCAATGGTCTTCAACGATCTGGACAAGCTCTACGAAGAGAATGGCGTAGCGCCCGAAAAACGCCTGGCGCTCATGGAAGCGCATCAGACCGTCATCAACCGCGACGAGGTAATCGCCCGGGAGGTGAATCTCGATATCGTCGCCGGCAACGCCGATGCCGCTATTCAACTGCTTCAATCGCGTTTCTTCCGCTCATGGGAGGGTGGCGGCAGGTTTTCGCTGACCGATTCCTGGATCAATGCCAATTTTGTGCGTGGCCATGAGCATATGGCTGCCAAGCAATTCGGGATGGCTTTGGCCGACTATCAGGCGGCATTGCAAATCCCAGGCAACCTGGCAGAAGCGGCGGGCAATACCAGCAGCCGCAAGGGCGAAATCTCGTACTGGATTGGCGTCGCGTATCAGGTTTTGGGAGATACGGCAAAGGCCCAACAGGCTTGGCGTGACGCATCAGCGGATCCTGCAGCACCGGTGACCGGCGGACGAGGTGGAAATCGACGGCCAGACACTCCTGTTGGAACGGCCGCACCAGGGCAGTTTAGCGAACGAAATAGCCTGGGCGGGCTAGCTGCCGGAGGTCACGTCGCTCAGGCAGCCATTTACTATCAGGCACTCGCGCTTGAGAAACTCGGCCAAGCCGATCGCGCCAAGGTACTGTTTCAGCAGCTGATTGATATGGGCAACCAGCAACTCAAGGGCACGACCCCTCCAGAGATCGCAACTGGAAAAGTCACATCGAGCCAGCGTTCTCAGGTCGCGGACGCCCACTATCTCGCAGGTCTCGGCCAACTTGGTCTGAACAATAAGGAGAAGGCGAAGCAAGAATTCTCGATCGCTCTAGCCGTTAGCCCAGATCATTTTGCCGCCAAGATGGCGCTTGCCGATGCGATCCCCTGATTGAGAACAGGTTCAAAGCAGGCGCCGTGTAGTCCAGTTACATCTCTAGTATTTCATTAGCTTTATGCGAAGCGTCTGCCCTTGGTATGGCAGAATCAAGCGGAAATGGTTACCACCATGAGAAATCACATTGTCACACGCTGCCTTCTCTTTATCACTGGTTTGCTTACCGTCTGCGCACCGATGAGCGCACCAGCCCAGCGGGCGCATCTCACCCACGCGCAATGCGTGGAACGCGCCCGGCAACTTGTCGCGCGTATGACCCTCGATGAAAAGATCGGGCAGGTGCATGGCATGTCGGACGCACAGCATTTCCGCATTGTTCCGGGTTTGCCCCGCCTGGGGATACCGGATTTGGACGTGACCAATGGTCCGACCGGCGTTGGGCCGGGCGGTGCGGGACCGCAAAAACGGGCAACCGCTCTGCCCGCACCCATTGCCTTGGCCGCCTCCTGGGACCCGGAGCTCGCCCGGCTCTACGGCCAGGTCGCCGGTGAAGAGACCCGCTCGCTGGGAAGCAACCTTCTGGAATCGCCCGACATCAATATTGCGCGCGTCCCTCAGGGCGGCCGCGTCTTCGAGAGCTACGGTGAAGACCCGTATCTCACATCGCAACTTGCTGTCGCGAACATCGAAGGCATCCAAAGCACCGGTGTCATCGCCAACGTCAAGCACTACCTTGCCAATAACCAAGAGACCAATCGCCTTGCCATCAACGAAATCATTGCCGAGCGACCGCTGCGGGAGATATATATGCCGGCTTTTGAAGCTTCGGTCAAAGATGCGCACGTTGCCTCGCTGATGTGCGCCTATCCGCGCGTGAACGGTGCGCATGTCTGCGAGAATGCGCCGCTGCTCAAGGATGTGCTCAAGAAGGAGTGGGGCTTCGATGGCTTTGTCACTTCCGACTTCGGGGCCGTTCACAGCACAACGCCGAGCGCACTCAATGGGCTTGATCTGGAGATGCCGGACGGCCGCTATCTGGGCGATGCGCTGCGCAAGGCCATCGACTCCGGCGAAGTGCCGGTGGCCGCGATCGATGAAATGCTGGTGCGGCGCTTTGCGAAGATGATGGAATTCGGCTGGTTCGGTCCTCAGCCGCCCGCCTCGCCGATCCCGGTATTAGAACACGGCGCTGCCGCCCGCAACATTGCCGCCCAGTCCATGGTGCTGTTGAAGAACGACGGCAATCTGCTCCCGCTCGATCCCAACGCGATGAGATCCGTTGCCCTTATCGGGCCTTATGCCATACGCTCGGCAACCGGCGGCGGAGGCAGCTCGCGCGTGATCCCGCTCTACATTATCGCCCCAGCCGATGGCCTCGAATCCGCCATGAACTCGCGCACCCGATTCACGTTGCTGGACGGCTATGATATCGACGCCGCGGCCGCAGCGGCGAGAAGGGCCGCAGTCGCCATCGTCATGGTCGGCGACAACGATAGCGAAGGTCGCGATCAGGGCATCGAACTGCCCGACGCGCAGAATCGCCTGATCGCGGCGGTGGCCAGCGCGAATCCCAAAACAATCGTTGTTCTCAAGAGCGGCTCGGCTGTACTGATGCCCTGGCTAAAGGATGTTTCCGCCGTTCTCGAAGCCTGGTATCCGGGCGAAGAGGATGGCAATGCGGTTGCCGATGTTCTGCTCGGCAAGGTGAATCCCTCCGGCAAGCTGCCGCTCAGCTTTCCTCGCAGCGTCGAGGATACGCTGGCGGCCCACCCCGATCAGTTTCCCGGCGATGGTGTGACGGTGCACTACAGCGAAGGCCTCCGCGTCGGTTACCGCGCTTTCGCGGCGCAAGGCGTCGCACCGCTCTTTCCCTTCGGCTTCGGACTGTCCTATACGCAGTTTCATTTTGACGATCTGAAGGCAGTCGTTCATCCGCAGAGTCACAGCGCCACGGTAACCTTCCGCGTCACCAACACCGGCCAACGCGCCGGCGCCGAAGTGGCGCAACTCTACCTGGCCTTCCCGCCAATCGCGGAAGGCAATGAACCGCGGATCCAGCTCAAGGGCTTCAAGAAAGTGCGGCTAGACGGAGGATCTTCAAAGCTGGTCGAATTGCAACTGGATGCGCGCGCCTTTTCCTATTGGTCGGAAGAAACGCACGGATGGAAGATCGCTCCAGGCACCTTCCAAATCATGGTGGGCGACTCGTCCGCAGACACGCCCCAGAAAACCACAATCGAACTCCACAACTGATTCCACATTGCCACTGTATGCCCCATTCTTACGGTCGATGGCGATGGCGCGCAGTGCCCGCTCGGCGGCGCTATCCTGCTCATGACCAGCAGCGATAGACCTGTTCACCGGACCGATTAGCTCTCGATGTTCTGCAGAACTCGGTTCAAACGAATTTGGCCAGGATCCATATGTAACAGCGGTAGTAACCCTCATACGCTCACAATGATTCTGGCACAGTAGTGGCGCGTGAGTGAAATACAGAACACCTAACCCCCGGAGGAAAAAGCCATCCGATACATATTGAGGACACGCACGCTTCCGTTTATCCTTTTTCTCTTTGCAGGCCACGGGTGGGCAACGACCTACTACATCGATGCTCAGCAAGGTAGCGACTCGAGTACCGGCCGATCACCCTCCCAAGCTTGGAAATCCTTAGAGAAAGTCAATAGTGGAGTTTATGTTCCCGGAGATAGATTGGTGTTCCGGGCGGGCCGGACCTGGGTTGGTGAACTGAAGCCTGCGAGTTCGGGGACAATTGAGCATCCTATCATCATCGGCAGGTATGGATCGGGCCCACTCCCCAGGCTCGATGGCGGGGGCGCTGTAGAGGACGTTGTACTTCTAAAGAATGTCCAGGGCATCGAAGTTCATGATCTGGAGATCGTCAATCACGGTGACTCTCAGGCACCCCGTCGTGGCGTTCACATCGTGCTCGACAACTTCGGTACAGCCCGGCACATCGTACTGTCCGGGCTTTACATCCACGATGTCAACGGTACCAACGCGCGTAAGGACAACGGGGGAATCATATTCCGGACGATCGGCAACCTCGTTCCCAGCCGCTTTGACGATCTGCGAATCGAGAGGAACATCGTTTGGCGAGTGGACCGCTCTGGAATTGCCGCGCAAAGTTACCATGCGACGCGCTCGCACTGGTTTCCAAGCCTGCACGTAGTTATTCGCGATAACTACCTGGACGACATAGGCGGCGACGGAATCGTTCCATGGGCCACGGACAGGGCACTGATCGAGCACAATATCGCTCTTTATTGCAATCATCGCGCAGGCAGCTACAACGCTGGAATATGGCCGTGGAGTACGGACAATTCCATTGTCCAGCTGAATGAAGCCGCCTTCACCCAAACTACAAAAGACGGTGAAGGGTTCGATTCAGACTACAACTCGCGCAACACCTTGTTTGAATACAACTACAGCCACGATAACCAGGGCGGCTTTATGCTGATCTGCACCCCGGTGAAGCGAGATGAGACGAATAATTTCGGAAACACCGGTACGGTGATTCGAGATAATGTGAGTTGGAACGACCAGAATCGCCTCATCAACCTCAGCGGGGCCGACGACGTGCAGGTAGAAAACAATGTCTTCTACATTGCTCCAGACACGGATGTTCAGGCGCTGCTGGTAAGCAGCTGGAATGGATGGTCCAGCAACGCTCTCTTTCAGGACAACACCTTCTACGTGGAAGGGCATGCAAGTTTCGGGCACGCAGTGGAACGGGACGCAGAGGGTAAATACACGATCGCCCCTGGATGGGGATTGGCAAAGGATATTCGTCTCTCCGGCAATCGCTATATCGGACCCGACGCGGAAGCGCCCGAAGGAGAGCACGAAACTGTGGATAAATCCGGGGTGGTTCCGCGGCTACTCGGGGGAGAGCCAACGTTTGACCCGGCAGATCCCAGTCAATTCAAGGCCTTCCTGCAAAAGCACCGAATCTGGATGATGGCAATGCTCCGTGACGCTCTGAAGGCCGATATTCATTTGGCCAGCTAAGGTCTCCAACTCATGTCGAAAATCCACTTCATCGAGTTGGGGGCTCTTCTTGGAGATGTGTTGCAAACTTCGGGCTGAAGAGACCGACATGACAAGAAACAACGATGTGTAGAGCAATCAACCCGGCGCGGTAACAACCGGGGAACACGACCGTGGATGCGATCCTTCTTTGGTCGGAAAGGCCACTAACGGAGCATTCTACAGGTTCGTCGATGACATGCTGCAGTTGCTTATCTGCTTCTCTCAGTATGATTCAGATCCGCAGAACAAAATCGACAACCTGGCGCCGCTTCGACCCAGACAAATCCCATTTGTGATGATCTCCGAGCTCATCGCAAATGCCGCGCCGGGTTCGGGCACATGGGAAATGCAATTGCGCTATCGCCGGAGTCTAAAGATCTGGGCCGAATTGTTCACCTTCTTCGACGAGATTGATGCATCAGCTTTGGAGCGCGCCAGCCGGCATTGGCCCGTGAATCTACAGAAACGCTTTGCCTCTGCCCTCCGCATCCGAACCCAAAAACGGTGGCCGTACCATCGTTTTCAGAGCATTACGGCTTGTCCTGGATATAAGCGCAGTGAGGCCATCGTCGTGCGCGATTTAAATGACGGAAATCCACACTCGTTCTGAAATTCCTCGATTTAAGGGCAACGCGACAGGTGAAGAGGCAATTTGCCGAGCAGCAATTACCTGCTCCACACTATCGTACCGTGAAGCGTCGGGCAGAGGGGCTGGATATGCGACTCGTGATGCAAAAGCGACACCGGCTTGAAGAAAGCGCGCGAGAAGCTCGGCCCGGTCAACATTTCCACTTTGAGGCACGAGTGGCCCATGGAGGTTCTGCAAATGGATCACACCCCTGTGGATGTGATCGTGGTTGACAACGAGCGCCGGCTCTCAATCGGCCGGCCGTGGCTGACCTCGGCAATCGACGTGGCCTCTCGGATGGTAGCCTGCTTTCACGTCTCTCTCTCTGGGCTCCATCCGCACTCTCCGTTTCCCTCACCCTTTCGCATGCAGTCCTGTCGAAGACCGAGTGGCTGGCTGACCGGGAACTGCAAAACCTCGACTGGCCGGTCGCCTACCGACAAACGCCTCGTTGAGATCTCCATCACCACTGCCAGCGACGGATGCTTGAAGCTTGCCCATCCTCACTGAGACTAATTTCTGGCCAGTAACTCTCCAGCGGTTCCATCCTCGGTAACCGTCTCTTGAGAGTCGGCACAAATTACATGTGCCCTTCGTCACACTTGAATCCGGCGGTTAGAGTCACGTCAACTCGCCTCCGCTCTATGCGCCTTCATAATCTCTCCTACTCGGCCGTCTCGAGCGCATGGGAGCTGGCCCATCGTGCCAGTCCGATGATTGTCTCGAACACCAGTTCCTCGCCGGCGGGCACCTTCAGGACCAGCCTCCGGGCTTTGAGCTCTTCGCTCAGTCCCGGCTTGGTCGCCAGCGTTACGGCCCAGATGCAGAGGCAGCGTGCATTGCACAGGTAGATTTCGCCCCTTTCGTCGGTCACGATGTAGCCGTCGTCGGGAACGGCCGCCAGGTCGTAAGAGCAGATTCGTCGCTTCATCGCTTCTTGGCGCCCTTCTTTGCCGGTGACTTCTCTGTCGTCTTAGCTGCGGTCACACGAGGCTTCGATTTGGATTCTGATTTCGCAGGTGCGCTCCGAGCCAGTTCCAATCCAAACAGTGCGGAGAGATCTTCCCCGCTGCCGAGAACCTTGCCTTGAGCAGGTTTCTGTTTGGTGAGAGGAGGCTTCCCAGTCGCATTTGCGATCAGTTCCTTTTCGTCCACACCATGCAGGCGGAAGAGCAATTCCGGCTGCCGATCGAGCCGGGCGCCAACGCCATAGAGAACCGCCGCAGCGTGCTTGCACATATCGGCCCAGTCCGGACAGCTGCAGGACAACTTGATCTCCGCCGGCGAAGGAAACAATCCCGTCTCCTGCCGGCAGATTCGCTCCATGACACCCTTTGATAGTTGTCCCTGAAGAAGCTCGACGAGCGAATCGATCGAGCCCGAACAGTCTGTGCAGATCGATCGCCAGCGCGCTTTGTCAACCGGGACGACCTTCAAGTCCACGGTGTAGATCGCCGATCCGCTCACCTTGGCTTTGATCTTGCCCGGTGCGATCTGCAGATCGATCACCGATCCATTGCGCACATAGGTTCGCCCGCGCGGCAGGCGATTGGCAAAGTCGCTGTATTGTTCCAGATTGCCGCACCAGGCTTTGCCCCAGAAGGTCTTCGCTATCGTGCGTCCCTCGATGACCACGGGAGAGACGGACTGCCCTCTCTTTCGCAGGCTCTCCATCGTCTTCAGCGCCTTGCGGCGCCGCTCGGCCGCAGACACATACGGCTTCCAGTCCCAGCCACCGTACATCGACTAAGCCTCCTTCATCGCAATCTGGAGATCGAGACGGACCAGCTTGAGCAACTCCTCATCCTTCAACTCGGTAAGCACCCGATCGGCGCCACCTTCGAGCAGCCCCTCCGAGAGGCTCTCCTTGGATTCGATCAACTGATCGATCTTCTCCTCCACCGTTCCCCGGCATACAAACTTGTGTACCAGCACGTTCTTCTTCTGTCCAATGCGAAATGCTCGATCCGTGGCTTGATTCTCGACGGCAGGATTCCACCAACGGTCGAAGTGGACCACATGCGAGGCGGCCGTGAGGTTGAGGCCTGAGCCCCCGGCCTTCAGGGAGAGCACAAAGAAGCCCACGCTCTCGTCCTCCTGGAACCGACCGACAAGTTGCTGGCGCTTCTTCACCTCCGTCTCCCCATGGAGAACCAACCCAGGACGCCCGAAGATCGTGGCGAGAAAGCTGGCCAGGGGAGCCGTCACCTCGCGAAACTGGGTGAAGACCAACATCTTTTCCTGGCGCGCCGCAATCACCTCGGCGATCTCACGCAACCGGGCCCATTTGCCGCTCTCCTCTTCGGCCCAGGCGCCATCTCCCAGCCACTGCGAAGGGTGATTGCATATCTGCTTGAACCGCATCAGGAACGACAGTACCATTCCCTTGCGCGCTATGCCGTAGGCGTCGCTGAGTCGCGAGGCAAGCTCGTCTACGGAATCCTGATAGAGCACCGCCTGTTTTCGGCTCAGCTGGCAGAACGCCTTGACCTCGGTCTTTTCCGGTAGGTCGGAGATGACCGTCTTATCCGTCTTCAGCCGGCGCAGAATGTAGGGTCTCACCAGCTCCCGAAGTGGCCCGTAGGGGTTGTGAGTACGATCCGCCAGTCGTTTGGAAAACTGCGTGAACTGTTTCGCCGAGCCCAGCAACCCGGGATTGATGAAGTCGAAGATGGACCATAGATCCCCCAGGCGGTTCTCGACCGGCGTGCCGGTAAGGGCGAGTCGAGATCGTGCATTGAGTCTCTTGACCGCCCTGGTCTGTTTGGCGGCCGGATTCTTGATTGCCTGTGCTTCGTCGAGAACAACCAGGCTCCATGCGCTCTCCATGAGCCACGGAATTCGGAGCAAGGAGCCGTAGCTGGTCACCACCAGGTCCAGATCCTGCAAGCTCTCATGAGTCAGTCCTTTCAGTTCGGAGGCTGGTATCAATGATGGATGGGCAATCAACAGTTTGAGGCTTGGGGCGAATTGCTCCACCTCGGATGCCCAGTTGGCCAGCAACGAAGCTGGCGCCACAAGCAGGCTTGGTCCTCCCTTCCCCTGTCGCTTCAACACCAGCAGCAGGGAGAGCACTTGAATCGTCTTACCCATCCCCATGTCGTCCGCCAGGCAGGCACCCAGCCCCAGCCCGGTCAGAAGATGCAACCAGCGCACGCCAATCTGTTGATAAGGACGGAGCGTCCCGTGGAGCTCCGGTCCGGCCTCGATCCTCTCCAAACCCTCCTGGCTGCGCAGCCCCTTCAGCGTCTCCGCCAGCCACGGCCCGGCAACCACCTGAGACCAGTCTGCTTCGAGCTGGCCGGCATCTTCGTCGGTCCCGGCGACATTGGCCCCGGCGAGCATCCGCATCGCATCCCGAAAGCTGAGTCCATCTCGTTCTGCCCTGCGCTCCACCTCGCCGAAGTGCTCGATCGTCTGCTGCAGCCGTTCGCGGTCCACTTCGACCCAGCGTCCGCGAACCAGCGCAAGGCCGTTCGATCCGGCCAGCAACTGTTCTATCTCGCCCTCGGTCAACGCCTCGCCATCGAGCACCACCTCCATCCGGAAGTCGAGCAGAGCATCCTGGCCCACCTTCGATGGAGCGTTGCCGCCGATCCTCGCCATCACCCGCGGCCGAGCCGGCCGATTCCCTCTCCATGCGGCCGGCATGCGCACCACCACGCCGGCGCTCTCCAACCGCGGAACGTCGCGCAGCATCTGCATCGCCTCCCCCGCTGTCCAGCGCAGTGGATGGAAGATCTCTCCCGCGTCGATCATGCTCTTCAACCACGGGCAATTGCCGCCGGCCCGCTGCACCGGAAGCAGCAGCGACAACAGACGGCCCTTTTGAGCGGCGCCTGCATACTCCTGCAGAGCCTGCCCCAGCGGAAGGTGCTGAGCTTTCGCCTGCGCCGACAGCCGCGTCGTATAGGTGGCCAGAAAGGCGAAGGGCGCGTCCTCATCGTTGCGGTTCTCGGCAAGATTGAAGTGAACACGGCCGACCAGGTTCCACGCCGGATTTCGGTGCCTAAGGAAGTCTTGGACCTCGCCTCCGAACTCGGACAACTCGCGGCGAAAGGCGGTATCCAGTTCCCGCCAAAGGGAACCAAGCACCGCCGGCGTAAGATACTCCGCTCCGGTCATCGGGGGTGCGTTCAGCACCAGCGAATCCAGCTCCGCATCGGCCGGCGGCGTAATTGGTCCCTTCGCCGACGCGTCCGCCAGATGAGGCTCAGAGCAGAGGCGCGTCACATAGTGCCCACTGAACTCTCGCCAGTAGGAGAAGACCGCGGGGATCGCCGTGCCTGCCTCTCCAGCCCCAAGCTGTAGCAGACCGTGCCCCGGTCCTCGCGCGAAGGCGTCCCGCAGACGTTGGCCAACTTCCGAATCCGTTGCGGCGGCGGCGCTGTCCTCAACCAGGACGAGATGGCCGTGCGGGGTGAGAGTCGGAGCAAGAAACATGGACGCCATGCAAAATCCCTATGAGTCAGCGTTGTTGGGGTTGGGCCTTTTTGGCGCTCTCCATTAGTGTCCGCGCTTGAGTTCCGTCACTGCCTAGTAGCCTTCAAACCCAGCGCCGCGGCAATCGGCGGGTCTACCAACGTCTTCCCATTCGCTTTTGTAACCAGAGCAAATCCGCCCTGGTAGTCCCACATGGACCACCCAATGTTGTGAGCCTCCAAGGCCACGCGCATATCGTGCAGCCATCGTGCCCGCGCCGCTGGTTCGGCATAGGTTCGAAAGACGCCAAACTCGCCACACCACACGGGAACCTTGTGCTGCATGCCCCATGTGGCGGCGGTCGTGATCTCAAGATCCACATGCTTCGCATCCCAGCGTTCGGTCCCGTACTGTGCGAGTTGCTGCTTGCCACTGTCATCGGTCTCAAGCGTCAGCAGCGGAGCGATGTTCTCGGGTGTCGATGGGTAGGGCACACCATGCAACTGCTTCAGGAATGGTGTTGACCACGTAGCTCCCTGGTGGGTAAACGCCATCGGGTCGTAATCATGAAAGCTGTAGATGACGTTGTCGTCGCGTATCGGCTCCAACTCCAGCAGACCAGCCACGCCGCCCCAGCGATTTCCAGTGGCGATGATCGTGTGATGTGGAGCAACAGCGCGGATCCCCTCCACTGCCTTGCTCTGGATACCGGCCCAGCGATAGCTGTCTTCAATGTGTGGCTCGTTGAGCACCTCGAAGTACACTTGTCGCGGATCGGTGCTGGCATAGTGCGTGGCGAAGGCCTGCCAAAACTTGCAGAAGTTTGTAACCGAAGCGTTTCCCTGCCCCAGCGCCATTACATACGGCATCTCCGGATGAATATCCAGAATAACCACCAGGCCGGTCGCCGTAATCTCCGCAACCGTTTTGTCCAGCCGCGCAATTGCCGCCGGCTCAAGCACATCCGGGTGACCGTCCTCGATCAGAGGCTCGGGGTTGATGCTCAGCCGCACGTGGTCAAAACCCAGCGACCTTACAAGCTTGAAGTCATCCGCCGTCGTATACGTAGTCAGGCGATCGGCAGAATAGTCCCGGGCCTGTGCGTACCACATGCTCAAGTTGACGCCACGCTGCAAATGGGCCGCCCGTTCGAAAGCTATCCCCTGGCTTCGGCCAGCAAGCGTTGCCAATGCACAAAGTAGTATCGTTGCTAAAATTCGTCTCATCACGCCCCTCGATTTCTGTCTGCCTTGGGTTTCAAGAAGCACGGCTGTGCCGCTTGACGGCGGGCTGCACACTCCGTCTGCCCGAAGTCAAGGGCCGTTCTCGGGGACGGCGGTCAGGTCGTAGGAACAGATTCGTCGCTTCATCGTTCGGCTCTCTCCTGAGAGACTGGACTAGATGCCCAGACAATCATTGACCGCTACCGCAAGTTCCTGCTGAGGCCCAAGATACCGCTCCGTAGTCTGGATCGACGACTGCCCTAGCAGGAACTTGGATATGGAGAACGCACAGCGACGTTACCGCTCCCCATTGAGCACGGCCCTCCGCAGCTCATCAAAGCGGTCCTGTGGTGGCCGCGGCTTCGCCTCCATCAGTACCGGGACCAAGCCGGTGCTCAAGATGCACTCGCCTCAGGCTTGGACTCGAATCGGAGCCGAGCCGCCCCGATGGCATCTGCTAGCTTGCGTTCGAGCGCTTCACGGGGCGGCAGTACGGTTAGGTACTCTGCAACATGTATCCCGGCTGCATCCAGTTCCAGCAGCTCGATCTGCCTGGAGCTGGCTCCAGCGCACAGAATGATGCCGAGAGGCGGGCCTTCAGCGTCCTCGCTCTCATATTTGGCCAGCCAGCGGAGATAAAGTTCCATTTGCCCCTTGTACTCTGCTCGAAAGCTTCCCTGCTTCAGCTCCACTGCGACCAGCC
>Ga0224555_1002356_pt1 | contig 22570 bp, 20 predicted proteins | sample 714S23034metaG_FD_180687 | JGI IMG/M metagenome (GOLD analysis project Ga0224555, IMG submission 180687) | Peat soil microbial communities from Stordalen Mire, Sweden - 717 S2 30-34 | ecosystem: Environmental > Terrestrial > Soil > Wetlands > Peat | place: Sweden: Norrbotten County, Stordalen...
TCCCGCGTTTTGGGCCGATGCGAGTGGTTGTGAGAACGGTAAGCTGCGCGCGCTTCGAGGCAAGTGAAATTGTGATTATTTTTGCAGGCTGCGAAGTGTCAGTCCCGCCCCATCCCGCATTGGATCGAGCTTTGAGCGAAGATAACCCGCTTTGCCGGTCCCGTTCGGGTCTTAATTGGTGAAACTGCGGCTCAGAAGCCGCCCCCCTGCTCGTTTATCTCCGCTAATAGCACCGTGGGCGGATCACAATTTTCACACTCTTAATTCACCCCAAAAACTGTCTCGACAGTGGGGAGCACCTCAGTCCTTGCGGACGGCCACCATTGGAACGCGCGAAGGAAATCCCGACTGTGGCGCCCATTGGCCCACGCGACGCTTTACCCTCGACGTCTCCTCTGAGATTATGCCCGCATGATATTCGGGGTAAACGCCACCCGGTCCGCAGTCGTTATTGCTGAGACCAAGGGTGCGGGCGACAAGTTCGTCATCACGGCCATCAGACCGATTCCGTTTCAAGTCCGCTTCGGGGACGATCTGGCCGAACTGCTGCAAAGTCTCATCACCCTTTTCGATCGCAAGGGCAAGGGCGCAGGTTCCGTCATTGCACTATTGAAATGCTCGTCTGGTCGGTTTGGTTCTTGTCTTGAAGCGATCAAGGGAGAGGCGATGATCGAACTCGCGGCTTCTCAGCGCGGCCTCCGCGTCGTCAAGGTTGCGCCGCAAAGTCTCAAAAAGACCCTCGGCTGTGCGACGGATCAAAAGTGGCGGGACCGTGCCGGGGAACTGTTCAATCCCGACGGTAAACATCGGTACTGGTCACACGGCGCGGCCGGAGCGGTTGCCGTCGCCTTTAAGGTTGCTGGAGAGTGACCAGGGTCAATAGCGCGTTTAAAATATCCATTTTTTGTAGGAGCCGAGGTAACGAGGCTCAAATTTCTTCAGAAACACAGATTTATTTAGAGACTCCTCACGTCGTCTCCTGATTTATTAATGAGCTGCCAGGCGCCGGGGGTGCTGAGTGAGGGGAGTTGGTTTTTCATAAAAGTCCCGGTTCTGGAACGGATTTACCGGGTCGAGGTCGTCTGCGGTGAAACAGGCGGGTCATCCACAGGGAAAGGCGGACCATGAGGTTGGCGGAAATGCCGAGGCGGTTGCGGCGTTGGAGTGATGCACCGTACGCCTGCAACTGCGCGACGACTTTGACGCGGCCAAACATCGCGGCGAACATGAGCGGCGTCATGCCGCCGCCGTTGTCGGCATCAATGTCCGCGCCGTAATGGAGCAGCAGCGCGACAATTTCCTCATAACCCTTGAACGCCACGCCGCCCAGCGGCGTCTGCCCGCGATCACTGCGACGATCCACGTCTGCGCCATTTTCCAGGAGCATCCGCGTGGTATCGAGATGGCCGTTGTAACTCGCCAGCATGAGCAGGGAATTGCCCTTGGCGTCCGCAAGATTTGCCGGCAAGCCGTGCTGGATCATTGTGGCGAGCAATTCCGTTTCGCCCGAGCGGGCGCAATCAAGCGCCAGCACCTGCAACTCGGCGTATCTTTTTTCTTCCGCTTCGGTGACTGCAGTTTGCATCAATTATATCTGGGGAGGGCCGCGCAGCAGCGCGGCCCTACCGGTTGGCGCGCGCAATTCCTTACCGGACGCCCCCGGCCATTGTCGGCGCTGATTCGGGAGCATGGGGAGCGCCGTACTCGATATTGAGCGCTTTCGCCACGCCTGCGGCATAGGCCGGGTCCGCCTTATGGAAGTGCCCAAGCTGACGACGCACGATTTCTTCCGGCACGCCGTTCATGGCCCCGGCGGTATTGCTGAAGAGCTGTTGCTTTTGTGCGGGAGACATCAACCGGAAAAGGTCGCCCGGCTGCGTATAATCGTCATTGCCGTCGCGGTGATTGTAGCGGTCGGCATCGCCGGAAATCTTCAACGGCGGCTCGGCGAAACGGTGGTTTTCCACGGGGCCGCCGAAGCTGTTTGGCTCATAAAAAGCGTTCGTGCCTTTGGGCGCTTCAAAGCGCATCGGGCCGTCAGCGTGATAATTATTCACGGCGACTTTAGGGCGGTTGACCGGCAGCATCTCGTAATGCGTCCCGATGCGGTAACGGTGCGCATCGGCGTAGGAAAAGATGCGCGCCTGCAACATTTTGTCCGGCGAGAAGCCGATGCCGGGAACAATATTCGACGGGCTGAAGGCGGATTGCTCCACCTCGGCGAAATAATTTTCCGGGTTGCGGTTCAATTCCAACTCGCCGACGTCAATCAGCGGGTAATCTTTGTGCGGCCAGACTTTCGTGAGGTCGAACGGATTCCAACGATACGTCTCGGCGTCTTTCTCCGGCATGATTTGCACGCAGAAGCGCCATTTGGGAAACTCGCCGCGTTCGATGGCTTCGAACAAGTCGCGTTGCGAGCTCTCGCGATCCTTCGCAATGATGACGTCCGCTTCGGCATTCGTCATGCACTGAATGCCTTGTTTGGTTTTGAAATGGAACTTTACCCAGAAGCGTTCGTTCCGCGCATTGATGAAACTGTAGGTGTGGCTGCCATAGCCATTGACGTGGCGCAAGCTGCGGGGCAGCCCGCGGTCGGACATAAGAATCGTGACCTGGTGCAGCGACTCCGGTGACAGCGACCAAAAATCCCACATGGCCGTTTGGCTGCGGAGATTGGTTTTTGGATGGCGCTTCTGCGTATGAATGAAATCGGGGAACTTGTAAGGATCGCGAACGAAGAACACCGGAGTATTGTTGCCGACCATGTCCCAGTTGCCTTCATCGGTGTAGAACTTCAACGCGAAGCCGCGCACGTCGCGCTCGGCGTCCGCCGCGCCGCGCTCGCCGGCCACGGTGGAGAAACGGAGGAGGGCTTCGGTTTGCTTGCCGATTGTGGCGAACACGCCGGCCTTCGTGTATTTCGTGATGTCGTGCGTGATGGTCAATGTGCCGTAAGCCGCCGTGCCTTTGGCGTGGACGGTGCGCTCGGGAATGCGCTCGCGGTTCTGGTGCGCGAGCTTTTCGAGCAGTTGATAATCCTGCATCAACAGCGGGCCGCGCGGGCCGGCGGTGATGGAGTTCTGGTTGTCGGCGACGGGATTCCCGGCCGAAGTCGTCAATTGAGGTGCTTTGCTGTTGTTGCTCATAAATCCAAATCGTATTTGATTCCCAACTCTAACCCTCGGCAAGGTCATTGTTGAAATACTTGTTTCCTGTAGTTACCATAGGCACTGCCTATGGAAATGCATCAGCTTCGGTACGTGGTGGCCGTGGCGCGGACGGGAAATTTCTCGCGCGCCGCCGAGCAGTGCCATGTCTCACAGCCTTCCCTCAGCCAGCAGATTCAGAAACTGGAGGCTGAACTGGGCGGGCGGCTCTTTGACCGGATGAAACGCGAGGCAAAGCCCACGCCGCAGGGCGAGGCCTTTTTGCGCCATGCCGTGAGGGTGCTCGAAGAAGTGGACGCCGCCAGACGCGAGGCGAAGGATGCGACGGATCTTCTGAGCGGAACGGTCGCGATCGGCGTGTTGCCGACCATCGCGCCCTACCTGCTGCCGGGGGTGATGTCCGGGTTTACGGAGAACTTTCCCGGCGTGGAGGTTATCATTCAGGAGGACACCACCGCGCATTTGATCAAGCTGCTGCTCGCTTATGAAATTGATTTCGCCCTGGCGAGCCAGCCGATTCAGGACCCGCGCCTGGAGGTGCGGGAATTGTTCGCGGAGGAACTGCTGCTGGCACTGCCCCCGGGACATCCACTCACGCGGAAGCGGACGGTCTGCGTTGCCGATCTGGAGAAGGAGCGGTTCATCGTGATGAAGGAGGGGCATTGTCTCGGCGATCAGGTGCTGCAATTTTGCACCCGCCGCGATCTGCGGGCCAACATCAGTTTTCGCAGCACTCAGTTGGAGACCATTCAATCCCTCGTGCGCGCCGGATTGGGCGTTTCATTTGTTCCGGCGATGGCCACGCAATCGAAACGCGACGATCTGCCGGAGTACCGTTCGTTGCAGAACCCGCGGCCGCAGCGAAAGATCGTCGCGGTCTGGCCCCGGCAACGTCCGCCCGCCCGCGCGGCGACCGAGTTCCTGAAAACGGTCTCCGCGAGGTTTGGAAAATCCGCGCGTTGACGTGCTCGGCATGGCCTGAGCCCCGGCTTGACCCCCGTGCTCGCGCCCGTCGCGGCACGTTGCCGCTTCATCAGAACATGCTCGATGCGGCGGTCGGGCACGAGCCACAGGAGGGCGGCGAAGACATACAGGCCGCTCGCAATCCACAGACTCACGAACGCGGGCGAAATGGTGAAAAGAAACTGTCTCTCCTGTTTTTCACATCAGGAGAGACAGCAATCAGCGGCTGGTTACTTTTTCTTCTCGGCGGACTGTTTGTCGGCGACGGCCTTTTTCTTCTTCAGGTCGGCGCTGCTGGCCTTGACCTGCTTCTGTGAGGATTTCTTCTGATTCGACTTCGGGGATCTATCGCCCATAATTTTGACTTTCTTCTGCGGGTTGATTCACCTGCGGCATGTTAGTTTCTCCGAAGGGATATCTATCGTGCTCGTCAGGGCGGTCAATGTAAATGATGGACGCATACCATCATTACGTTGCTGCAAACAATAAGGTGGCCCTGCCGCCGCGACACGCCCTGCCTTTTCACGCGACACGGCGCGCCCAACGCAGTTTGGCGGGCGCGGAGCGCGGGTTGGAATGGCGTTCCTCGGCGGCGGGACGAATCACCTCGTGGGCAATGTCGCTGTAAAACCCCTCGCGGAAACCGGCGGCAAAGGCTGTCTTCACGCGACGATCCTCTCCGGAATGAAACGTGAGAATCGCCGCGCGTCCGCCGGGTTTCAGGCACGCCGGCAGATGGCGCAAGAAGGTTTCCAGCGCGGAAAACTCGTCGTTCACCGCAATGCGCAGCGCCTGGAACACGCGTCGCACGGCCAGATCGGCGCCGTCCTTCCGCAACCACGGCAGCGCGGCGCGAACGGCGCGGGCGAGCTCAGTGGTGGTCGCAAACGTTTTGCCGGCCAGAGCCCGCGCCAGCAGCGCCGCGTCCGCTTCGTCGGCATTCTCGGCCAGCACGGCGGCGAGCGCTTCCGGTTTCAATCGTTCCAGCAGCGCGGAGGCGGGCTGGCCGCGCTCCGGATTCATGCGCATATCGAGCGGACCTTCGAGCTTCACGGAAAAGCCGCGTGCCGGATCGTCGATCTGCATGGAGGAAACGCCCAGGTCAGCCAGGATCAGATCCGCACCAGGAATGTTCTGCGGAGCGCCGGGCTCGCGTTTTCCGGAAGCATTCACAGCCGCGAGAACCTGTGGCAACCCGGCAAAATTGCTGCGGCGCGCGGTAAACATCTCCGGACCGAAACCCAACGCGCGCAATCTGGCCTCGGTCTTCGGCAATTCGATCGGATCGGCATCGAGGCCGACGAGATGCCCGCCCGGTTGCAGTCGGGGCAAAATCTCCTGTGCATGGCCGCCATGACCCAGCGTGGCGTCCACCGCGAGTTCACCCGGTCGGGGTGCCAGCACTTCGAGGACTTCCCGGACCATAATGGGGCGATGTGTGCCGGCGGGCGTCTTGCCGGAGGCGAGCACCCGGGCGACGGTTTCGGCATGACGCTCCGGGTCGTGCTCCTTGTATTTCTCCTCGAACCGGCGCGGATAGCTGCCGGAGTAACGCGGGCGACGCCGGTGGGGCGCCGGAGCAGGGACGGAGTCATTGGCCATGCGAAGGCAGCTTGCCCGAACGGAGCGGACGCGGCGAGAAAGTTTCGCCAGGCCGAAGGGATTTTGCGATGCTGCGCCGATGGGTTCGCGAAAGGTGATCGTGGTCGGCGGCGGCGCGGCGGGATTCTTCGCTGCGATCGCCTGCGCGGAATCATCCCCGGCCGCGGAGGTCACCGTGCTCGAACGCGGCTCGCGGTTTCTGGACAAGGTGCGCATTTCCGGCGGCGGCCGCTGCAATGTCACGCATGCGTGCTTCGATCCCGGCGAATTCGCCACTCGTTATCCGCGCGGAGACAAGGCGCTGCTCGCACCATTTCTGAAGTTCTCCGCGCGCGACACCGTGGCGTGGTTCGAGTCGCGCGGCGTCCGGCTGAAGACGGAGGGCGACGGCCGCATGTTTCCCGTTTCCAACTCGTCGCAAACGATCCTGGATTGCCTGATCCATGCCGCGCGGGCGGCGGGTGTGGTATTGCGCTTGAATGGCGGCGTGGAATCCGTGGCCAGAGTCGCCGACGGTTTTGAAGTCCGGGAATCCTCCCCTGGCGGGAAGCTTTTCTGCGATCGACTGCTGCTGGCAACGGGCGGTTGCCGAGCTGCCGCCGCGGGACAACTGGCGGTTTCCCTCGGTCATTCGCTTGAGCCGCCCGTCCCGTCGCTGTTCACGTTTCAGATCGAATCACCCTGGCTGCATGCGCTCGCCGGCGTATCGGTCGAACTGGCCGAGATGTCCGTGCCCGGGGCTCGGTTGCGCGAACGCGGGCCGTTGCTGGTGACCCATGGGGGTTTGAGTGGACCGGCGGTGTTGCGGCTGTCGGCCTGGGGCGCGCGGGCGTTGCACGATTTGAATTACCGGTTCCTGTTGCGGGTGAACTGGCTGCCCGCGTTGAACGCGGAACAAATGTCGCGCGAACTGAATGCGCGCCGCCGTTCGCATCCGGCCCGGTTGATTGTGAACCTGCCGCTCGCGCCGTTGTCGGCGCGGTTGTGGGAACGGATCGTTCTGGCCGCGGGCATTCCGCGCGACACGCGCTGGGCGTCGCTCACCCGGACTCAGGCCCACGCGCTCGCGCAACAACTAACGCGCTCGGAGTTTCCGGTGACGGGCAAGAGTTTGAACAAGGATGAGTTCGTGACATGCGGCGGGGTGCGGCTGGCCGAGGTGAATTTCAAGACGATGGAAAGCCGCGTGTGTCCGGGATTGTTCTTCGCGGGGGAACTGCTGGACATCGACGGTCTGACGGGCGGGTTTAATTTCCAGGCGGCGTGGACGACGGGTTTCATCGCCGGTCGCGCGGCCGCGGCCTGAACGCAGGGGGGATGACAGGAATTTGTCACTCCGGCGGCCAATTCCTTTTGCTGGCGGTTTTACGGGAAGGTATACGGGAATTTCTTGGCTTTAGATGGAAGCATCAGACCGATTCCGTTTCAAGTCCGCTCCGGGGACGATCTGACCGAACTGCTGCAAAGTCTCATCACCGTTTTCGATCGCCACGGCAAGGGCGCCGGTTCCGTCATTGCGCTGTTGAAATGTTCGTCTGGTCGGTTTGGTTCTTGTCTTGAAGCGATCAAGGGAGAGGCGATCATCGAACTCGCGGCTTCTCAGCGCGGCCTCCGCGTCGTCAAGGTTGCGCCCCAAAGTCTCAAAAAGACACTCCGCTGTGCGACGGATCAAAAGTGGCGGGACCGTGCTGGGGAACTGTTCAATCCTAATGGTAAACAGCGGAACAGGTCCGAGGGCGCGGCCGGAGCAGTTGCAGTCGCCTTTAAGGTTGCTGGAGAGTGACCAGGGTTATCTCACTGTGTGGGCGGGCCGTCCTGGTCGGAGCGGTAGAGGTCGGCCCGGGCCGGTCCGCTCACCTGGATTTCTCCCATCGCCCCCTTCTCCGAGTGGGCGGCCGCATGATCCAGGAAGGTGTACATGCCCGGCACGAGAGGCGTGAATTCCACAATCGCGGCCGCGCCCGGAGTTACCAGTGTGGTCTGCAAACCATGCGCGGGCGGATCGGCCACGCCGCCGTCGCGGTACACAGCCTCCATCACCGTTCCGATGATGTGGAACGACGAAATCAAATTCGGCCCGGCGTTGCCGAAAAAGATCCGGACGCGTTCGCCGGTGTTGGCGTGCAGCGCATCCATGACCAGCATCGAACCCGATTGGCCGTTAAACACGACGAAGCTCGGGTGCTCGTCCAGGGCGCGTTCGTGCGAGTATTCAAGCATTCGTGCGCCGGTTGGATTGTCTTTCGTGTAAAACTCGCTTTGCATGACATAAAATTCGCGATCCGCGTGCGGCAATCCGTTCGTCGGCTCGACCAGGATCAGCCCATACATGCCGTTGGCGATGTGATCGATCATGGGCGGCACCGCGCAATGGTAAATGAACAACCCGGGTTCACGGAGCCGCAGCCAGGCCGTGTGTTCCTGGCCCGGCGCCACCGTCAAGAGCATCGCTCCGCCGCCGGGTCCGGTCGCGGCATGAAAGTCCACGTTGTGCGGCATGCCGCTGGTGTCGGTGTTGGAGATGTGCACCTGAAGCCAGTCGCCGATCCGGGCGCGGATGAAAGGCCCCGGCACGTGGCCGTTGAAAGTCCAGAAAGGATAGTCGGCGGACGACGCCAGCGGCATCATCTTATGGGTTGCGGTCAGATCCACCTCCACGATGGCGGGTTCGTGCCGCGTGATGGCTGGGGGCACGTTCGGGGCGTAAGTGAGTTCGGCCTTCACGTGAGGCAGGCCCGCGTTCGCGCCCGGCAGGGCGGTCAGGGTTCCCGTTAAAATGAGCAGGATCGGCATCGTTTTCATAACATGGATTTTCGGTTTGACCTCAGAATAGTCCCACGCGTTGAGGAATGGTTTGATTCAGGTCAAAGAAATTGCACTCGCAGGCGAGTAACGTTTGAATGTGAATTCGCTCTCACACGACACCGGGAACAGGCGGGGGCAAAAGGTTAAAACCGGAATCCGCCGGGAGCCCATGGCCCGACTATGTTCCCAACACACAATCACCACTGCAAAGAAAGGACATGACCATGCAACAGGATAAGAGTTCGAAGGAGATCAAATTTCAGCCCGGTCAAACGGCCGATGCGGCGGCGTTGGTGGATTATCAAAGCGGCTCCATTGTCAGCAGGGAGATTCTGAAAGGCGCGAATGGCAGGGTGGTGTTCTTTGCTTTTGACGAGGGAGAAGCTTTAAGCGAGCACACTTCGCCTTTCAACGCGCTGGTTCAAGTGCTGGAAGGCGAGGTGGACATCACCCTTTCCGGCAAACCGCATCGTGTCAAAGGAGGTGAATTGATCCTGCTGCCCGCCCGGCAGCCTCACGCACTGAAAGCAACCAGGCGCTTCAAGATGATCCTGACCATGATCCGCCCCTGAACCACCACTTCAACCATTGGAGCATCCGCAATATGGGAATTCAAAATCCCAGAACCCTTGAAGAGGGATCCGGTTCGACGCCACCGTTTCCCAAAACGTCTATTCTCCGAGATTCCGCCGCAGGAGGGCGTTCAACTTTGCCGGCGACAGAACGACGATGGTTTTGCCTTTGACCGTGAGAAGTTTTTGTTCGCGAAATATTGCGAGCGTGCGGGAAAAGGTTTCGCTGACGGTGCCCAACTCCGCCGCGAGCATGCGCTTGGTCATGGTGAGTTCGATGCGCGCGGGTTGTTCGCTTCCCGGATTCGGGCAGCGTTTGACCAGCCAGTTGGCGAGGCGGGTCTCGACGTCCTTGAGCGTCAAGTCTTCGAGCTGACCCACAAGCACCCGCAAATGGCTGCTCATCGAGCCGAGCATGCGCAACGCGAGTTCCGGCTGCCGCCGGAGCAATGCCAGAATTCCACTCTTTTGCACGAGCAGCACCTGGGTCGGCTCCAGCGCGCGGGCGTCGGCGGGATAACCCTTTTCCGTGGCCAGCGCCACTTCGGCGAACGATTCGCCGGTGCGGAAGATGTGAATGATCTGTTCCTTGCCCGCCGCGGTGACGCGATGGACGTTCACGGAACCGCGTTGAATGATGTAAAAGCCGCTGGCGGAATCCCCTTCATGAAAGAGGTAATCACCCTTCTCCAGAGACTTGATCACCGTGACTGCCGCAATGTTCTCGAGGTCCTGCGGGGGCAGGCCGGCAAAGAGCTGGCAACTTCGCAGCGTATTGGCGATCCCGATTGTTTTGAATTCAGCCAGCGCACCGGACATGGCAGGATGATTCAATCAGTTTCACGCCAAAAGTAAACCATCCAGTCCTGTCAAATCGTCCTTGCCCTGCACGTAAACAACACCTTGATCCGTGGTGTTCGTCAATGCCCGGCGCAGCAACTGGGCGTGCTGTCGGGTACGGCGGTTGGTTTCAGCTTCGTGATTTTCACGCGGAATTCTTCCGGCCCCTTCGCCAGATGCTCCCAGGTGAACGTCCCGGGCCATTGCGCGGAAAACTGGTAGTAGAGCGGCACAGGATCGTGGTCGTTCAACAGAATGAAATGGTCGTTGACCGGCAATTCCAGCCAGGCCTGGATGATGAGGCCGTGTTTCACGGAACAGGGAATCGGGCGTACGTCCATGACCTTTTCCGGGCCAATCAGGTTTTCGGTTTGCATTGTTGTCTTCAGGGTTGATGGATTTGTGTTCAGGTTAAAAACTTCCCACGCCGGTCGCCTTGCGGCCGGATTCCGTCATCATGGCTGGGTTCCACGGCGGATCCCAGACCAGCCCGACCTCGACGTCCTCGACGTGTTCAAGGCCCAGCAGGGCATTCTTCACGCCCCAACTGATGCTCTCGTGCATCGGGCAGCCGGGAGTGGTCAGCGTCATCATCACGGTCACCTTCGAGCCGGTGATGGCGACGCTATAAAGCAGGCCCAGGTCCACGATGTTGCAGCCGAGTTCCGGGTCCATCACCTGGCGCAAGGCTTCCAGGACGGCGGCTTCGTCCAGTTCAGTTGTGTTCATGCGGTTTTCAGGACGGTTGAGGATTGAAAGGTGAGCGGCTTGAGCCGGGGCCTGGAGAAATGCGAGAGCATCGAGCCGACGTTGACCGCGAGCGTCAGCGTGCTCAGGGCCAGCAACCCGCAGCCCCATCGCACACCGGCTTCGCTCGAAGTGACAATTCCCGCGCACGCCACGGCGAGACCCGCCAGAAACGCCCAGTAACCCGCCGCCTGCAATCGCGCCGAATACAAATCCGCCAGCGCCGGCACCCGGACGCGGCCGATTTGCCGGCTGTAACAACCGAACCAGACGAGAAAAGGAACGATCTTGTAGAGCATTCCCATGATGGCAAAAGTCACGACACCCAGCAGCCCCAGAAAACCGTAGGCGTTCTCCAGTTGTCCGGTGAATGCATTCAATGGCAGGCGGGGCCAGCTCAACACAATGGCCAATGCAGACACAGGCAGGAGCATCGCGACGGCCGTAAGGAAATATTTGATTCCCCAATCCAGCGCGCGGCGTTTCCGCGCGCGCAGAATGGCGACGATCTCCCAGCCATAAACCGCCAGTGCCGCGACGATGACCAGCGCAAAAGCCGGTTTCCACCGACTGCGCAGCAAAATGGTCACGAACGAACCCGCGAGTCCAAGGTTCAACAAGGCGACGCTCCACGCCGCGCGGCGATGACTTTGCACTTCGCTCAAAGTGAACATCGGGATGAGTTTGTAGGAAACCCCCACGATGAGCATGGTGAAGCAGCCCACGCCGCCCAGATGCGCGTGCGCGTGCATGGCGCTGATGGCGTCGAACCGCGCCACGAATCCCGCCACGGATTTAAAAACGTGCAGTATCGGGCCGACCGCCGAGGATTCCGAAACGCCATCGTAGGTGCATTTGGCCGCGGCCAGGGACAGGCCGGCGATGATCGCGAGCGAAAGCCAGGCCAGCGCCGACGCGACCGCCGCGGCGGTGACGTTCCAGCGGGGCACGCGCCGCAATGTTCGGGCCAGGTTATAGACGAACAAAACCACGCCGAAGGCGAACGCCGAACCGAAGTGGGCGACCTCTTCCATGTTCCATTTGCGGAACATCCAGACCATGCCGGTAAAGCCGGCGACGTGAAATGCGAACTGCCAGCGCGCCAGCCGTTGGCTGTAAAGTTTGGTTTCCAACGCCACCGGCACGAGTTGATACATCGCGCCCATCACCACGGAGCAAATCCAGCCCAGCACGAACAAGTGGGTCGCGGCAATGACATACTGGTTGTAGTGATACGCGGCGAGGATGCCCGGACGCACCACGAGCCAGCCCATGCCGGCCAGCAATGCCGCCAAGCCGACCAGCACAAACGCCAGCGGCAATGTCACCGACGGCGCATTTGCGCCCGGTGCCGGGGCGGCGGCAACCGGTCGTGCGGGGGACGGATCAGCCACGGCGGATATGGGTAAGGAAACTGCCATCGGATTGCTCCTCGGTTTGGGCGGTGAAGCCGCGCTCTTCGAGATGCGGATACAGATGCATTGGCCGGCGGTCGGTACGCGCGCGCAACTCCACGCCGGCGGGCAATGCGGCCGTTGTTTCAAGGATCTTGACCATCGGTTGCGGTGGTTCGAGCCCGCGCGCGTCCACTTCCACGATCCCTGCCGGACTGACCGCGGAACAACCGCACGGACCGTCGGAAGCCGCCGCCGGCGCGGAGCCGGCCGGCTGCGCCTCGGGCCGGCGCGTGAAGCGCACCTCCCAATCGCCGGATTCGGCCGGCCGCGTCGAGTGTTGGAAGCCATGCTTTTCCATGATGCGAAACAACGGCACCGGTTCGAACGGCGCGATCACCAACAATTCCTCATTGGCGCTCAATGCCGCCGCCGCGCTCATGATTCTTGAGAACGGCTCGCGTCCGTTGCGCAGGTCGTCCCGCACGTCCAGGGTGATGGTCTTGTGTTGCATGAGACGGAAAGTTTAATGCTCAGCGGCCCATGGGATTTTCATTCGAACCACAGCTCGCGGGGATTGAAACAGGCGCAAACCGGGTTTCGGCCGGCCGTGACAGGATTTTCCCGCGCCCGGAATCCATCAATGGCATTTCAGTCATGCGTGCAGGTTAACGGTCCGCCACACTGCACGCCTTGACCCGCGTCAAGGACTTCTCAATTCGTTTCATGAGGCGATCCACCCTTGGTAGACCACTCGACTTGCCACTCCGAGTCCGACGTGCAATTCTCCCGTATGAAAGCCACCAGGAAGACAACACGCCGCGGCAGTCCGTATGCGCTTTCGCCGCGCCCGTTTTCGGCCAGGGTCCTCGATGGTCCCGAGCGCGCGCCCAGCCGGGCCATGCTTTACCCGGTCGGATTCAAACCGGAAGATTTCTCCAAACCCATCGTGGGCATCGCCTCCACCTGGAGCAGGGTCACGCCCTGCAACATGCACATCGATCAACTCGCGCGCGAAGCCGAGGCTGGCGCCAATGCCGCGGGCGGAAAAGCCATCATCTTCAACACCATCACCGTCTCCGATGGCATTTCCATGGGCAGTGAAGGCATGAAATACTCGCTGGTGTCGCGCGAAGTCATCGCCGATTCCATCGAAACCGTGGTTGGCTGCCAGGGCATGGATGGGTTCGTCGCCATTGGGGGTTGCGACAAAAACATGCCCGGCGCGCTCATCGCCATGGCCCGGCTGAATCGCCCTGCCGTCTTCGTTTATGGCGGAACAATTTTGCCCGGCTGCATCACAGGGGATAATCGGAACCTCGACATCGTCTCTGTATTCGAGGCCGTTGGCGCGCGCGCGAACCGGCGCATCGAAGACCGGGAATTCCAGGCCATCGAATCCTGCGCGATTCCGGGACCGGGTTCCTGCGGGGGCATGTACACGGCGAACACGATGGCCAGCGCCATCGAAGCCCTCGGCATGAGCCTGCCCAACAGCTCCGCGCAAAACGCGATCTCCGAAGCCAAGCAGGACGACTGCCGCCGCGCCGGAGCGGCGGTCGTCGCGATGCTCAAGCGGAACCTGCGTCCGCTCGACATTATGACCCGGAAAGCCTTTGAGAATGCCATCACCGTGGTGATTGCCCTGGGCGGCTCGACCAACGCCGTGCTGCATTTGCTGGCCATGGCCAATGCCTGCAACGTCAAACTCTCCCTCGACGATTTCACCCGCATTGGCAAACGCGTGCCCGTGCTCGCCGATTTGAAACCCAGCGGCCGGCACTTCATGTCGGAACTCGTCGCTATCGGCGGCATCCGGCCGATGATGAAGCGGCTGCTCGATGCCGGTCTGTTGCATGGCGATTGCCACACCGTCACGGGCCAAACGATGGCGGAGACGCTCGCCGGCGTTCACCCGTATCCCAAGGGCCAAACCATCATCCGTCCCATGGATCAACCTCTGAAGAAAAGCAGCCATCTGGTTGTTCTCTATGGGAATCTCGCGCCGGAGGGTGCCGTGGCCAAAATCACGGGCCAGGAAGGTTTGCGGTTCACCGGCCGGGCACGCGTGTTCAATTCCGAAGAACAGGCTCTGGAAAGAATCCTCGATGGCACCATTGTGAAAGGCGATGTGGTTGTGATCCGCTATGAAGGCCCGAAGGGCGGGCCCGGCATGCGCGAGATGCTCTCGCCCACTTCCGCGATCATGGGCAAGGGCCTGGGCAGGCACGTGGCCCTCATCACCGACGGGCGGTTTTCGGGCGGCAGCCACGGCTTCGTGGTCGGTCATATCACGCCGGAGGCTTATACAGGCGGTCCTATTGGGCTCGTGAGGGACGGCGATCCGATCACCATCGATGCCGAGAAACAGCAAATCAATCTGAACATTCCCGCTGCTGAACTGAAAAAGCGCCGCAAGTCATGGAAGGCTCCCAAGCCGCGTTATACCCGCGGCGTGTTGGCCAAATACGCCAGCGCTGTCACCTCCGCGTCGCTTGGCGCCGTGACAGACCAGGGTCTCAAATTGTGAATCTGGTCTGAATGGGAATGGCATGAACCTGGTTTTCATCGGCATTTTGGCGGGCACAGCCGTCCTGTCCTGGTGGTTGAGCGGATATGACACCCTGGTCACGGGCCAGGATCGGACTGCAGATTTTCGCCGGCGGACAATTCGCTGCGGGGCAACGCTGTTGCTGATGGCGGCGGGCCTCGCCAGCCCCTGGATTTTCATCGCTGTCACCGTGCTCATTGCCGTGATCTGGGCCGGTTGCCTCAGCGAGCTCTTCGCCCGCGGATTTCACAGGTTGGTGGATTCCGAGGACAAGAGACAATTCGACCCGAAACAGACCGAGCGCGACCTGGACAAACTGGCTGAGCTGGTTCAGAGGGGCCGGAACGACGAGGCCATTGCATGGTGCAAGAAGCTCAATGAATCCGGAGAAGCGAGCACGCTGGCCATCGAAACCGTGCTCTTCCAGCTCTACAGCGGGATGTTTGCGGGTGACGGGGCCCAAGCTTCGCCGCCACTCGCCGAAGCCCAACGGTTGCGGGCGCAAGGAAACCCCGGCGAAGCGGCAGCCAAGCTCGATTCGCTCCTCCAGAAGGAGCCGGACAACCTGCGGGCGGCATTTCTGCTGATGCGGAATTACGCCGAGAATCTGGGGCGCCCGGACAAAGCCGACGCGCTGCTTCGGACCCTCGGGCAACGGCCGCACATACCGCCTGTGTTCGTTGAGTATGCCCGCCGTTCCATTCAGGAATGGAGCGGTCTGGCGCCTCGCCAGGAGAAAAGGACGGAGGGGATTGAATCGCTCCTCGTCGACTGCCGGGATTCCGAAGGTCCTGAAAAAGCCGCCGACCCGGCCAAGGCATCCGTTGATGAACTGCTGGCCAGCGGATATCTGGCCACCGCGATCGAAATATTGGAAAGCCAGGTCAAAGACCAGCCGGAGAGTTTCGATCTGTGGCTGAAACTCGGTGAAGCCCACGGCGTTTATTGCCGCAACCTCCAGAGCGCTGCCAAAATCATTGGCCGGATCGAGGCCAACCCTGCTTTCACGCAGGAACAAATCCAGTTGGCGAAGTCAAAACTCAGGGAATGGCGGAGAAATGGCCAGGTCTGAAGTTTAAAGTATTGAGAGTGACGCCGCGCCGCAGCAAATCATCCCGCAGTGGATCAGGTGATGCAAATGTAGTTTTTCGCCTCCGCCTCGCTCGTCGAGGAGCAGTTCCCGGTTTTGGCGCATTGCAGACACCGGGCAGTCATAAAGCCGATTTCAACCGCGCCAGCAGTCCTGAAAACCTTTGGCCCGTCCGGTTGTTGCGCACCGCGGCGGCGAGGGCTTTGGTTTGGCCGATCACGATCACCAACTGTTTTCCGCGTGTGATGGCGGTGTAAATCAGGTTGCGCTGCAATAGGAGGTATTGCTGCATCGCCAGCGGGATCACCACGGCCGGGAATTCCGACCCCTGCGATTTGTGGATGGTGATGGCGTAGGCCAGCGACAGTTCATCCAGCTCGCCGTAATCGTACCTCACCTCGCGTTGATAGAAGCGGACGGCGACTTCCCGCTCGTCCGGATCGATTGTAACGATCTGTCCGATGTCGCCGTTGAAGACGTCCTTGCCGTAGTTGTTCTCGGTCTGGAGCACTTTGTCCCGGACCCGGAATTTCCATCCGAACTTCTCGGCCACGGGTTCGCCGGCGCGCGCGGGGTTCAGCTCCTCCTGCAGCCGGACATTGAGTTCGCGGATGCCCAGCGACCCGCGGTTCATCGGACACAAGACCTGGACGTCGCGGAGCGGATCGAGCCGGAATTTCCCGGGGATCCGGGTCTTCACCATCTCCACCAGCGTTTCGGCGATTTGTTCCGGTTCCGCGCGGTCGATGAAAAAGAAATCCCCATCCTTCGCACCGGGCTCCGGCATCCGCCCTTCATTGACGCGATGGGCGGTGGTGATGATCCGGCTGTGCGCAACCTGCCGGAACACTTCGGTCAGCCGCACGACGGGGACGACACCGCTGTCGATCAGGTTTCGCAATACCATCCCCGGCCCGACCGATGGCAACTGGTCCACGTCGCCGACCAGGAGCAGGCTCGCGCGGACGGGCAACGCGCGCAGCAGGTGGTTCATCAGCGTCACGTCCACCATGGAGCACTCGTCCACCACCAGCAGATCGCAATCGACCGGGTTGGATTCATTGCGCGCGAACCGGCCGGTGCCGGGTTGGACTTCCAGAAGCCGGTGGATGGTTTTGGCCTCGAGGCCGGTCGTTTCGGAAAGCCGCCTGGCGGCGCGTCCGGTCGGGGCGCAGAGGACGCAGTTCACTTTCTTGGCGCGCAGAATCAGAAGGATTGCGTTGACCAGGGTGGTCTTGCCCACACCGGGCCCGCCGGTGATGATCAGCACGCGGCTGGTCAACGCCTGCTTCAACGCTTCCCTCTGGCTGGGGGCAAATTCCTTGCCCGTCCGCCCCTGGCACCAGGTGACCGCCTTGTCGAAAACAATCGGCGGATAGTTCGACGCCGAGGCGGACAGTATTCGGATGCGCCCGGCAATGCCTTCCTCGGCCCGTTTCAACGCCGGCAGGAAAATGAGTTCTTCGCCGTCGATGCTTTCCAAAGCCAGATCGCCGGCCGCCAGCGTGCGCTGCAATGCGGTGTCGATGAGTTGCTCATTCACGAGCAGGAGTTTGCCCGTCTCGTCCTTCAGCAATCCGATCGGCAGGGCGCAGTGTCCCTGGCCGGTGGCTTCCAGGAGCACGTGGTTCAACCCGGCACAGGCCCGGACGAGGGAATCGACGGGGATGCCGACCTTTTGAGCGATCTGATCGGCGGTTTTGAAACCGATCCCGGCGATGTCTTCGGCCAGCCTGTAAGGATTCGCCCGCACTTTTTCGATGGCATCGTCGCCATAGGTCTTGTAGATCCGCACCGCGCGGCTGGTGCTGACGCCGTTCGAGTGCAGGAACACCATGATTTCGCGGATGACCTTTTGCTCGGCCCAGGCGTCCTTGATCTTGCGTCTGCGTTTCGGCCCGATGCCGTCCACTTCCTCGAGCCGGGCCGATTGGTTTTCGATGATGTCAAAGATGCCTTCGCCGAATTTGGCGACGAGCTTTTTGGCGTAGGTGGGGCCGATCCCTTTGACCATGCCGCTGCCCAGGTATTTTTCGATTCCTTCCCTCGTGCTGGGCGGCGTGCTGGTGAGCAGTTCGGCGCGGAATTGCCGGCCGAACTGGCGGTCCTGGACCCATCGGCCCTGGGCGGAAACCCATTCGCCGGGGTTGACCGACGGAAGCGAGCCAACGATCGTGACCGGGTCGCGATGTCCGCTGGCTTTGACCTTGATGATGGCGAATCCGTTCTCTTCGTTGAAAAACACGACATCCTCAATCAGTCCGGACAGGGTTTCCGCGATCGCGGTTGTGTGTTGGTTCTGCACGGCGATGCATTTTGGGCGTGGAGTGCAAGCCAGGCAAGCGCTCAACGAAAGATCGGGTGGAACAAACTACCAGCCTGTGCCGTCCGGCGACTCGCCGGACGGAATGGGAGTGGACGGGGTTGGTGGACTATCGCCTGAGTTGCTTCGAGCGTCGCTCTCTTCCGGTCGGCGGGTCGCCGACCGGGACGGGCGGGTCGCCCGTTCCACCCATTTCTCAATTCGGCAAACCCAGTTCCATCTGCGCTCCCGCCGGGCGTCGAAAGGAGCTGACGGACAACTCCGGGCCGTGCCCGGGAATCCCCGCCTTGCGCCGGGCCACATTAAACATCCGCTCGATTTGTTCGGCAAAAACGCCTTCGCCCGCCATGCGCTTCCCGAATCCGGCCTCGTAAAGTCTGCCGCCGTGCAGGGCGCGCAGCCGGTTCAGCACCTTCTCTTTTCTGTCGGGAAAATGAGTTGCGAGCCACTGCACGAACAAGGGGGCGACGGCGTGCGGCAACCTCAATACCACGCAGGCGGCGGACGTTGCCCCGGCGCCGGCGGCCGCTTCAACCAGCGCAGGAATCTCGTGATCGGTCAACCCGGGAATCACGGGCGCCAGCAGCACGCCGACGGGAATGCCCGCCCGGGAAAGCGCGGTGACAGCGGCCAGTCGCGCCGCGGGCGGGGACGTGCGCGGTTCCATCACCTTCCGCAACTCGGTGTCCATCGTCGTGAGCGAAATGAAGACCGCCGCCGCCCGATGGCGCGCCAGTTCCGAAAGCAGATCGATGTCCCGGGTGACCAGAAAGTTTTTCGTGATAATGGAGACCGGATTGCGGAACTCGGCGAGCACTTCAAGACACCCGCGCGTCAGCTTCAGTTTTCGCTCCGCGGGTTGGTAGCAATCGGTCACGCCGCTCATGGCGATGACCTGCGGCCTCCACTTTGGCGACGACAGTTCGTTGCGCAAGAGCTTCGGCGCGTCCTCCTTCACCATGATTTTGGTTTCGAAATCCAGGCCGGAGGAAAAGCCCAAATACTCGTGGAACGGCCGGGCGTAGCAGTAAACACAGCCATGCTCGCAACCCCGGTACGGATTCACGCTCGTTTCAAATCCGATGTCGGGACTGTCATTGCGGGCGATGATCGTGCGGGTGCTGTCCTTGAGGAACTGCGTGCGAGGCAGCGGATCTTCCTCGGGATTCCAATCCGCGTCGCGTTCGAGATGAACCGGTTCGAACCGGTTGGGCGGGTTCATCGCCGAGCCGCGGGCGGGGAAGGATGTGCGACCGTCAGGCATTGTGGAGGAGCATACGCCAGGATTCGGAAAAGGCGAATGCCGCGTTGAATGAGTGAATCAGCTCAACTTCACCCTAAAAGCGCACGCGGAGGCGATCTTGTCCAGGTTGTCCTTGTGGAAAAGCTGGCGGTATTCATCGCTTTCCAGCAGGTGCCGGCCGGTCTCCTGTTTGTCCCGGAGCAACAGGTATTTCAATTCCTTCAAATCATCCGACCAGCAGAATCCGTTGAAGAATTCCGCGCCGGCGAACTGGGTTTTGTAGAGCGCGTTCTGCGAGTAACAGGTCCCGAGATAAAGATGGCGAAAGTTCCGTTCCGCGAAAAACGCGGCGGCCGACGTCATCATGAACATGCCCAGGTTGCGGCTGTAGTAGTTGAGATCGTAGAAGGCGTAGTAGTAGAAGGCGAGTTCCTTTCCCTCCAGGTAAAGCGTCGCCGTGCCGACTTCGGCGCCGCTCTTCGCATCCGTGAAGACCAGGAGATGTGAAATGATGGGCGAACGGAAGAGCAGATCGAGGCGCTCGTAGGGCATCACGTCCTTGCCGAATTTGATGTCGGCGTAGGTCTTGTAAAACTGGCGGCGCCCCGGCGTGTAGTCGAACTGGTCGCGCGCGACGAGCTTTACTTCAATCCCGCCGCCTTTGCGCAAAATGCGGCGGTTTTCGGAGGAAGGCTTGAACCGGCCGAGTTGCACCCGGACATGCCGGCAGAGATAAAACCGGTCGAGATTGCGCGAGGAGGGGAGGAAGCCGGCGTTGAACAGATCCGCCGCCGTCTCACCGGATTCCGGCACGGCCCAAATGGCGTAAGGAAAGATGTAATGATCGTAATCGGACTTGTGTTCGGAAAAGAGCAGTTTCATCGTTCGTCGAAACGTTCACATGCGTTCACGCGTCACACCGGTGGCCCGGCAGAGCTCGCGCACGGCACGACGTTGCCACGGTGCTGCGAATCGAGGATGGAACGAGGACTGGAGTCACTTCGCCGCCGTTTCAACGAGCTGCCCCGCATCCGGATTTGCGTCCGTGACCGGCTTGGAATCCCCATTCACGCATTGGCGCCGAAGGCGGAGCCGCCAACCGGTCAGCACGTCGTAGGAAACCGAGTTTTTCAACTTCGCCATCTCGTGCACCGTAATCTCTTCGCCTCCCTGCCGGCCCATGACAACCGCTTCATCCCACACCTGCGCTTCGGGGATGTCGGTGACGTCCACCATGAGCGCGTCCATCGCGATGCCCCCGACGAGCGGGGCGCGCTTGCCGTGAATGAGCGCCGCCCCCAGGTTGCGGACGCGCGGGAAACCGTCGCCATAACCGATGGGCAGCACCGCGATGCGCCGCGGCGCCGGTGCGGTGTAGCGCATTCCGTAACCGACCACCTCGCCGGCCTTGAGGTTCTGAATCGAAGCAACGCGCGCCTTCACGGACATGACCGGTTCGATGCCGGGTATGCGCCGGCACACGGTGGACGGGAAGATCCCGTACATCAGGATGCCAATGCGAACCAGGTCGCGGTGCGCGTGCGGCAGGTCCAGGAACCCCCCGCTGTTGCACAGGTGCCGGTACTTAACCCGGATGCCGCGCTCCGCCAGGCCGCGCAAGACTTCGTCGAACCGGGAAACCTGGAGATTGGCGAATGTTTTGTCCGTTTCATCCGACTGTGCGAAATGGGTCATCACTCCATCGAGCAGAAGGAATTTCTCCTCGCAAATCTGTTCGATCAGCGGGAGCGCCTCGTCCCATCTCACTCCATAACGGCTCATGCCGGTGTTGATCTTGACATGCACCGGCACGCGTTTGCCCCGGGCGGCGGCGGCCCGGGCGAGGGCGCGCGCGGTGTTCGCCTCGTTGAGGCAGACCGTCAGGTCGTGCTCGACGCACCAGGACAACTCGTCCTCCTGCCGCTCGCCCAGCAATAGCAGCGGGGCGGCAATGCCCGCCTCGCGCAATGCCATTGCCTCCTCCAACGTGCTCAGGCCGAAACCCCAGGCGCCCTCCTCGAGCGCGATCCGCGCCACGTCCAGCGCCCCGTGCCCGTAAGCTTCGTCCTTCACGATGGCCATCATCCGCACCCCGCGCGGCAGGTCGCGGCGGATCAACTGCAGGTTGCGACGCAGGCGCGCCAGGTCGATCTCGACCCACGCCGGCCGCAACGGAAAAACTTTCGTATCGAAATTCATAAAATCGCCGCAAGCTGTTTAACCACGAAAACTGAATTCGTTAAAGCGTTAAATCGTTAAAAAGTTGCATCGCTCGCCAACGGAGCCGTTGCAATGGATTCACCGATCCAACATCTCACGTTTTCCCCGGCGGCCAGAGGCTTTTCCCAACGTCCGTGCGGTAATAGCTCCCCAGGACGCGGATTCTGCGGATGTTGTCATACGCCCGGGCGACCGCCTCGCCCAGCGTGGCCGCCAGAGCGTTCACGTCGGCGATGCGATGGCCGGTGGCGACCAGGGGGCCTTGTGGGCCGCGCGCCACCTCATTCCACCACACGTCGCAATCAAACGCCCCGTCAACCTCCAGGGGCAGTTGCGGCCCGCGCACCTGGACGTACGGATAACCGTATCCCGCCAGCGTCAGCGAACACCCGAACGCGACCTGGCGCTTGAACCGTGGATCCAGTTTCTTGTCCCGCGCGGTTGCCAGGACCGTCTCGATCGGATTCGCCAGCATCCGTAAAATCATCGGACCGGAGGTGACGCCGATGCGAATGTTGTACTCGATGACGTGCCAGTGGCGGTCTTTTTTGACGGCTGTGACCTGCAGGGGTCCGTGGAACCGGGTCTCGCGCAGCCACGGCAGCAGGGGATGGATCAACTCCCGCGCCAGTCCATATTTGTCCCCGGGATCCCTTTCCACGAGCCCGCCGAGCGGCGCGCCTGCGATGATCCCCATGTTTCCGTTGAACGCGCGCTTGTATTCCTGGTTGGTCACGAGCGAATGAATCTCCCCGCCGCTCACCAGCACGATGTGGCCGGCTTCGGCGCGCCCGAGGTATTCCTGCAGGAACACGCCCTCGGCGTAATTGACCTGCTTGAGCCAGGCGCGCGTGTCCTCGACCGTTTCGCAGACAATGGTGTGAACCGGGCTGACGGGCGAGCAGAGCGGATTCTTGATGACGAACGGCTGCGGATGTTCGGCCAGGATCTTTTCGGCCTCCAGACGGTTGGAAGCCACGAACGCCCGCGGAAAGGGAATCCCGAAATCCGCGCAAAGCCGCCGCGCAAAATCCCGCTCGCGCTCGATCC
>Ga0224555_1002359_pt1 | contig 22560 bp, 20 predicted proteins | sample 714S23034metaG_FD_180687 | JGI IMG/M metagenome (GOLD analysis project Ga0224555, IMG submission 180687) | Peat soil microbial communities from Stordalen Mire, Sweden - 717 S2 30-34 | ecosystem: Environmental > Terrestrial > Soil > Wetlands > Peat | place: Sweden: Norrbotten County, Stordalen...
TGGCCGCTGAACAGGTCCGCGGGCGGAATATCGGCCGTCCTCGTCGAGCTCGGCGTCGGCTGCAACCTCTTTAACAGGCGGGCCGTCGGCTGCCACGTCGTCGCCAGGCGGGTCGTCGTCGGATTCCTCCGGCGTTGTGCCGACGTTCTTCGTCAACGCCGAGAGGCGCCGGTTCAGTTCCGTGAACCATCCATTGTGCAGCATCGCGGCAAGCAGGACGGCGACGGCGGCTACGACCAGACTCCCCTGCACGATCGGCCCCCACTTGGCGGCCGGCGTCAGCGTTGTCTTGAGACGGACCTGATTGTCCAGATACGCCGGCGTGAAAAACCTCGTCCGTCCCAGCTCACGGCCGTCGGGGGTGACCATGGCGGAGATCCCGACGTTGCTGGCGACCAGCGTGTAACGGTCCAGCTCCACCGCGCGGAGCTTGGAAAACGCCAGCTGCTGCTCGCTCATGGTCTGATTGAAGTTGGCGTTGTTGGCGGGCACCGCAAGCAGTTGGGCTCCGTTGCGGACCGAGTCTTGCAAGGCGTGGTCGAAAATCACTTCCCAGCAGGTCGCGACACCCACCGGAATCCCGGCGGCTTGCACCACCCCGGAGCCTTTGCCCGGGACGATATAGCCCGCCCAGTCGGCGAGCCCGGACAGATGCCGGAAAAAGCCACGCCAGGGCAGGTATTCGCCGAATGGCTGCACGATCCGCTTGTCGTGGTAGTCGCCGGGTCCAGTCTTCGGATTCCAGACGATCACCGTGTTTGTTTCAGCCGGGGCGTCCGGCCGGCTGGCGTCGAGCACCGTGCCGACCAGGATCGGGGCTCCGATCGCCTCGACGGCCACCGCGATCTGCTGTGCCGCGTCGGGGTTGCGCAGCGGGTCGATCTCCGATGCGTCCTCGGGCCAGACGACAACGTCGGGTCGGGGCGCGCGACCGGCATGCACGTCGTCGGCCAGCCGGCGAGTCTCCCGGACATCGTTGGCCAGCACCGCGAGACGTTGCGCGTTGAACTCCAGACCGAGTCGGGGCACGTTGCCCTGAACCACCGCCGCGGTGACGATCGGCTCGTTACCTGATCCGGTGCCGGAGTGGCGGACCTGCGGCCAGACGGCGGCGGTGGCGAAAAACACCAGGCAGATGTAGAAGGCGGGCAGCACGACCGCGGGTGGCGCGTCGGCGACCTGGGCCTCTTCGCCGGCCTCTTCGCCGGTCCGCGGCTGACGGGATGTCCGCCACCACGACACGGCCTCCAGCGCGATCGCGGCGGCGCTGCATCCGGTCAGCACGATCGCCAATGAAAGCAGCGGAACGCTGCCCAACCGGGCCAAAGGCAAAAACGGGCCGGCGGTTTGACCGGCGGCCACCACGCCCCACGGGAATCCCCCGAACGGAACCGTCGACTTCAACCACTCCTGCGCCGCCCACAACACGGCGAACCAGATCGGCCATCCAGGTAGCTGCCGCACCACCACGGCCGACAGGCCGAAAATTCCGGGAAAAACCGCGCATACCAGCACCAGCGCCAGCAACGGTGTGACGCCGACAAGGATGCTGATCCAGCGGATCAGCGGCAGGTAGAACGCCAGCCCAACCAGGAAGCCGTAACCGAATCCGCCGACGGGTGTGGTGGCAGGGCGGGTCAGCACCCAAGCCAGCACGGCGAACGCGATGACGGCCGCCCACCACCAGTCGAACCTCGGATAACTCGAGCAAAGTAGTAGACCGGCGAGAATTGAGGCCCCCAGCCGCGTCAGCCGCGGCAGTAACGCCCTGCCGAACTGCGGCAACCGCCGTCGCAACTCGCGGCTCAGCCATGCCAGCACCACAGCGCTGATCTGAACCAGGCGCCGGCCCAGATATTTGGCCAGCGCAACGCTGCGGTCGCGGAGCCCCGACCACCGATCCTCTCCACGCGGGAGGTCGGTGACTGGTGACTCCAGGTCGGTCTCGAGGCCGGCGTGCTCGTCATCGTGCTCGGCGTCCTGAACCGGAATTTCTCCGGTGTCCTCGGCGGGCCGGATCCGGCGGTCGAACCGCCTGATGCCTTTAGCCATAGATGACCGCGCCTCGGTGCACGGTCTGCCGACAACGGGGCAACGAGTCGGCGGGGCCAAGCCGCGGCAATGCCGGTACCCGGGACCGCGGATCGGTAGACCAACGCCGCACGGCGTCACTCGGCGCGCTGACATCGAGTTCGATGAACTCGCCGACATCCCAGACGGCGTAGGACGCGGGCGCGCCCGGCACCAGGCTGCCCATCGGCCCGTCTCCGGCGCCGCCGGCCCGCCAGCCGCCGCGGGTCGCCGCGGCGAATGCCGCCCGCGCAGAGATCGCGCTACCTGGCGTCTGGTGGTTGACGGCTGCGCGGATCGTCGCCCACGGGTCGAGGCCTGTCACCGGGGCGTCGGATCCGAACGCAAGGGCCACGCCTTGGGATGCTAGCAGCGCAAACGGGTTAAGACCCCCTGCTCGATCGATACCCAGACGGCGGGCATACATGCCGTCGCGGCCGCCCCAGAGCGCGTCGAAATTGGGTTGCATGCTGGCCATGACACCCCACGCACCGAGCTTGGCCGCCTGGTCGGCGGTCACCATCTCCAGATGCTCCAAGCGGTGACCACAGCGAGCTACCGCGGCTACGCCGAGGTCTTCGACGACACGCTCCAACGCGCCAACGACGCTCGAGACCGCGGCGTCACCGATCACGTGGAAACCGGCCGTCACGCCAGCCTCGGTACACGCCCGCAGGTGGGTGGCGACGGCGTCGGGGTCCAGATAGCAGGTTCCGGTGTGGTGCGCGGCATCCCGGTAAGGCTCATGCAGCCAGGCCGTACGCGATCCCAGGGCGCCGTCGACGAACAGGTCACCGGCCAGCCCGGCCGCGCCGGTGTCGTCGAGGACCGCGCGCGCCTGCGCCGGGCTGCTCACCGCCTGGCCCCAGTAGCCGATCACCTCGACGCCGGGGGTCCGGGAGCTCAGGGCCCGCAGTTCGCGCCAATCGTCCAGTCCGCCGATCTCGGGACCGGCGCATTCGTGCACCGCGACGATCCCGTTGGCCGCCGCCGTGTCCAGCGCGGCCATCCGGGCTTCGGCACGCTGGCCATCGGTCAACAGGTCACGCGCGGCGGCGCGGACCGCGTGATGGGCGTCGCCGACTAACGGCCGCTGGTCGTCGAACCCGGTCGCCGACGCGAGTCCGGAAACCCGCCGGCGCAGACCGGTTGACGCCAGCGTCGAGTGCACGTCGACCCGGGCCAGGTAGGCGGGTCGGTCATCCAACACCGCGTCCAGATCTGAGGTGGTCGGTGCCGCGTTCTCCGGCCACGATGATTCGTCCCAACCGTGACCCCAGACCGGCTGGCCGGGATGGGCCGCCGCATACTCGGCGATCAACTGCAGGCAATGCCGGCGCGACGTCGCAGTCCGCAGATCGAGACCGGTCAGCGTCAGCCCGGTCGCGGTCAGGTGGATGTGGCTGTCGACGAAACCCGGCGCGACGAAACCACCGTCGAGATCGACGACGTCGGCACCGGCGAACTCGCCTCGACCGACATCGTCGCTGCCCAGCCACACCACGACACCGTCCCGGACCGCCATCGCGGTGGCGTCGGGATGGGTCGGGCTGTGAACCCGGCCGTTGACCAACAGGGTTGTGCGGAGCTGAGACACGCGGGCGTTATTCAGGCCGCAAGGGTATCGCCGGCGGGTCGACTTCGGTGACGTCAGTGACGTCTAAGACCTCGCCGTCGATGTAGTCGGGCCGTTGCCGGTGGCTGTACCGGTCAGCTCCGACGGTGGTGACCGTGATCAGCGGGAAACGTCGACCGACGCCGCGGGCGGCCATCGCGGTCAGCACCGGACGAGCGGCAGCCCGGCTCGGCGGCAACAACAGCAGCACCCCGGCAGCACTGGTCACCAAGCCCGGCACCACGACGAGCAGCGTTCCCAGCGCGACCAGCGCGCCATCAGTGGCCAACCGCGGCTGGTGGGCGTTCAGCCCGGATCGCAACCGCGTGAGCTGGACCTTGAGTTGCGAACCCGCCAGCGCCAGTCCGGCGGTAAACGCGACCAGCAACAGCAACAGAGTCCATCCGAGCCCGATCGTCGACGCCAGGCCCACCACCACGACGAGCTCGACGACGACGTAGATCAGAAACAGTCGCGACACCATGAGATGGCAACGTCGTGGAGGGTTCCCGGAGTTCCGCCGACTGCCGTCGCGCGGTTAGATGGCTGACGTGACGACAATCGAGATCGACACCCCGGCCGGCCCGATCGATGCCCTGCTCGATATCCCCGACGGCCAGGGCCCCTGGCCGGGCGTGGTCGTGATTCACGACGCGATCGGTTACGGACCGGACAAGCAGTCGATCAACAGCCATATCGCTACGGCCGGATACGTCGCGCTGACCCCGAACCTGTTCGCCCGGGGCGGCTGGGCGCGATGCGTCACCAAGGTCATGCGCGAGCTGCTCACCAAGCGCGGACGCGCGCTTGACGACGTGCTGGCTGCCCGCGACCATCTGAAGGCCTTGCCGGAATGCACCGGCCGCGTCGGCATCGCGGGGTTCTGCATGGGCGGTCAGTTCGCATTAGTTATGTCGCCCAAGGGTTTTGACGCCTCAGCACCGTTCTACGGCGCGCCGCTGCCGCGCGAGCTCAGCGAAACGCTGGACGGGGCCTGCCCGATCGTCGCCAGCTTCGGCAGCCGGGACCCGATCGGCGTCGGGGCACCCAAGAAGCTGCAGCGGGTCCTCGACCAAAAAGGAATCACCAACGACGTCAAGGCTTATCCGCGGGCCGGCCACAGCTTTGCCAACAAGCTTCCCGCGCAGCCACTGTTGCGCATCACCGGATTCGGCTACAACAAGGACGCCACCGAAGATGCATGGGCGCGCGTCTTCGCGTTCTTCGGCGAGCACCTGCGCAGCGACGCGTGATTTAGCTCGCGGCCCGCAATTCGAGGCCGACGTTCTTCTGCATGCCGCCCCGCAGCTTGCTGAAAAGGTTGAACACTCGACCGATCAGGCCGTACTCCCGTCCGACGGCGTCGTACACGAGACCGGTCTGTGCTTTGTCGAGGACGGTCGCGGTGGCCTCGATGGCTTCGCTTTTGGGGTGTCCGCCCATATCGCAGACGGCCAGCGTGACCCGAGCGGTGTTGCGGATCCGCCTGACCTTCCACGACTTCTCCTGGGTGATGACCAGCAGGCGATCGCCGTCGGGCGCGGCCCAGACCGGTGTCGGCTTGGGGCGGCCGTCCTTGGTGAAGGTGGTCAGCAGAACGTACTGCGCCTTGGCGACGTCTGCGAAGGTCGGTGACATGGCGTCAGTCTAAGGCCCTCAGACGCCTAGGCTTTAACCCGAAACAAGAAGGAGCATCAAGGGAATGAAACGTGCGTCTGTTGCAGACAAGGTCGTTGCCGTCACCGGTGGCGCACGCGGGATCGGCCTGGCTACGGCAACGGTTCTGCACGGTTTGGGCGCCAAGGTCGCGATCGGCGATATCGACAGATCGGCCGTCAAGGAGGCGAGCAGCCAGTTGGGTCTCGAGGTTGGCCGCCGACTGGACGTGACGGATCGACGATCCTTTACCGATTTTCTCGACGCTGTTGAAGAGCGGCTGGGACCTCTCGACGTATTGGTGAACAACGCCGGGGTCATCGCGGTCGGCAGCGCGGTCGACGAGGCCGATGCCGTCACACAGCGACTGCTTGATGTCAACATTTACGGCGTGATCCTCGGAACCAAGCTGGCGGCACAGCGGATGCTGCCGCGCGGTCACGGTCACGTCATCAACATCGCGTCACTGGGCAGCGTGCTACCGACCGAGGGCGTCGCAACCTATTGCGCGACAAAGCATGCCGTGCTGGGCTACACCGATACCGTTCGCATGGAAAACCGCGGCAGCGGTGTCCACTTCTCGGCGATTCTGCCGACTCTGACCAATACCGAGATGATTACCGGCATCGGGCACGCGAAGGGCTTCAAGAATGCCGAGCCGAACGATGTCGCCCGGGCAGTCGCCGGGGTGATCGCCAAACCGAAACCACGCGTACTCGTTCCCCGTTCGATCGGCGCGGCCACGGCAGGTCAGCGTTTGATGCCGCAGCGCGCGTCGGAGGCGCTGGGACGCGCATTGGGCACGGGCCGCGTTTTTACCAGCGACGTCGAGGTCGACAAGCGCAAAGGCTACGCCCGGCGCACGGGGACGTCTTGAGGGCTTGCGTCGCAACGATTGTCAGGCGGTACGCACGTCGAAGTCCGCAAGCTCGGGTTGGCGCAGGAGCTGGCGGTGGGTTTCTGGCGTCCAGGGGAAAAGCTCCGGCAGGCCATCCTTGCCGAGATACCAGCTGCTGCAGCCAGTCACCCAGATCGTCTGCGGCATTGCGGCTTTCATGCTCTCGTTGTATTCCTTGGTCGCAGCTTCAGTTGGCGCGGCAGCTTGGACGACACCGTCGCGAAGCTGGTTGATCCACCACATCGCATAGTCGGCCTGGTCTTCGGCGACCGGTATCAGTGACTGGTTGCCGATCGGCGAGTGCGGGCCCATCAGCATGAACAGATTAGGAAATCCGGGCACCGCGACCGAACGGTACGCCATTGGGCCGTCAGCCCAAGCCTCGTCCAAGGTGCGTCCACCCTCCCCGATCACCTCCAGGGGGCGCACGTAGGCGCGGGCGTCAAACCCGGTGGCATAGACGAGTAGGTCCAGTTCGTGCAAGGTGCCGTCGGCGGTGACGACTCCGCGGGGTTCGATGTGGTCAATCGGATCGGTGATCACCTCGACGCCAGGCCGCTGCACGGCACGATAAAAATGCCCGGCCAGCACCAGCCGCTTGCACATCGGCTGGTCCTGCGGAGTGAGTTTGGCCCGCAATTGCGGGTCGCGTACCGAGAGGCGCAAGTTCCATCGACACTCGGCCTGGACCAGGCGGCGCGGGAGTCCCGGACGGATCGGCGCGCGGCCGAATGTGCGCCTGAAGAACAACCCCCAGAACCAATAGCCCAGCGCGTTCAGCCTTGGCCACCGGGACAGCGCGCTCTTGGTGAGCGCCGAGTAACGGCCGTTGGGGAAGGGGTAGATCCATTGCGCGGTGCGTTGAAAGATTTTCAGTTGGCGCACTTTGCCGCCGAGCTCCGCGGTGATCTGCACACCGGTCGAGCCCGTCCCGATCAAGCCAATCCGCTTGTCCGGCAGGGAAATCGAATGATCCCATTGTGACGAGTGAAACGCGGGACCAGCGAACGTCTCTAGCCCGGGGATGTCCGGGTAACGAGGTACCCGCAGAATTCCGGTCGCCGTGACGAGTACGTCGAACGTTTCCTCGCCGTCGTCCGTGGTCAGCCGCCACTTTCCGTCGTCGTACCGGGCAGCGGTGACGTTGGTACCGAACCGGATGTGCGAACGGATGCCACGTTCGTCGGCCACCCGCTGGAAATATGCCCGGATCTCAGGACCCGGCGGCAGCACATGTGACCAATTCGGGTTCGGCCGGAACGAGTAGGAGTAGTAGCGCGACGGGACGTCGCAGGTCAGACCGGGGTACGTGTTGTCGCGCCAGGTGCCGCCGACGTCGTCGGCTTTCTCGAAAATCGTGTACGAGTCGATGCCGGCATCCTGCAGCTTGACCGCCATGCACAGGCCCGACATTCCGGCACCGATTATCGCGACCTTCAGTGGGCGCTTCTGCATCATGACAATCACCCGCACCTCTCGCTGGCCTGCACGTTACGCCGGCGGCCTCGGCCTATCGGCAGATCCGCCCGGGATCGCCGGTTCTGAGGTCACCCACAGCCACTAGTCATCGCGGCATCCTGCGCCAGACGGGCTGCGGCAGTAGCCGCATGCAGAAGAACAGCGGCCGTAGCGCCCACGGGATCCATACAGTGCGGCGACGTCTGGCCAGAGCGCGCACCGTCGCGGCGGCCACCTGCGAGGGCGTACTGGCCAGCGGTGCGGGCGCCATACCCTGCGTCATCCGGCCGATCACAAATCCCGGGCGCACGATCAACAGCCGCACGCCAGTGCCGTGCAGCGCGTCGGCCAGCCCACTGGCGAACCCGTCGAGGCCCGCTTTCGCCGACCCATAGACATAGTTGGCCCGCCGTACCCGCACGCCGGCCACCGAGGAGAACACCACCAGCGCACCCCGGTCGGCCTGCCGCATCGCAGCGGCCAGATGGGTGAGCAGACTGACCTGCGCGACGTAGTCGGTGTGCACGACGGCCACCGCGTGCGCGGCATCGGTCTCGGCACGGCCCTGGTCGCCGAGAATCCCGAACGCCAGCACCGCAGTGTCGATCGAGCCGTGCTCGGCAATGATCGAGGCCACCAGTGGGCCGTGTGATTGGAGGTCATCGGCGTCGAACTCAACGGTCGACACCGCCGCCGCGCCGGCGGCGAGGAGCATCGCGGTCTGCTCGCCGAGCCGGTCGGCGTCTCGCGCCGCCAGCACCACGGACGCGCCGGGAGCGAGTCGCACCGCGAGCTCGATGCCGATTTCGCTGCGGCCACCAAGGATTAGCACCGTCGAAGCGCCCGTGTCATCCACGGCTGCGATTATCTACTGCGCTAGCGTGGGCGGTGATGGCGAACTCCACGGCACGGCTGACCAACGACGCGCTGGCGTTTCTCACAGAGCGCCATCTCGCCATGCTGACCACGCTGCGGGCGGACAATTTGCCACACGTGGTGGCGGTGGGCTTCACCTTCGACCCCAAGACACACATCGCGCGGGTGATCACGACCCGTGGCTCGCAGAAGGCAGTCAACGCCGAGCGCGGCGGGGTCGCCGTACTCAGTCAGGTCGACGGGGCCCGCTGGCTGTCGCTGGAGGGACAGGCCAGCGTCAACGGTGAGATCGACGCCGTGCGCGACGCGGAGCTGCGCTATGCGCAGCGTTACCGCACACCTCGGGAAAACCCGCGACGAGTGGTCATCGAGGTGCATGTCGAGCGGGTCTTGGGGTCCTCGGATCTGCTGGCGCGCAAAGCGGATTAGCCGCTAGACGATTGTGGCGCCGGGAGCCCGAATCACCAGCGGCACCGCAGGGAAATACGCCGCCAGCTCCGGCCGAGACTTGGCCAGCGCGGCAGTGCCGTAGCCGCGGTGCCGGAAGTCCGGATGGATCCAGATCCGGACGTGCACCTCTTGGCCGTCGAGCTCGCCGAAGACCATGCCGACCTTGTCCTCGCCGTCGACCGCGACGAACCAGGCGGCCTCTTCGGCGTCGAATCGCTCTTGTGCTGAGCGGATCTCGTCGTCGAGGTCAGCCGCCGGGCCGCCGGACCCGTCGCCCTTGGCGCCGATCTCCTCGGTGCGTGCGGCGAACACATCGCGATCGGACGCACCCGAAAACAAGCGAAGCGCCAAGCTATCGCCGGAACTGGCCGGTCGGTCCTTGAACGTGAAACTCAACAGGTTGTTCAGGTCTTCGAGTTCGGCGGCGATCTTGTTGCGCGAGTCCTTGGTCAGTTGATCGAACGACATGCCGATCACCGCTTCGGCACCCAGCCGCGAGGTGCTCAGCAGCTCGACGATGCCGTCGACCGCCGTCGACCGGTCATCGGCCTCCACGATCAGGTCCAGCACTTCATGTCGGCGTTTCAGCGCGGCGAGGAAGGCGTCGGTGATCTCTCGGCGGGCGGCGGCGCGGTCGTGATCGGTCATCGCACGAGCCTAATATGCGGGCGAGGGTCAGTGCCTAGACCGCGACGACGATCAGCTCGTGCGGTCGGTTGTTGACCGACTGGGCGCCGTCTTCGGCGACCACCACGATGTCTTCGATGCGCGCCCCCCATCGGCCGGGGAAATAGATGCCGGGCTCGACGGAAAACGCCATGCCTGCTTGCAACGGCAGATCATTGCCGGCGACGATGTACGGCTCTTCATGCACCGACAACCCGATGCCGTGCCCGGTGCGATGCACGAAATATTCGGCCAGACCGGCGTCGGCGAGCACGCCGCGGGCGGCGGCGTCGACCTGCTCGGCAGTGACCCCGGGCCGCACCGCCTCGACCGCCGCCCGTTGCGCCTGCTGAAGCACTGAATACTGCTGCGCCACGTCGGGACTGGGCTCGCCGATGCTGTACGTACGCGTCGAGTCGGAGTTGTATCCGGGCTCGTAGGTGCCGCCGATGTCGACGACGACGATGTCACCGATGCGAATTTCCCGATCCGAGTACTCGTGATGCGGGTCTGCGCCATGCGGGCCGGATCCGACGATGACAAATGCCACCTCCGAATGCCCTTCGGCGACAATGGCTTCGGCGATATCGGCGGCGACGTCGGCCTCGGTCCGGCCGGGTACCAGGAACTCCGGCACCCGGGCATGCACCCGGTCGATGGCGGCGCCCGCCTTGCGCAGCGCGTCGACCTCGGCGGCGTCCTTGACCATCCGCAGTTCCCGCAGCACGTCGGTGGCCAGCACCGGCAGCACGCCGAGGACGTCGGCCAGCGGCAGCAGGTGCAACGCGGGCATCGAATCGGTGACGGCCGTTGCCGCCGGAGCGCCGCCCATGACCGCGGCGACCAGCTGGTAGGGGTCGTCGCCGTCGACCCAATCCTGCACCGCCAGCCCCAGATCCGTGACAGCGGACTGTTTCAGCGAAGCCAACTCCAGGCGTGGCACGACCATGGTCGGGTCACCGGAGACCGGCAGCACCAGGGCCGTCAGCCGTTCGAAGGTCTGTGCCCGCGAGCCGAGCAGATAACGCAGGTCATAGCCCGGGGTGATCACCAGGCCGGCCAGACCCGCCTCGGCGGTGGCGGCAGTCGCCGCAGCCACCCGGCGGCGATAGACCTCTGCGTCGAAGCGGTGAGAACCCATAGGTTTCAGGCTAGCCGGGCGACGACTGGCAGGATGGCGGGCATGTCCGCGCCGCTGCTGCTGCTCGACGGCGCCAGCATGTGGTTTCGTTCCTACTTCGGCGTCCCGTCCTCGATCACCTCGCCCGACGGCCGACCGGTGAACGCGGTCCGTGGCTTTCTGGACTCGATGGCCACGCTGATCACCCGGCAGCGGCCCGGCCGGTTGGTGGTCTGCCTGGACTTGGACTGGCGCCCGCAATTCCGGGTCGATCGCATCCCGTCGTACAAGGCCCATCGGGTCGAGGAGGAAAACCCCGACGGGCAAACCGATGTCGAGGAAGTTCCCGACGATCTGTCGCCGCAGGTCGACATGATCCTGGAGATCCTCGACGCGTTCGGCCTCTGCACCGGCGGCGCCGAGGGTTTCGAGGCCGACGATGTGATCGGCGCGCTGGCCGCCCAGGAGCGACGCGACCCCGTCGTCGTCGTCAGCGGCGACCGCGACTTGCTGCAAGTGGTCGGTGACGATCCGGTCCCGGTGCGGGTGCTCTACCTCGGACGGGGCCTGAGCAACGCCACGTTGATGGGTCCCGTCGAAGTCGCCGAGCGCTACGGCGTGCCCGCCGACCGGGCCGGCGCAGCCTACGCCGAGCTGGCCCTGCTGCGTGGAGACCCCTCCGACGGGCTGCCCGGCGTCCCCGGTATCGGCGAGAAGACCGCCGCCACGCTGCTCGGTCAGCATGGCTCCCTGGCGGCGATCCTGGCCGCCGTTGACAACCCCAAATCGTCGCTGGCCAAAGGCGTTAGGGCCAAGCTACGCGATGCCGCCGACTACATCGAGTCCGCCGGCCCGGTGGTGCGGGTGGCCATCGATGCGCCCGTCACGCTGTCGTCGGACACCGACGCCGTACCGCTGGTGGCAGCCGACCCGGCGCGCACCGCGGAACTGGCGACCCGGCTGGGCGTCGGGTCATCGATCGCGCGGCTGCAAAAGGCGCTCGACGCGCTGCCCGCGCCGTGAATCGACGCTACTTGGGCCGACCCACCTCGTAGGTGCCCTTGTTGTCCTGGAAAGTCACGGTCACCTGACGCTTGGTACCATCGATGCTGACGTCGCAATCGAAGCTGGCGCCTTTTTTGACCGTCGGATTCTGACCGTTGTTGCACTTGACGTCTTTGACGTTCTTGGCCCCGTACCCGTTGGTGCTGTCGGTCAGGATCTGCTGTACGCCGACCTCGGCCTTGCCGACGTCCAACTTGGTGGTCACGAAGAACCCCGGCGCCCAGAAGCCCAGCACCAACACCACCGCCACGACGATGGCTGCGAACACACCGATCACCGTGCCGACCAGCGCCCGCGACCGCTTCGGGCTCGCCGGGGGCTGGCCGTAGGGCCCCGGGTACTGGCCGGGCTGCCCGTACTGGCCGGGTTGACCGTACTGGCCCGGCTGGCCGTACTGGCCCGGCTGGCCGTACTGGCCCGGCTGGCCGTACTGCGTGGTCGGCGCGCCGTACTGAGCGGCCTGGCCGTACTGGTCCTGCTGCGGGTAACCCTGCGGGAACGACTGAGACGGCGGGTAGTACTGGGCCGGCGGCTGCTGATACTGCCCGTATTCGGTGGGCGTGTAGGCGGGCGCTTGCCAGGTTTGTTGCTCCCCGCCCGACGCCTGCCAGCCCTGGTCGCCGGAAGGTTGCTGCTGCCAGGGTGACACGTGCTGCTCCTCGCCGGCTTGCTGACCTTCACCCTGGGGCGGCTGCCACGGCTGCGTCGGGTCGGGTCCCTGGGGTCCGCTCATCGTCTGTCAGTCCTCTCGATCCTGCTTGCAGTCCTGGCATCGGTCGCCGTTAGCCACCGTAGCTTCGGCTCAGCCTACCCGGCGTCAACTGCTACGACGCCGCGCCGAATCGCGTCGATCGCGCGTTTCGCAGTAGCCCGCAGCTCCGGTTGCGGGGCGCCGTTGCGGACCTGGTCCAGCAGGTCGAGCACCTGCCGGCACCAGCGCACGAAATCTCCCGGCGACAACGGCGAACCGGTGCCCTCGGCGTCGGCGGCGGCCAGCGCGGTCACCAGGTCACCGCTACTGGCCCAGCGGTAGATGGCCGCGACGAAACCGTCGTCGGGCTCGCGACTCAGCGCGATGCGGTGTCGCTGCTCGTCGGCGCGCAACTCCGCCGACAGCCGCCGCGTTCGCTTCAGCGCTTGCCGCAACGACGCGGTGGGTATCTCCGCGTTTCGCGGCGGACCGGGACCGTCCCCGCCACGCGATTCGTAAACGACCGCCGACAGCACGGCGGCCAACTCGGCCTCCCCTAGACCCGTCCAGGCGTCGGTGCGCAGGGATTCGGCAACCAAAAGGTCGCTCTCGCTGTAGATCCGGGCCAGCAGCCGGCCGTCGTCGGTCACCGCGAGGTCGCCATCGGTGACCGAGATGTACCCGCGCTCGCTGAGCAGCCCGACGATTCGGTCGAAGGTGCGGGCCAAGGAGTTGGTGGCGGCGGCGACTTTCTCCTGCAGCGCGGCGTTGTCGCGTTCGACACGCAAGTAGCGCTCGGCAACCCGAACGCGGACCTCCCGGTCGGGTTCGCCGTGGACGGGATAACGACGCAACTGTTCGCGCAACGACGCCAGCTCCGGGTCGAGGTCGCGGCCCTCGGTGCTCTTGCCGCGGCGATCACCCGGAATCGTCAATCCGGCGGCCGCCGAACGCAGCGCCGACGCCAGATCGCGGCGAACCCGGGGCTGTCGGTGCTCGACCCGCTTGGGCAATGTCATCGACCCCACCGGCGCTGACGCACCGGAATAGTCTGCCGACGAAATCCTTCCGGCCCATCGGTTTTCGGTCAGCACCAACGGGCGCGGGTCGGTGCTGTCGCGGGCGGGTTCCAGCACAACGGCCAGGCCGCCCCGTCGTCCGTGTGTGATCGTGATGATGTCGCCGCGGCGCAGCGCCGCCAGCGCGTCGTTGACCGCCTGCCGGCGCTGCAGTCGCGACGCGCGGGCCGTAGCGCGCTCCTGCTGGCTGATCTGCTCCCGCAGCCGGGCGTACTCGAGGATCGGCGCGTCGTGTCCACCGAACTCGGCCGCGACCTCGTCGAGCATTTGCCGTCCGCGCTCCACGCCACGGACCAGGCTCACCACCGAACGGTCGGCTTGGTATTGGGCGAACGACTGCTCCAGCAGCCGGTGTGCCTGCTCGGGGCCCACCCGGTTCACCAAGTTGATCGTCATGTTGTACGACGGGGCGAACGAGCTGCGCAGCGGGAAGGTGCGGGTGGAGGCCAGGCCCGCGACTTCTGCCGGCTCACTGGTCTCTTCACCGGGATTCCAGAGCACCACGGCGTGACCTTCGACGTCGATGCCGCGCCGGCCGGCCCGGCCGGTGAGCTGCGTGTACTCGCCAGGGGTCAGCGGGAGGTGTTGCTCCCCGTTGAACTTCACCAGCCGTTCCAACACCACGGTGCGGGCGGGCATGTTGATGCCCAACGCCAGTGTTTCGGTGGCGAAGACCGCCCTGATCAGCCCGGCGGTGAACAGTTCTTCGACGGTGTGCCGGAACACCGGCAACAATCCGGCGTGATGGGCGGCGATGCCGCGCAGCAGCGCCTCCCGCCACTCGTAGTAGCCGAGCACGGCCAAATCGGAATCCTCGAGATCGCCGCAGCGGTGGTCGATTACCTCGGCGATCTTCGCCCGGTCCTCCTCGGTGGTCAGCCGCAGCGACGACCGCAAGCATTGGGTGACCGCGGCGTCACAGCCGACCCGAGAGAACACGAAGGTAATCGCCGGCAGCAGGCCGTCGGCGTCCAGCATCCGAATCACGTCAGGCCGCGGCGGTGGCCGATAGAAACCCGACCGACCGGGGCGTCCAGCACCTCCTCTTCCCGCTTGCCGACGGGGGCTACGCCAGTCCGAGAGGCGGTCGGCCTCGCGGCGATGGGCAATGTGGCGCAACAGGTTCGGGTCGACGATTGGTTGCCGCCGGTCCCCAGGGCCCTGGACGTCATAGTCGAACAGGTCGAAAAGGCGTTTGCCGACCAGCATGTGCTGCCACAGCGGGACAGGTCGATGGTCATCGACGACGACCGACGTGTCGCCGCGCACGGTTTGAATCCAGCCGCCGAACTCCTCGGCGTTGCTCACCGTCGCCGACAAGCTGACCAGGCGGACGTCGTCGGGCAGGTGCAGGATGACCTCCTCCCACACCGCACCACGCATCCGGTCGGCGAGGAAGTGCACCTCGTCCATCACGACATACGAAAGCCCTCGCAGTGCAGGAGAATCCGCGTAAAGCATATTGCGCAGCACCTCGGTGGTCATCACCACGACGGGGGCGTCGGCGTTCACCGACAGGTCGCCGGTAAGCAACCCGATCTGATCCTTGCCGTAGCGGGCCACGAAATCGGTGTGCTTCTGGTTGCTCAGCGCCTTCAGCGGTGTGGTGTAGAAGCATTTCCCCCCGGACGCAAGTGCCAAGTGCACCGCGAATTCCCCGACGACGGTCTTGCCGGCCCCGGTCGGCGCGCACACCAGCACACCGTGGCCGCTTTCCAGGGCTGCACAAGCCTTCTGCTGAAAGCCGTCGAGTCCGAACGGCAGTTCCGCAGCGAACCGCGACAATTCGCCGACGGCGCCGCGATCAGGTGATGTCGTCATGGGGTCCGGCGATGCTCGACGGCGCCCCGACCGCAGACGGCGGATCGAGGACCGAGGCCTCGTCGTCGGCGATGGCGGTCAGCGCCTCGCGCTTGGCTTTCCGTTTGTCGTGCACGCGGGCGATCTGGATAGCCAGTTCGAGCAGCAGCGTCAGCGCCAGTCCCAGCGCCGTCATCGAGAACGGGTCGGAACCCGGCGTGAAAACCGCTGCAAACACGAACATCCCGAAGATCAGGCCACGCCGCCACGACCGCAGTCGCGCGTAGCTCAACACGCCGACGAAATTGAGCATCACGATCAGCAGCGGGAACTCGAAGCTCACGCCGAAGACCAGCAACAGGTTGATCAGAAAACCGAAATACCGGTCGCCGGACAGCGCTGTCACCTGCACGTCGCTGCCCACGGTCAACAGGAAATGCAGCGCCTTGGCCAGCACCAGATACGCCAGCACCGCACCGGTGACGAACAACACCGCCGCCGGGATCACGAACGCCACCGCGAAGCGACGCTCCTTCTTGTACAGCCCCGGGGTGATAAATGCCCACAGTTGGTGAAGCCAGATCGGGCAGGCCAGCACAACCCCAGCCGTCAATGCGACTTTCAGCCGCAGCATGAACTGGTCGAACGGCGCGGTGGCCAGCAACCGGCACCGGCCGTTGGCGATATCCGCCCTCGCAGACGGCGGCAGCGCGCAATACGGGTGTCGAAGCCACTCGCCCAGGCTTTCCAGCCCGAACAACGGATGCGAATACCAGACGAACCCCAGCGCCGTGGTGAGGGCGATCGTGGCCAGCGAGATCAGCAGCCGAGTGCGCAGCTCGGTGAGATGGTCGACCAGCGACATGGTCGCGTCGGGATTGGTACGGCTGCGACGGGAACGCGGATCTAGCCGCCTGAACAGTCCGGTGGTGCGCACAGTAAGTAGGCGCTCTGGCGCCGCGGCAGCGGTGCCAGCGCTAGGCCGACCGTCCGTCGGCCGCCGGCGGTTCGACCCGCTCGGAATGCACCGGCTGGGCCGGCGCGGCCGGGGTGGCTGGCGCTTCCGGTTTGTTGTCGTTTTGCAGTTCGCGGACTTCGGACTTGAAGATCCGTAATGACTTGCCCAGCGAACGTGCCGCGTCGGGAAGCCTCTTGGCGCCGAACAACACGATCACCAGGACCGCGATGATAGCCAGGTGACCCGGAGTAAGAGCGTTCACGTGTGTTTACCTCCAGACGTCTCCACGATGCTACCGCAGCCGCCGTCTCATGAGCCGGACCGCGCCGCGGCCCGGTAAGACTCCAGTGCGGCCGCGGCGGCGGCGCGCACCCGCGCGGCCAGCGATTCCGGCGCCAGAACGCGCACGGCGCTCCCCAGCCCCAGCACCTGGCGGGCCATCCAGTCTTCGGAGGCGTAGGTCATCGCCGCCTCGCAGTATCCGTCGGGCAATTCCCGCAGCAGTCGCATCGGGTAGTACTCGAACATCCACGAGGCCGCGGGCGCCAGCTGCAGCGTCGCGGACGGCAGCGACGGGTCGGCGTCGAACAGCGAGGTGTCCGGTGGCGCCTGGATTGCGGGTTCCGGTGGTGCGGATGGCTCGTCGAGCACGGTGGCTTCGACGATGCGGTCGAACCGGAACAGCCGCACGCCTTCTGCCTCCCGCGACCAGGCCTCCAGATAGCTGTGGTTGCCGACCAGCACGATCCTGATGGGGTCGACGATCCGGGTGGAGAGCGTGTCATGCGAGGCGGAGTAGTAATCGATGGTCAACGCCCGGTTGTCCCGCGCCGCGGCGCGCACTGCAGCGGCGGCCTGACTCTCGACCGGCGCCGGCTCGTCGACCGCGGCGACGTCGTGTCCATGTCCGGCGGCTCCGGCGGCCGTTTCGATTTTGGCGATCGCGCTGCGCGCCGCCTCCGGATCGACCACACCCGGGATATCGGCCAGCGCACGCAGCGCCACCAGCAAGCCGGTGGCCTCCGGCGAGGTGAGCTGCAGTGGCGTGTCCATCCCCGCCGAGAACGTCACCTCGATGGTGTCACCGGTGAATTCGAAGTCGATCAGATCGCCCGGGCCGTAGCCGGGTAGGCCGCACAGCCACAGCTGGTCGAGGTCCTCCCCCAGCTGCTTGACGGAAACGCCCAGGTCAGCGGCGGCCTGGGCGCGGGTGACCCGCGGGTTGGCCTGGAAATACGGCACCATGTTCAGCAGTCGCACCAGGCGTGTCGATACGGGTGTCATTGACGCCGCTCCTCCTCATCGCTTGCGTGAGTCATCGACGCCGCTCCTCCTCATCGCTCCGCTCTGCATCGTCGCCGGCGTGGATCATGTACGCCGCTCCTCCTCATCGCTCCGCTCTGCATCGTCGCCGGCGTGGGCGCGCAACCGGCCCAGCACCTCTTCGCGCAGCGACGAGGGTTCCAGCACCAAAGCGTCGGCGCCGTAACCGGCGATATCGCGGGCCAATCGGTCGGTGGTTCCGATGTCGAGTTCGATGATGTCGCCGTCGCGGCCGCTCACCTGCCGCGGCTCCAGCGATGTCCCGGCGCGCCGCAGCGCGGTGGCCCGCCCATTGGCCACCCAGACCTGAGCCCGCACGCCGGACGGCGCGTCGCCGACCGCGTCGGCGACGATCTCGCGCAGGTCGGCATCCTTGGGCCTGGTGACGGCCCCGACCGGCCCGATCGGTGTGACCTCGCCGCCGATCCTGGACAGCCGGAACGTGCGGGTAGCGCCGCGGTCGCGGTCGTGTCCGACGAGATACCAGCGGCCTTTCTCGGTCACCACGCCCCACGGCTCGACCGTGCGCACGGTGTACGGCTCAGTGCGTGAAGGCCGGTGCCGAAACTGCACGGCCTGACCGGAATCGATCGCCGACAAACAGCCTCCGAGGACGTCTTCTGCCCCCCGCAGTCCCAACGTCCCGGCGGGCGATGCGATGGCGACCGGCGCGTCCGCGTCGACGTCCACGCCGGCGGCGCGCAGCTTGAGCAGCGCACCCTGCGTGGCGGTGATCAGTTCCGGCGACTCCCACAGCTGCGTGGCGACGGCGACGGCGGCCGCCTCATCGCCGGTCAGCTCGACGGCGGGGAGTGCGTACGCGTCGCGGTTGATGCGGTAGCCCTCCACCGGATCGAACGACGACACCTTGCCGGTTTCCAGCGGGATGCCCAGATCGCGCAGCTCGTTCTTGTCGCGCTCGAACATTCGCGAGAACGCTTCGTCGCTGGCGCTGTCCGCATACCCCGCCACGCTGGACCGGATTTTCTCCGCGGTGATGTAGCCGCGGGTGGACAGCAGCGCGATGACGAGGTTCATCAACCGTTCGACTTTGGAGACCGCCACTCGTAGCAGCTTAGGGGTGCGGTAAAGCCAGTTCGGGATCGACGTGTCGGTCACGTCGACCAGCGACGAGTGACGAGGTATCAAGCGGCCGACCCACCGGCTGTCGGACCGGGACGGCAGCACCGCTTCGGAGCGCCGCACATACGTGCCATTCGCCAAATGGCCTACCAGCGGGTAGCGTTCGTGTCGGTTGTTAATCAACCAGTTCGCAGCGGTCCAGTCACGAGCCGTGGGCACATGCCCACCGCCGGACACCTCATCTGAGTTCACTTAACTCCGAGGCGACTCGTCGCATTCGACGAACCGATTCCATCGGACGCCGTCAAACCAGTTGGTGCCGAAACCCGGCGCTACCAAGCTATTTCGCGCAGCCTTGCGAACTCCAGGTCGACATGGCCGGCATTCAGCGCAGCACGAGAAATAGCACGATCTCTCGCAACCGGTCTGAACCGGATGCGAGTCCAGGGCGACCCCCACGCGGGGTCGTTGCACGGTCATCCGCAGTTCGCGGTGACCACCACAGAAGGGATACACCCAATGGGAATCGTCGATAAGGCCAAAAATGCCGCTCAGGATGTCGCCGGTACAGCCAAGGAGTACGTAGGCAAAGTCACTGGCGATCACCACACCGAGGGCGAAGGCAAGAAGGACCAAGCCGTGTCGAACGTGAAGAAGGCCGGCGAAAACATCAAGGACGCATTCAAGAAGTAACTGTTGTCAGGGAGGCCTGCTACCGATCATGGCGGCAGGCCACCCTTTCCCTCACGACGAAAATTCCTTAAAACTTCAGTACTACAAGACGATTCGCTGAGCCCGACGATTCGTTGCGCCCCGGAGCGGGCACACACCCCAAGAATTCCGAAGCAGATAAACCCCTACGAGCACAACCACAAGGACCGCACGGGCGCGTCTATCGCCATCGAGAACCAACTGGGTGCACTCAAGGCGCGGGGCGACAACAGAAACCAACCCGGACTCTCGCCCGACCGCGGGTGAACTACATGCTGGCGATCAGCCTCTTGACCCGCTCATCGACCGACCGGAACGGATCTTTGCACAGCACGGTGCGCTGAGCCTGGTCATTGAGTTTGAGGTGCACCCAGTCGACGGTGAAATCGCGACCGGCGGCCTGGGCGGCGCTGATGAACTCACCGCGCAGCCGTGCCCGGGTGGTCTGCGGCGGCTCGTCGACGGCGGCATCGATTTCCTCGTCGGTGGTGATGCGCGACGCGAGACCTTTGCGCTGCAGCAGATCGAAGACGCCGCGGCCGCGCTTGATGTCGTGGTACGCCAGGTCCAGCTGGGCGATCTTCGGGTCGGATAGCTCCATGTCGTAGCGATCCTGGTAGCGCTGGAACAGCTTGCGCTTGATCACCCAGTCGATTTCGGTGTCGACCTTGGCGAAATCCTGGCTTTCCATCGCGTCGAGTTGGCGACCCCACAGGTCGACGACCTGCTCGATCTGCGCATTGGGTTCGCGGGTCTGCAGATGCTCGACAGCGCGCGCGTAGTACTCCCGCTGGATGTCCAACGCGCTGGCCTGACGCCCGCCGGCCAGCCGTACCGGCCGCCGGCCGGTGACATCGTGGCTGACTTCCCGGATGGCCCGAATCGGATTGTCCAGTGAGAAGTCCCGGAAAGCCACGCCGGCTTCGATCATTTCCAGCACCAGCGCCGCAGTGCCCACCTTGAGCATGGTGGTGGTCTCACACATGTTGGAGTCGCCGACGATGACGTGCAGCCGCCGGTACTTCTCGGCGTCGGCGTGCGGCTCATCGCGGGTGTTGATGATTGGGCGGCTGCGCGTGGTGGCCGAGGAGACACCCTCCCAGATGTGCTCGGCGCGCTGCGAAAGGCAGAAGGTGGCGGCCTTCGGGGTTTGCAGCACCTTGCCGGCCCCGCAAATGAGCTGGCGGGTGACCAGGAAAGGTAGCAGCACGTCAGAGATCCGGGAGAACTCCCCGGCCCGCACGATCAGGTAGTTCTCGTGGCAGCCATACGAGTTGCCCGCCGAGTCGGTGTTGTTCTTGAACAGGTAGATGTCACCGCCGATACCCTCGTCGGCCAGCCGCTGCTCGGCGTCGACCAGCAAGTCCTCCAACACCCGCTCGCCAGCGCGATCGTGGGTGACCAACTGCACCAGGCTGTCGCATTCGGCGGTGGCGTATTCGGGATGGCTGCCCACGTCGAGATACAGCCGTGCCCCGTTGCGCAGGAAAACGTTGGAGCTGCGGCCCCACGAGACGACCCGGCGAAACAGGTAGCGGGCCACTTCGTCGGGTGACAGGCGACGATGACCGTGGAATGTGCAGGTGACACCGAACTCGGTCTCGATGCCCATGATCCGCCGCTGCACAATTCGAGGGTACTGGTTGAGAGCGCAACTGGTGTGAAACCCCCGTTGAGCAGGTGTGGCGTGATCTCCGGAGCACGCCGACGACTCCGGTAGCATCGGAGATGCTTCTTTCCGTGAGCACAGTCATCAGAAAGGCTTCTCCAGTCCTGTGGACAGAGCCAGGGTCGCGGAGCATCCGCGGCCGGACCACGTCATCGCACATATCAGCGACACCCACCTCATAGCCGGCGACGGCGACCTTTACGGCGACGTCGACGCGGAGGCCCGATTATCCGCGTTGCTTGAGCGCCTCGAGTCTTCCCAAACTCGCCCTGATGCATTGATTTTCACCGGCGACCTGGCCGACACAGGGCAACCCGACGCCTATCGCAAGCTGCGTGGCCTGGTCGAACCATTGGCCGATCGCCTTGGTGCTGAGCTCATCTGGGTGATGGGCAACCACGACGACAGAGCTGCGTTGCGTGAACACCTGTTGCACGAGGCGCCGACGATGGCCCCGATGGACCGCGTGCACGACATCGCCGGTTTACGCGTGATCGTCTTGGACACCTCGGTTCCCGGCCATCACCACGGGGAAATCGCGCCCGAGCAGTTGCAGTGGCTCGCGGCGCAGCTGGCCGAACCCGCGCCTTTCGGCACCATCCTTGCGATGCACCATCCGCCGATTCCCAGCGTGCAGGACCTCGCCGTCATGGTGGAGTTGCGCGACCAGGCGCCAGTTGCCGAGGTGCTGCGCGGCACCGATGTGCGTAGCATCCTGGCCGGGCACTTGCACTACTCCACGACGGCCACCTTCGCCGGAATCCCGGTTTCGGTCGCCTCGGCCAGTTGCTATACCCAGGACCTCCTGACGGCTGGAACCCGTGGGCGCGATGGCGCACAGGCATTCAACCTTGTGCACTGCTATCCGGAAACGTTGGTGCACACTGTGATTCCACTGGCCGCCGGCCCGACTGTGGGACGGTTCGTGTCGCCAGAGACTGTGCAGGCCGAACTCGCCGACTCTCGCGTGAGCATCCTGCCGGCCAGTCGGATACCGCGCGTCGCGCAGCACCTCGCACGCACCTAGGCGAGGCACGGACGCGGATCGACGCTCGAGATCGGCTGCCTTCCAACAGGATCCGAGCAAGATCGAGAGCCAGGCCAGATCGCGCAGCGGCCGGACTTCAGGACGACACCATCGAGTTGGTCGGACCTGGGAAATACGCGCGATTAGCCGGAGAATTCTAGGCGCTTGCCGCGTCAAAATGGCCGTCAAGAAAGCGTCATGATTTCGTCTGTCTCGCGTTAAGAACCCATCATGGAATGTGTTGGCGATCAAGACGTCGTTTCGCCGTGTTACGCAACTCGGTATACAAGTTGTAACGCAACCAACCCAAATTGCTTTGTTCCGTGATTAATTGAACCTGCGCGC
>Ga0224555_1002360_pt1 | contig 22517 bp, 24 predicted proteins | sample 714S23034metaG_FD_180687 | JGI IMG/M metagenome (GOLD analysis project Ga0224555, IMG submission 180687) | Peat soil microbial communities from Stordalen Mire, Sweden - 717 S2 30-34 | ecosystem: Environmental > Terrestrial > Soil > Wetlands > Peat | place: Sweden: Norrbotten County, Stordalen...
AGCCACCGGCTGTGGCGCCGCGACAACGCACGGACGCCGCGGGAATACGTGGAGCTGCTGGAACCGAACTCGCCGCGGCAGATTACGCTGCGGTCGATCACCCGCATCTTCGAGCGGATTTGGTACGGTCTGAGGGTTGCCGCGCACGAGGATTATGCGCAGGCGCTGGCGCTGTTTGAGGAGCTGAGACGCGCATGAAGCCGGCCAATCGCGATCGAAGACGGGTGCTGCTATTTGCGGGCGCGGTCCTGCTGGTGATCGTGGGGGCAAGCCTGCTGGCGCCCAACGACGACTCCGACAAGTCGCCGACCACATACAACAGCGGCACCGCCGGCATCAAGGCCGCGTATCTGTTGTTGCACGACCTGGGCTACTCTGCCGAGCGCTGGCAGCAGGATCCATCCGACCTGTCGAGCGTCGACGCGGCGGACACCACAGTCATCTTCGCCGAACCGAATGTTCCGCCGGAAAAGCTGAAGCAGGTGCGCGCCGAAGTCTCCGCCTTTCTGCACCGCGGTGGACGCGTGCTGGCTACCGGCGCGGAGGGGGCTAGCCTGCTTCCAGACGGAGCTGTCGGGCCGCCGATGCAACTCTTCGGGAAGCTTTGCCTCACCACGCCGGAGGGCCGCGGCCCACTGGCCCGCGCCGGACAGGTGTCGCTTGCCGATCACTTCCGCTGGACTGCGCTCACCCCGGTCGTACACGTGGAGCAATGGTGCGGAGGCGACGCGGTGGTGGTCTCCTATCGCGTCGGCGCGGGCACTGCTATCTGGTGGAGCTCCGCGCTGCCCCTGACCAACGGCGGCCTGAAGGACGACGCCAGCCTGAAGCTGCTGCTGGCGAGCGTTGGCAACCCCGGCGCCGCCGGTCCCGGTCAACCGGGCTCGCGCATTTTGTTTGATGAGTACTTCCACGGCATCGAGACCTCGCTGTGGAGCCTGGCCCGAGGTCTGCCGCTGCAACAGATCGCCTGGCAGGCCGGCGTGGTTGGCCTGCTGTTGATCCTTTCCTTCAGCCGCCGCAACGGTCCCATCCGGCCGCTGGCGCGCCTGCCGCGCACATCGCCGATCGAGTTCGCCGAGTCGATGGGACAGCTTTACCGCAAAGGCGGCGCTACCCAGGCGGCTACGGAGAGCGCTCGCCGGCGGCTGCTGCGCTTTCTCCGCGACCGCTGTGGACTGCCTCGCGAGATTGTCCAGGCCGACGCTGCCGGCATTGCGGCAGCCCTGAATTCCCGCTTTCCCGGCGACTGGAGCAAACTGGCCGAACACCTGAACCAGGCCGCCGACGCGCGCTACCAGTCGCTGGCGCCGCGCAGCGCGCTTGCCCTGGTAAAGGCGCTGGACCACGACCTGAAAACTTTGATTGAGCGCACAACTTAACCGCAACATCCACGATGTGAAGAGGAAACAGTCCCCATGAGCGAGCACGAACAGCCCGACATTCAAGTCCAATCGGCATTTCAACTGATGGAGCAGGGCCGCGCGCAGATCGGCCGGATCATCGCCGGCCAGCAGCAGTTGATCGACCAGGCGCTGCTGACGCTGTTGTGCGGCGGCCATGCCCTGATCGAAGGCGTGCCTGGCGTGGCCAAGACGCTGGCGGTCAAGTCGCTGGCGCGCTTCCTCGGGCTGGACTTCCGGCGCGTTCAGGGCACGCCGGACATGATGCCGGCGGACATCCTGGGCACCACCGTGTTCTCTCCCAAGACCAGCGAATTCTCGCTGCACCGGGGGCCGGTGTTTACCCAGTTCCTGCTGGCTGACGAGATCAACCGCATGCCGCCGCGAACGCAGGCTGCGCTGCTGGAATCCATGGAGGAGCGGCAGGTGACGATGGATGGCGAGGGCCATCCGCTCGACCCATACTTCACGGTCTTCGCCACCATGAACCCGCTGGAGTTCGAAGGGACGTATCCGCTGCCGGAGGCGCAGCTCGACCGCTTCCTGATCAAGATTCGCGTGCCGTATCCGGGTCTCGAGGACGAGCGTGTGATTCTGGAACGCCACCACGCAAGCGCCGAGCCCAAGGACCTGGAACTGACTCCGCTTGCTCCCGTCGACCAGGCGCTGCTGGCCCAGGCGCGGCGGGAGATCCGCGCAGTGCGCGTCGAGCCTGCGCTGTTCGACTACCTGCTGGCGATTGTGCGGCGCACGCGCGACTGGCCTGCGCTGGCGCTGGGCGCATCGCCGCGCGCCGCGGCCAACCTGATGCTGGTCGCGAAGGGCTACGCGGCCGGCGATGGGCGCGATTTTTTGATTCCCGACGACGTCAAACACGCCGCCATCCCGGTGCTTCGCCACCGGCTGGTGCTCCGTCCGGAGGCAGAGCTCGAGGGCTTCGACACGGACAAGGTGGTGGGCGACATCCTGACCGCTACCGCGCTGCCCAAGTAAAAAGGTTCCCTTTGCCATGCAGACCCTGATTCCACAACCCGTGACCGCGACTGCCCGACCCAATGGGCGCTGGGGCCGCGTGCTGGGGTTCGGGCTTACGGCGCGGGCGCTGCTGCTGCTGCTGGCGGGCGTCCTGCTCTCGATTCCGGCGTTCTTCCATGCGCACCGGATCTGGATGATGGTTGCGTGGGACGCGGCGGTGCTGGGGCTGATCGCCTTCGACGCGGCGCGACTGCCGGCGCCGGGAAAGATTGCCGTAACCCGGCGATTCGTTCATTCGCCGGCGTTGGGCATTTCCACCGAGATTGTCGACGAGGTGTTGCAGCAATCGAACGCGCGGCTGGAGGTGCGCGTGACCGACGGGCTGCACCCCGCGCTGATCGCCACGCCGCGCACGGTTACCGTCCTGGCCTATCCGCGCGAGCCGGTGCGGGCGACGGTGATCTGCACGCCGAACCGCCGCGGCGATTTTCGCATGGACAGGATCTTTCTGCGCTACCGCAGCGGGCTGCGGCTGGTGGAACGCTGGGCGGTCGCCGATGCGGAGCAGAGTGTTCGGGTGTTTCCCGCGACCGAGCAGAGCAGCGGCAACACCGCTTTCTACCTGATGCGGGCGCGCCAGATCGAGCTGCAAAAGCGCCGCCTGCGGCTGCGCGGGACCGGCCGCGAGTTCGACAGCCTGCGCGACTACCAGCCGGGCGACGAGGTTCGCGCCATCTCGTGGACGGCGACCGCGCGGCGCGCGCACCTGATCACACGCGAGTTCACCACCGAGCGCTCGCAGAAGGTGTGGATTGTGCTGGACGCGGGACGGCTGTCGCGCACCGCCTTTGAGATGCGCCGCAGCCGGCCGGAGGCGAGCGGAGAGGTGGAGCAGGACGCCGCCGAGCAGCATCTGCTGACCGTGACCCAACTGGACCAGGCTGCGACCGCCGCGGTGATGCTGGCGCAGGTGATCGCGGGCTCGGGCGACAAGTTCGCCCTGCTGACCTACGGACGCAGAATCCAGCAGCGGCTTTTGCCGGGCGCGGGCCCCAGCCATTTGCGCCTGTTGATCGATCAACTCTCCCAGGTCCACTCCGAGCCGTCGGAGGCCGACCACCTGCACGCGGTCGCACGGCTGAAGAATATGCAGCGCAGCCGCGGCCTGATCCTGTGGATTACCGAGATGGCCGAGTCCGCCGGGCGGCCCGAGGTCGTCGCTGCCGCCGCGGAACTGGTGCGCCGCCACCTGGTGGTGCTGGTGCTGCTGACCCATCCGGAACTGGACGCGCTGGCCGCGCGCGAACCCGGCAACGTCGACGAAATGTTCGCCTCGACCGCCGCGCAGGAGATGCTCGATCGCCGCCACGCCGCCGTGCTGCAACTGCGGCAGCAGGGCGTGCTGGTGGTGGAAACTTCGCCGGCTGAGGTCGGCGCGGCAGCCATCAGCCGCTACCTCGAAGTGAAAGCGCGCGGCCTGCTCTAAAACCGCTCTGATAGCAGTCATTGGTGCCGGCATAGCCCACCCCCCTGGGTATCGAGTCGTGCATAATCTTCCAAACAAACCACTTACCGGGGTGTGAATATACCACACTCAGCGAATCTGGTATGGTGTCCTTGTGCCGAGGCGTGCCCTGTGATCCTAGCACCCCGACCGCTGGAGCTGATGATGGTGCTTCCCCCTCGGCTGATTCTGACGGTGGCGAGGATGACTCTGAGGGGAATAGTACCAGTGAGGCCGACGATGATGCGCTTCCTGCGCGCCAGAGGCGCGTATGAGCGCGAGGGGTTACCTTACGGGTTAAAATTGATCTAGGCACTGCCGATGCCAAGGGTGGCGTATGTATAGTGGTGGAACCGGGAATTAGTCCCGGTGAAGAGACCCCGGCAGTGGAGGCAGGCTTGTCCGCACTCACAATTCCACCACGATACCGTCGTGGGGTGGCACAGATAGGCCACCTGTCTGACGCTTCGTTTGCCGACCTAGCCACAGCACTTAAGAAATTGCCTGAAGCAGCAAACGCACAGAAGCTGTCCTCTACGATAGCGTCTGATGTTCCGTCTGTGGGCAAGGCAAACTTGCGCATAATTGTTGAATCCCTAGCGGCGATGCAAAGCATTCAGAGCACGGCGCACGTTGATATTGAAAGATTCTCCTCCGATGTTTGGGGAGCGCTGAAAGAGGATTCTCCCGATCTTGCAAAGGGCCTCGACGAGGAGGCATTCACAAAACGAGTTGCCCAACTGCTGGCAACGCCTATTTATTTGGCAGAGGCGAAGATCGCCGAAATAAGGCGTGAGATTGAACGTCGCTTCTGTGGGGCGAGAATTCTTACCGATGTCAGGCCAGCGTTTGCAGAAGATGCAACAAAGCGTCCTGCCATAACGATCATGCATACCCTTGAGATCACCTTCCACGATGATTTAGGAAGGCATCGCGAGTTCTATGTCAGTTTAGATGATGAAGATTTGGCTACCCTTCAGCACGCTGTCGAGCGAGCTTCTGTGAAGAAAGAGACATTAACTAGACTTCTCAAGAAAGCAGAGTTTGATCTATACGAATAAGCAATGACACTTGCAACGGAAGAGACATTATCGCCCACCACTCCCCCTCCTCCCAGCTCCTATGGCGGGGAGTGGGGGAGACAGAACTTCGGAGAGGATCTCAGGAGAGTTGCGCCCGAGTGGTTTCGCGTAAAACGAGTGGCAACGCGGTCGTCAGTAAATAGGGCCACTTGCTACGCTTTCTTACCACATCATTCGCATTCGCATCAGATCGTGGCCTACGCTTCTCCCGTAGTAGAGGTGGAACAGATAAAACCCGTTCAGCCCTCTCCTGAGGAGAAGGAGCTTTTCAGTAAGCTCGCCCACGAATGGAGACATGAGACTTCTGCCTCCTCTGTACTGATGCAAAAAGTTATGCATCGAGCGTATCAACAGATCATTGCAATTGGACCACCAGTGATTCCTCTAATTCTCGCTGAGATGCAGCGCATTCCAGGCCATTGGTTTTGGGCTCTGGACGCGCTTACGCACGGCCGCCATAATCCAGCGAAGGGAAGCAAGACGCTGACTGAGGCGACCACTGCGTGGATTAAGTGGGGCAAAGCAGAGGACCTCATTTGAACGAGGATGCCCAACTGGTTTCGATGAGCTACCAAGACTACTTGGAGCTTTACGATCCAACGATTGAACACCCCAAGATAATCGGGCACTGGGAACGGACCAGTAAACCCACCTTGGACTACAACTGTCTGGCTCACGCTCTTGGAATTGAGGACAAGTGGTTCGCCCCTGAAAAGGGTGAATTGGGTTATTGGTGGCCAGAGGGGATCGAACGGAAATGGGATTTGCCCACCATCCGTAAACTCCTCGCGTCTTATGGGTTCACGTTAAAGTCCAAAACCCGCGGCCTTACAGAGGGCTTCGTCAAGATCGCGATCTATACCGATAAAAAACGCTTTCCACTTCATTTTGCGCGACAGCTTGAGACTGGGGGGTGGACCAGTAAGCTGGGCGACAAGCTCGACCTTCGCCACGATAACCTAGAATGTATGGAGGGTGGCTCTTATGGTCGAGTACGCGAAATTGTGATGAAGAGGATCAAATAGAAGCGAAGCCCTCGAAGATCAACCCGCCGTTAGACGAATTGCGTAGTTCGCCTTGCTTAGCCGGGTGCCCCGCATCTCGCCTCTGAGATGTGGGCTTGCCGCGATCGAATACTCGCAGACAAGTGACCGGCGGGTGGCCCACCCTTGACCAACCTCAAAGCATCGGGTGCCCCATCCTTCGCGCCTTTGCGAAGGGTGGGATGTAAGCAGCCGGGCACCCCACATCTTGCCTCTGAGATGTGGGCTTGCCGTCACCGAATCCCCGCAGACAAGTGACCGCGAACACATCCGGAAATCAAGAGGCAGGTGCGGGGAAATGGGTTGCCAGCGCTCCGCTGACATTTTGTTTTAGGGCGGGAAGGTCATCTTTGACAGTGATCCAAACGGCCTCATCGTCCAGGCGATCGTAAGCGTGCCGAAGGATGTTTCCCATACCACGAATTTTGCGCCAGTCCGGTCCGGGACATAGATGTTCGTCTTCCGGCTTGAGCCGGTACGCGGCTTCTGTGATGATTTGCAATTCGCGCTCTACGGCTGCCCGCGTCTTGATGTCCTCTGAGTAGGCCTTAAAGTCCATGCTGCCGACGAACTGCTCAATCAGGCTGATGGCCTTGAGAATGTCCTGAAAGTGCATCCCCGGGCCCCTAAAAGACACTGACTGCCTCCCGATTGGCGCGGCTTCGTACGGGCTCCTTCATCGAGGCCGCGGAGGAGAGGTCAACATCTGTGCCGAGCAGGTCGCTGAGGCGAAGTCGAAGTCCACTAAGAGTGAGCAGAGAGATGCGCGAGCCGGGGGCGAAGTCGGCGAGGAGGTCGATGTCGGAGTGCGGTGTGGCTTCGCCCCGGGCAGCCGAACCGAAGAGGCGCAGATGTGCGAGGCCCGCCGCCTGGAGTTCCGGCGCGTGGCTGCGGAGAATCGCGAGAATGCGGTTTGTGTCCACTTCGAGTGAAGTTTACCGCATCTGGGGTGCCCGGTGCCCCGCATTTCTCTCTGAAATGTGGGCTTGCCGCCACCGAATCCTCGTGGACAAGTGACCGCGAACACATCCGGAATCGCCTCGCCCGAGTACGATCAAAACAGCGGGAAACGTAGGAGCGCGGCCTCGTGCCTGGCCCTGCCTGCAAGGGTAAAACTTAGCCAACTCATTGTGCTTTGTTCGGAAGATTATGCAGGAATCGATACCCGGAGGGACACATGCCGGCACACCAGTGACTGCTATGAGGCAGGTCCTCTATGCAGCAGGAATCCCGCCTCTGAGATGTGGGCTCGCTGCCGTCGAATCTTGTTAACCAGAAAGGGACTCCCCCATCACTAACATTATTTGTTTACAACAAAACGCTGGCTCATTCCTGGGAAAATCATCGAGGCCCAGACCGGCTTCCACGCCGGCGTTTCCCCGCTGGGGAGCCGCGCTGTTAGCTCAACGGCGACTCCCCATCGGTGACTCGTTTGCCTCATCGACTCTGGTTAATCAGAAAGGGACTCCCCCCTAGCTAACAATCTTTGTTTGCAACAAAACATCCGAAAAATCTGGGGTTTTACGCGGGAGTAGCAGGCTCTCTGCCGCCTTCGCTTAGCCAAAATCCTAGGGCGGTGAGGAGGAACGCGCAGACGGCAAACTTGAGGCCGATGGGAGCGCGGGTGGGCGACAGGAATGCCTCCAGCGTGCCTGCGATGACCAGCAGCGGGATGGTTCCGGAGATGAGCCGGACCGACTCGCCTCCGGCCAGGGCGAGTGAGTCTTTGCGGCCCAGCATTCCCGGAAACAGCAGCCCCGTCGCGAGCCTGAGCCCCGCGCCGCCGGCGATGAAGATGGAGGGCAACTCCAGCGCGCCATGGGCGGCGACGAAGCTCCAGAGGCTCAGCGCCATGCCGTTCTGGCCGCAAGCGGTGGCGACGACGCCGATGCTCAGTCCGTTGTTGAACAACAGATAAATAGTTCCCAGGCCGGCGGCGATCCCGCCCGCGAAAGTGAGGAAGCAGACGGTGATGTTGTTGGTCATGATGGCGCTGGAGGCCTGCGGCTTTGCGGTCAGGACCGAATCAGTCCACATCTTGTGGTGTTCGATGGTGTTGACCATCTCCGGCCCCAGCATGGCATGCATAAACGCGGGGCGAGCGAGGGTGATCAGCGTTCCCAGCAGCCCGCCGGCCAAGCACACCGCCAGAGCAGTGGCGGTGTAGGGCAGCAGACGGCGGAAGATGCGGGGATATCCGTGCAGCAGAAACTGGCCCACGGTGGCAGCGCTGAGACGCTGGCCGGAATAGATGTAATTGTGTGCGCGGCTGACCAGCTGGTTTAGGTATGCTTCAAGCGTGCGGGAGGAAGAGTCGGCGCGCGCGGCTGAGAGATCGGCCGCGGCCTGCCGGTACAACAGCCCGAAGTCGCGGAGGTCGTCGGGCGAGAGGGTTTTCAGGCTGCTGGTTTCGACGCGTTGCAGTATCGCTTCCAGCTTGTTCCAGTTTTCGTGGCGAAGCGCGATCCAGCGATTGGAGATCATAGAGGATGACGGATTTCGGCGTTGCGAACCAGCGAGACCAGCTTAACATCGAAACTCCCGAGCAGGTCGATCTGCGGCTGCCGATTGCCGGAATTGGCAGCCGGTTTCTGGCAATCCTGGCCGACAGCACCATTCAACTGGTCGCGGAGCTGCTGCTGATTCTGTTCTTCGTGCTATTTGCCAGCGCAGCGCAGCGAAGTCGTTTCGGCGAAGTCTCCGATACGGCGGGCAAGTGGCTGGTGGCCGCGATCGTTCTGATCCAGTTCCTGCTGTTCTGGGGATACTTTTCGCTGTTTGAAGCGTTCTGGAACGGCCAGACGCCGGGCAAGCGGCTGGTGAAGATCCGCGTCATCAAGGACTCGGGCCGGCAGATCACGCTGTTCGAGGCGCTGGCGCGCAACCTGCTGCGCGTGATCGACATGCTTCCGCCGTATCTCTACTTTGTTGGCGTCGTCTCCATGCTGTGCAATCGGCAGCAGAAGCGGCTGGGCGATTTTGTGGCCGGGACCATCGTGGTTCATGAGCGGTTGAGCGAACAGCCGCTGTCCGGGGATTTGAGCCGGAGCATTACAGCTTCCGTCCAGTTGAAGCCCAATCCGGAATCCGTGCAGCGCAGCGGCGTGTATCAACCTCCCGCCGATGCGGTGGCTCGCCTGCGGGCGGAGGACCTGATGGTGATCGAATCGTTCCTGGCGCGGGCTTTGGATTTCGATCTGACGACGCGCGCGGAGATCGCCAGCCGGATTGCCGCGTCCATGTTTGTGAAGATGGGCGTGGCGCTGCCACCGGAGGTGAATCCGGAACGCGCGCTGGAGGCGATTTCGTATGCCATGCGGTCGCAGGCGCGAGCTTAGGCGAGCCGGCAGGTGAATTCCGCCCGAAATTGTGCATATCGTGTCACTCGATCCGGTGATCTGTGTGGTGAGGGCTTGGCAGTTTGAACAGGAATTTCAGTTAACATGATGGTGGCTGTGAACCCTCCCGAAGCTTCACCTTATGAATCCACCCGACCGACCGATTGCTGCTTCCTCATCTACGCTGTCAGACGCCACCAAACGGATCTTGCCGTGGCTCGTCGCAGTCGCGTTTTTCATGGAGTCGCTGGATACAACAATTCTCAACACGGCGGTTCCTGCCATCTCCTCGGCCCTTGGCGTAGGTCCGCTGAGCATGAAGGCGGTGCTGGCGAGCTATACGCTAAGCCTTGCGGTTTTCATCCCTATCAGTGGATGGATGGCGGATCGATTTGGAACCCGTCGCGTATTTGCCTCTGCAATCGGTCTATTCACCTTAGGCTCCCTTTTATGCGGAATATCAAACAACATTCACCTGCTGGTTGCCTGCCGCCTCCTTCAAGGCTGCGGCGGATCGATGATGGTTCCAGTTGGCCGCCTGACTCTAGTGCGAGCATTCGCCAAGTCGGAGCTCCTGCGTACTATGAGCTTTGTTTCCATACCGGCCCTGGTAGCTCCGATGCTCGGACCGATCGCCGGAGGTCTCATCGTTGGGTACCTTCACTGGCGGTTCATCTTCTTCCTCAACATTCCAATTGGCCTTGCAGGTTTGATCCTCGTCTATCTGCATCTGCCCGACTACCGCGAAGAGAACACCCATCCGCTTGACGTGGTCGGACTCATTCTCTTCGGCTCCGGCATCGGGTTGTTGTCTTACGTGCTGGAAATCTTCGGCGAACATACTCTGAGTTCACGCGAGATGTCTGGGCTTCTGGCGATGTCGCTGGTCTTGCTGGTGGGGTATGGAATCCACTCCAGAAGCCTTGAGTTTCCATTACTGGAAATCAAGTTGTTCAGCATCCGTACGTTCCGAGCCGCTGTGAGCGGCAGCTTCTTTACCCGGCTTGGTATCGGCGGAGTGCCGTTTCTCCTGCCTCTCCTCTATCAGGTGGGACTGGGTTTCACTCCAATCCAATCGGGGCTGCTGGTCATGCCTCAGGCACTCGCCGCCATGAGCATGAAGGTGATCATGCCGAGGCTTCTTAGAAGCGTTGGGTACCGTGGCGTCCTCGTCTCCAACACCGTGATTCTCGGTGTATTGCTTATGGTGTTTGCGACCATAGGCTTGCGCACACCGGTTTGGGCAATCGTCCTCCAGGCCTTCCTTTATGGAGGGTTTACATCCCTTCAGTACACAAGCATGAATACGCTGGTCTACGCCGACATCACGGAACAGGACACCAGTAGCGCAAGCTCCATCGCGAGCACTATGCAGCAGATGTCGATCAGTTTCGGTGTAGCGATAGCAGGGCTCGCGACAGCATTCTTCATTCCCACCTCACACTCCAATCCGGCCGAAATGATTCATGGGATCCACAAAGCTCTCATAGCTCTTGGAATACTGACCATCCTATCGACGATTGTCTTCCGGAGTCTGAAGAGTGGAGACGGCGGCGACGTGAGCCTGTATACGGTTCCTCACCCAGGTGGTTAGCTCAGCTTATCGATCCTTGTAGCGCGCGAAGATTCGAATATCAGTAAACGTTGAGGCCAGTTTCCTATTTGACAGCCCTCAGCGATGAGACCTGATGAACAGCGCAAGGCTAATTCGAAACGGCCTTTGCTGCGCCCGACAGTGACGAACCGCCCAGACATAGGAAAAGCCCGCCAGGTGGCGAGCTTTTCTCATTGTGGAGCGGGTGACGGCGTCTTAGTGCGACGTGACCGATGCACTTTGCGACACGCCGATGGCATCGCCAGAGACTACCATGTTCACGCGCCTGTTCTGTTGACGACCGGCCGCCGTGCCGTTATCGGCAACCGGATCGTTCTTACCGAAGCCTGCCGACGTGATGCTATCCGGTGAGACGCCCTGCTGGATGAGGAAGCTTCTGACCGCGCCGGCGCGGTTCTCCGACAGCGTCTGGTTAAACTTGTCTGTGCCTACCGAGTCGGTATATCCCTCGACCTGGACCTTCAGGCCGGGGTACGCCTCAAGGATGCCGGAGACCTTGGCAAGCGAGATCTGCGTGCCCGGCTTCAGCGTGTACTTGCCCGTGTCGAACAGCACGTCCGACATGTTCACGATCAGGCCGCGGGCCGTCTCGCTGGTCGCGAGCACGCTGTTCAACTGCTGGCGAAGCCGCTCACGGACTGCGTTTGCGTCGTCCGCGCTCTTGTTGGCTGCGGCAGCTCGTGCCTGGGCTTCGGCCGCCTGGGCCTCGGCCTGTGCGCGAGCGGCATCGGCCTGGGCCTTGGCGACCTGAGCGCTTTCCGCATCGAGTTTTGCCTGCTGGGCCTGCTGCGCAGACTGCTGCGCCTGCAGTTGAGACGCGGCGGCCTGCTGCTGGGACTGCGCCGCGTCTGCCTGCGCCTTGTCTTTGGCGATCACTGTATTCGCCTGCCGCTCCGCTTCCTCCTTGCGCAACGCAGTGATCCTCGCATCTTCGGCGCGCTCAACCGCCTCACGCGCGTCCGTAATCTCCATCTTCAGGTCGCCATGCTTGTCGCCGTCCAGGTCCGAAGCATTCTGGAGATCGAGCGTAGCCTTCGCCATGATGTCGGCCGCATATTTGTCCGCGCCCGCATCCTGCGCAATCCGCAGCGCATTGTCGGCCTCGTACAACTCCAGCGGCGAGCGCTCATTGCGCGTAATCGGATGCGTCACCGTGTGTGCGCCCGCGCTCTCCGCATACATCCCGCGTGGCAACAGGCTGTATTGAGCGTTCACCTTTTCGAGGACGCCCTCGGTCTTATCCGGCCGAATCACGTTTTCGATCACGACCACGTCGCTGGGCTCGGAGACCGAGAAATATGGCTCCGCAGTCACGATCATTCCGAACGACTGGAACGCTGTCGTTACTTTGATATTGTTCTTCGTGCCCGCGGGAAGAACTTCGCCCAGATTCTGCGCCCTGCCGTCCGGCGAGATGGCCCACAGCACATAGGTCAGGTACTCGCGGCCGAAGCCGTTGGCTGGAGTGAGTCCCTCGAAATGCGCGTCGATCATAATCTTGCCGCGCTCACTGGTCACCTTCGCTTCGCCCTTTGCACCCGGAAGCAGAGGCGTCCCGTCAAAGCCGATCGTCGTCGACCCGCTTCGGTGCAGATAGTTCACGCAGTCCAGATTGCGCTCGACTACATGAACTCGATAGATATAGATGCCGTTCTGCATAGTAATCGGGTTCATGTCCGCAGCCGGCGCATTGACCGAGGTGGGATTCGGCTCCTGCGTCACGGCTGTGGCCGCGAGCAGGCCGATGCAGCCGGTGAGCAGGCCGCCAGAGAGTAAGAAATAGCTGGAGAGTGTACGCGACCTGCTGCGATTCCCGTAGCCGTGGTTCTCCGGAGCGATTTGCGTGCAAAACCGCGTTGGCAGCGTAGAAGCTGCCTGATCGAATATTGCGGATGACATGTGAAATCTCCTTGCGATCCCAAGTGAATCGCGTGCCGCCCCAATGCACACGGACGGGACTGCTTCATGGATGCCCGAATTGGGCCCGACTGACTGACTGATGTGATGCCAACGGCAGGAGCAAAGGATGTCCGCATATTTCGGCGGTGGATGAGCAATTGTGAACAGCTTGCGGTGTGCGGTTTGTTCGATGCTGATGCGGTTATCGCTTTGCGCCCGGGCGAGGAGGCTTCCGAAGCAGGAGGCTCGCTGCCACGGAGAGCAAAGCACAAGGAGGACGAGATGATGGGTGTTGACTGGACGGACCCGAGACTGATTGCGGGCGGGATTGCGGTGGTTGCGATGGTTGTCGTTGGTATTGTTCTGGCTGTGCGATGGCGCAGGCAGAAGACCGCGAAACTGCGCGAGCACTTTGGGCCGGAGTATGACCAGGCGGTGCTGACGCACGGATCCGCCGGCAAGGCCGAGGCGAAGCTGACGGGTCGTGAGACGCGGGTGGAGCGCATGAGGCTCCGGGACCTGAGCATCGGGGAGCGGGTGCGCTTTCAGACGGCGTGGAGGGCAGTGCAATCGCGCTTTGTCGATCATCCGAAGACAGCGGTGTCGGAGGCCGATGAGTTGGTGAGTTCGCTGATGATTGCACGCGGCTATCCTGTGGCGGCTTTCGATCAGCGGGCCGCGGACATCTCGGTTCATCATCCGCGCCTGGTGGAATCGTACCGGTCGGCGCACGAGATTGCGGTGCGGGTCGGCAAAGACCAGGCCAGCACGGAAGACCTGCGCGTCGCGATGATCAAGTACCGGACGCTGTTCGACGAACTCGCCGAGGAGCAGATGCTTGGCGAGATCAAGGCTGTAGCATAGGCGGGTTGCGACCCGCAGAAGGGGAGGTAAAATGCTGATACTCATTATCATTCTGGTGCTGCTGTTCGGCGGGGGCGGAGGCTACTACGGTTACGGCCGTTGGGGCGCGGGCGGAGGTGCGGGCATCGGGCTGGGGACCGTGCTGCTAATTCTGCTGGTGTGCTATTTTCTGGGGGTGTTCCGGTAGGGTTGGGGCGGACGAAGGCCGGCTGGGGCCCAAGGCTAAAGTCTTGGGCCTAGCCCCTTCCTTTGTTTGTGGGTTATTCGTGGGACTAAAGCACCTCGTTAATCCGGAGGAGCCCTTGTCGCGATCAAGCCGCGACGAATGGGGCACCCCGGCGAGCGCAGCAAGAGGGAAACGAAGGAAAACGACTGCGCGAGGAGCAAGTAGCGAGCAATATGGTACAGCGCGATCGCAGGTTCTTGTGTTGGAATGCAAGCTGCCTTGAATGTTGGGGTGAGCGCTACGACCGATCCAGTCAATAATTTCAACACGAAAGCCTTTCTCTCGACCGCCGGCCCGGGGAGGGAGATGGTGTCCTTTCGCAAGGGGCAGTCGATCTTCGCGCAGGGGGACGCGAGTGATGCGGTGTTTGTCATTCAGATGGGAATGGTTCGACTGAGCGCACGCTCGCATGGGGGCAAGGAAACCACGCTCGATATCCTGGGCAGCGAGGACCTGATGGGCAAGGATTCCATGGCCGGTCAGCCGACGCGCACGGTGTCCGCGAACGCACTGACGAACTGCCAGTTGCTGCGCATTGAAATGAAAACGATGGTGGGGGTGCTAGCGAAAGAAGTCGCGCTGTCGAATGCGTTTGGCGCGTATGTGCTGGCGCAAAATCTTCGCTACCGGAAGGATTTGGCGGAGCAGCGATGCGATAGCAGCGAAAAGCGGCTGGCGGGTATTCTGTTACGGATGGCACGCTTGGGTGCCCACGGTTCCCCGGAAACGACCATCCCGCGGATCAGCCAAAATACGCTGGCGGAACTGGTGGGGACGACCCGGTCGCGGGTTTCGCATTTCATGAACCGATTCAAGGAGTCGGGCTTCATTGACTACGGCCGTGGGAACGATGTGGTGCAGATCCGCGATTCTCTGCTGTCGTTCTATGGCGAATAGATAGAGCGTTTTCGGCGGTGGCGGTCGCGGTGGGCACCTCGGCGGTGGAATTCTTGAAGTGTGGTCAATATTGCTCAGTTTGGCTATGGGGCGAACGCTAGACTGAGCCCACGGCGTTGAATCTGTTTTGGACGAGGTGCACTATGGCCCACCAGGTGAGACCCACATTCCCCCACAGGCACAATCGCAATGGCATCGTGGACTCGATCTGCAGCGAGTGTCTGGTGACGATTGCTTCGGCGAAAGAGGAACAGGAGCTGACTCGACACGAGAGTGCCCATGTCTGCGATCCGGTTCGTCTCTATCAGCTTGGAGCTGACCCATCCCGCCGCTTTCAGATCAGCGGCAACCGGCTTGCGGTATAGCCCGAACGTCCGCCGCAGTGGTTCCTATTGACCAGACGGCGGCTGCGGGCTCGCCTACGCTGTAGGTTGTGATAGCTAGAAGGCGGGTCAGATGAGCGACAACTCAACTCCATATCCACACCGGCTCAATGAAGAAGGTTCGTACGACTCGATTTGCCGGGCATGCTTTGCGACGGTGGCGCGCGGCAAGGCGGAGAGCGAGCTCTCAGCGTATGAAGAGGCGCATATCTGCGATCCGACTCATATGCTGTCGGATACTGCACGGCGGTGCTGAGGCACGCTGATCGGAGCGCGCGCAGGATTGGGTGGAACGCTACGATTGGGCTTTGACCAGAAAGTGGCGGGTGTAGAAGCGCTTGTCGCAGGTGAAACAGCGCGCGGGCCGGAAGCCGATGGCGGACATGATCCAGTCGAGGCCGCGGCGGCGGGAGCGATGGACGGCCTTGCAGTGGCAGCGGGGACAGCCCAGGTAGGCCGGGACCCGAAGGTGTGTGGGGATTTCAGCGGATGTCTGCGGTGGGCATCGCTCAACCGCGACGACAGCAGATAAGTCAAGCGGCGAGCCGATGTCCGAGCCGACGCTCATAGCGCCACCTCTTTGGTGCCGGCGTCGCGAATCTTGCACAATGTGTCGTCCTGATGGTGCGGTGAAGGACCCAGGCTTGCATTGATATAGATGACATTCGGAGGGAGGGCTGCGGGTGCGGGCGGGGCAGGATTTGGCAGCGGGTCCGGCTGGGTCATAGCGATGGTGCTGAGGGCAGAGATGGCAAGGCGGGGATCGCTGGTGATGTCCAGCCAGTTCTCGATGGCATCGCTGGCGGCAGCGTGGATGGAGACGCGGGCGCGCTGGGAAAACTGCTCAAGCCGGCGGTGGGTCTTGGCGTCGATCGAGATATTAGGCATCGAACCTCCTCTTCCGCGCAGGGTTGGAGCATGCCCGGGGCAGATGCCCAGACTGTCACGGCGGCAAAGGCCGGGTCTGGTCAATTTTGAACACTGTTCGATAGAGCTCGATCTTGCGTCCAGCGTTGGCGAGAACAGGCCTTAGCGCCCATTGCCACTTGGCGTGGCTAGCTTGGCCAACGCAAACTGGCTTTCGAATATCTTCAGTCACAGGTACCGGTCTATGGAGATTGCCATATTCCGCTCCCAATTTCCGCATCCTATCTCTCAGTGCGAACGAGGAGAGTGAATGATGGCCGAAGCCCAAGAAAAAGCAACTAGTCAAATAGGCAACCCAGCCGCGACCAACGAAACTCATCTCCGAGCCATCAAAATCGATCTCACAGCACCTGCTGGCAGCGAAAGGTCTCTCGGCGCGGAGAGCGTCCGCGATGGCCGACCGGCAACCGGCGACGACGTGGTCGAGGCAATGGATGAAGAGGGTCCGGGCATCACCGCACCGCTAACTGCTGAAAAGGCCAGCGACTGAAGAGGCCAGCGACGGCTGAGGCACCAGGGAATGCCAAAAGGTCAAATCGAACGGCACCGCACCAATCGCGTTGGCTGGCTGCGTGCTGCAGTCCTTGGTGCGAATGACGGAGTCTTATCGACCGCCAGCCTGGTGCTCGGAGTGGCTGCCGCGCATGGATCACACAAGAGTGTATTGGTGGCGGGAGCGGCAGGGTTGGTTGCGGGGGCCATGTCGATGGCCGCAGGTGAATATGTTTCTGTTCATTCACAGGCAGACACCGAAAAAGCGGACCTGCGGCTTGAGCGCCGGGAAATCAGAGTAGATCCGAAGGGTGAACATCGGGAGCTGGCAGCAATTTACGTGGGTCGCGGTCTTGACCCAGCACTCGCAAAGCAAGTAGCACAGCAGCTTATGGCCCACAATGCGTTGCAAGCGCATGCACGGGATGAACTCGGCATCACCGAAGTTCTCAGGGCACGCCCGATCCAGGCTGCGCTGACGTCAGCTGCCAGCTTCGCTGTCGGAGCCGGACTGCCTCTCCTGATCTCATGTCTTGCAACGCAGCGAGTCTTGATTCCATTCGTAGCTGGAATCTCTTTGATCTTTCTTGCTGTTCTCGGCGGAGTGGCTGCACGAGCGGGCGGGGCAGCAGTAGTGAAGGGAGCACTTCGCGTGATGTTTTGGGGTGCACTAGCGATGGGCATTACGGCGAGCGTTGGAACGCTATTCAGAATAGTGAATTAACAAGCTATCGGCAAAACGTCTGATCACCCTCCGCTTTGCGGCCGATATCCGCACAGGAGCAGCGCCCGTGTGCCGCTCGGTGCAATCGCAATCGAAGTAGCACTCGACGGACAACTCGCAGGGAGGATACGCACTCTGACCTAGAGTGGGCGTCGCATTTGCGCTGCTTGCAATGGAGGTTGACAATGATTCATCGAACAATAGGTTTTGCAAGCTTGGCATTTGCGTGTGCGCTGTCGCTCGGCACCACCCTAACGGTGCAAGCCCAGGACCAGAGCACCACCACAAAGGACCAGACAACTACCACGACGACAGACACGCAGTCGAGTGATTCCTCAAACTGGCAGGCACCGCGCGGCTACGACCTGGCTTATCCGGAGAGCGGGACGCCAAATATGGTGGCCCGGCAGGGATATGCTGCCGGTTTCAGCCAGGGCCAGACAGATGCTTCGCTGGGCAAGAAGTTCAAACCGGCGGAATCCAGCGCATACGAACACGCGAAGATCCCAAAGGGCATGGACAAGGATGCTTTCAGGCTGCAGTTCCGCGAGGCGTTCGTCAAGGGATACACGAACGGATTCGGGAAGGTATAACCGCGCCTTCGTGATGCGAGAATGCAAGAAAAGGGCCGACGATTCCGTCGGCCCTTTTTAGCTGTCCAGCACCGCGTCTCATCCCCACACTTTGCTTAGCCCTATCCATTCCAGACGCCGCAAGATCCGCGATCATCGCCGGACGCAATTCATCCCCGACATTGAACGAGAGGAACCAAGGCTCAGCGAACGCCGGAATCCGTGATGCTTCCTTCACATCCACAATAAGAATGCCCGGTCGCGGACCAGTCGTACCGATGTTGGCCGACACTCCCCCTCATCACGCCGATTTCGCGTAGATTCTCTCGCCGTGAACGGTATAGCTGCAGCTTGTTCCTTGAAAAGCTTCCCTTGCATTCGCGATTGCGGTGGGGGTTCCATGCACAACCAGCAAGAACTTATCCAGCTTGATAGCAGTCTCGTATTCCAAAGCGGCCTTCTTCGGGATGCCGGTAATGACCAGACCGGCACTTAGAGCGCTTAGTCCTCCGAAGACCACGGCTCCTTCCAGGACCGCAACAATCCAGGAAACGAGCGGCCCCGAGACTAGCACCGGATCGATACCTGGCATCACAAACAGGGTAGAGTCGAACAATAGGCCCCAGAGTGCTCCTCCAATCGCTCCGAACTTACCCCATCGTCTGATTCGATCGGTGGCGTTGTAGAAGCCCCATGGGCGTTCATCGAGTTGCGTGTCCTTTGCTGCGATCGAGATAGTCGACATATCGATTCGCGCCTTCTGCAACTCGCAGACGGCAGTTTCTGCCTGCTCACGTGTGTCAAAAATCGCTATGAGTGATCCTGGCGTGGCCCTCTTCGACCTTCCAGTGTTGTTGGGGAAAATGGCGACCGGCTCTTGCCCGGAAACGAGAAGGGCGGTTCTGCTGGCTGAGATCATTCTTTGAATCAAACACCTGGCTGGTGCCTCTGTCTGAGCAAATCGAGACATGTCCAGCCGACGCCCAAAGGACACCTGGGCGTGGCGGTTATGCGACGTGCCGGCGAAGCCGCTCCGGGGCAGTCCACGCGTCGCCAGGCTCCGAATCGGTTGTCGACTCGGTGATGTAGCTTGCCGTCTGCTGAGCCAGTTGCGAGTCGACCTCGTCGCCTTCACCATCGGCACCAAGACGCTATCACTCCAGCATTGAAGAATGACCAACTCTTGTGTGTGCCCCCGCTTAGTCCTTTAGACCATCGTGATGCCTCACCTTGACACCGACGACAGCGGCTCTTCTCAGGGCTTTTCTGATTGCCCCGATCCAGTTTCCACAAGAGGAGCACTGGTCGAGTCTTGCCCGGGGGGCTGATCGTGAAGAATCACATTCAGAAGCGACTTATGTACCCGGATGCGGCCGTTGTATTCGATGAAGCCGTGCTGCCGAAACTTGTTCATGAAGTAGCTTACACGGGAGCGCGTGGTGCCGATCATCTCGGCGAGCGTCTCCTGGGTGATCTGTGGGATGAGCGACTCGGGTTCGCCCGGTTGGCCAAACTCCGCCATCAGCAGCAGGATGCGGGCCAGGCGCTTCTCGCTGGAGTTGAAGAGTTGATCCACCAGATCGGCCTGGGTCCGCATCGCGCGGTTGAGCAGGAACTTGAGAAAGAGATCGGAGAAGCCGTGCTCGTCATGCATGACGCGGATCATCTCGTTGCGGTCGATCTTGAGGGCGGTGCAGGCGGTGATAGCGGTGGCGGTGGCCAAGCGCAGTCCGGGAACACTCGCTATCGACTCTTCTCCGACAAAGTCACCGGGACCGAGCAGGGTGATGGTGGCCTCCTTGCCGCTTTCCGAGACGACGGTGAGTTTGGCCCGACCGGTTTGCAGGTAGAAGACGCAATCGGCCGGGTTTCCCTGCGAGAAGAAGGCCTCCTTGGCGCTGAGACGGACGAGACGGCGTCCCAGTCCAGCGCTGGAGAGGAAGGCAGTGATGTCGAACTTCGAATCCGGAACTTCGGTCATGACGATCGCCTCTGTACAGACGCGACTACGCGGGACGACACTCTATCGTCCGTCGCCGCGTGCAGTTCGGAATCGGCACTGCATGGCGCAATGGGCTTTGGCCTCTCGAATTACCGGATGGCCTGGATACCCACATGCCCCATTTCCCTGAGAGGCGGATGTCCCTGAAAACGGGAGACACCCGTCAGAACAGGATGCCCCTAATGTAATCCATGTGACATAGTAATGCGCGAATTATTTGAGTAGTTTGCGCCAGGTCAATTTGGGCCGGGGAGCCGGAATGGCAGAAATCAGGGGTATTACTGTCTCGCGCATCCGCGGTGCGGGATCTCTTTCGGAATGTGCGTGTTCACGCTGGGCGAGACTCAAGTTCCGGTTTGACTGTCATTGCGGAAACGATCCCGCCGCTTACCGCTGCTAGACCTGGATCCAGCGTCAGAAGATACCCGAGATTATGCAGCCAGTTGTTTCAAACTCGTGGACGCGTCCCATCCCGGCAAAGATGCAAACACCCGGACGGTTGAGACGCATATAGACAGGTGCTCTTCCAGTTCGTACCTGGCGCGTTCCATATCGACATTCTTCCTGGCTGCAAACACCGTGCAGACCCGAAAACATGCTGACAAGCGAGCCTCGATGTACTCGCTGCGTCCGGCCTCAAACGCTCGTTCCAGACCCCTGCAGATTGGGCAATCCATTTCCTGCGCCTCTCCGGCATTCTGCCCAGTCAACCGATACGGTCGCGGTTCAATACTGCCCGGAATCTCTATCGAGGCGATATGCAGCCACGAAGAGAAGGTTCCAGTGTGGAGTCCTCGACGGGTTTGAGCAATGCAACCAAATCGGAAGAACAGCAATAGTTTAGGAATTCCGTTGTCGTCAGTCTGTTCAAAGTTGATCACTTTTCAGCAATGGGCCGACTCCATTCACTGACCCATGAGATGGGGGACCTGATTCGATTGTGAAGGCTCGTAGCGGGATGCCGTATGGACTCCGTTCTGCTAGACGAGCGAAGCGTTTGGGCATTGGATCAACGCCTAAGCCGAGAGAATCTGCTAAAGGGTATGACAAAACGATTACATCGAGGTTCGCAAAGAAGCGCGTCCACTGTTAACAGGAGGCCAACCGATGCAGACCCACCCCAAGGGCGCGCGAGCCCGCGTGCTGCTGTCATCCGTTTTCGGACCGTACGCGCAGGATGATGAATTCGGCAGTCGCTCGATCAATCCGATGGAGTTGTATCACAACCAGGTCACCCGGGCTCAGGGCGCATTCTCGCTAAGGATGTTCCACCGAAGCTGGGGCATCATGATGATCCAGGCCAACATTCCAGCGCCAACCACGGTGCTCGATTTTCCCACACGTGAGGTCTTCGAACGGGAGCTGCGCGAGCACGACTATGACATTGTCGGGATCACATCGATCATCGTGAACGTCGGCAAGGTGCGCGAGATGTGCCGCATGGTGCGAGAGATCTCGCCGAGGTCCACGGTTGTGGTCGGCGGGCACGTGACCGCGATTCCGGCGATCGAGACGATGATCAACGCGGACTTTATCGTGCGCGGCGAAGGGATCTCATGGATGAGACGTTTCCTTGGTCTCGATGACAAGGCTCCCATCGTGCATCCGGCGATTGCTTCGGGCTTCGGTCATCGCGTGATGGGACTGAAGCTACCGTTCAAGCTCGGTTCTACGGCGGCTACCATTGTGCCTTCGGTGGGATGTCCGATGGGCTGCAACTTCTGCACAACATCGGCGTTCTTTGGGGGAAAGGGAAAAGTCCTTAACTTCTACAACACGGGGGAGGAGCTGTACCGAGTAATGTCCGAGATGGAGGGTAAGCTCGGCGTGAGTTCGTTCTTCGTCATGGACGAGAATTTTCTGCTGAACAAGCGCCGCGCGATGGAGTTGCTCGCGCACATGAAGCGCAATGGGAAATCGTGGGAATTCTATGTATTCTCGTCAGCGAACGCGATTGCCAAGTACTCGATGGATGAACTGGTGGAATTGGGCATCTCCTGGGTGTGGATGGGGCTTGAGTCGCCGAAGTCGGGTTACAGCAAGCTGGATGGCGCCGATACGCTCGCGATGACGGGGGAACTGCGGCAGCACGGCATTCGGGTGCTGGGTTCGACGATTGTGGGCATGGAGCACCACACACCGGAGAATATCGGTGAAGAGATTGAGCATGCGGTTGCGCATGACACTGATTTTCACCAGTTCATGTTGTACACGCCGGTGCCTGGCACGCCGCTCTATCGGCAGATGCAACACGAAGACCGGCTGGTGGAGGGCGATCTCGCGGACATCCACGGACAATTCAAGTTCAATTTTCGACATCCAGCGATTTCGCGGGACCAGTCGAAGGAATTTCTGGATTGGGCATTCCGACGCGACTTCGAGCGCAACGGGCCGAGCTTGTTTCGGGTGTGCAGGACCACGCTGCAGGGCTGGATGCGCTACAAGAACCATCCGGATCTGCGGATTCGCCGAAGGTTTTGCCACGAGGCGAGGGCATTGAAGTGGAGCTATCCCGGACTTCTGTGGGCCATGGAACGCATTCTCAGGCCCACAAATGAACGCGTAGCAGGG
>Ga0224555_1002362_pt1 | contig 22498 bp, 19 predicted proteins | sample 714S23034metaG_FD_180687 | JGI IMG/M metagenome (GOLD analysis project Ga0224555, IMG submission 180687) | Peat soil microbial communities from Stordalen Mire, Sweden - 717 S2 30-34 | ecosystem: Environmental > Terrestrial > Soil > Wetlands > Peat | place: Sweden: Norrbotten County, Stordalen...
TTCTCCTTGAGAAAGACCTGATGGTGCTCGATGGGGGCGTCATTGAAGGGCGAAAGGTTTTCGCGAACATTCTCAAGTACATCCGGATGGGAGCGAGCTCCAACTTTGGAAATATGTTCAGCGTTTTGGGAGCGAGCGCCTTTCTGCCGTTCATCCCGATGGCGCCGATCCAGATATTGACGAACAACATGCTGTATGACTTCTCCCAGGTGCCGATTCCGACGGACGCAGTGGACGAAGAGCTAGTGGCGCGGCCGCGGCCCTGGGACGTCGGAGAGATCAAGCGGTTCATTCTCTGCATTGGACCCATCAGTTCGATCTTCGACTACACAACTTTCTTCGTAATGCTCTACCTGTTCAAGTGCTGGGATCCATCCCGCGCACCGCTATTCCAGACCGGCTGGTTCGTCGAGTCGTTGATGACGCAGACACTCATCATCCATATCATTCGCACGAATAAGATTCCTTTCCTGCAGAGCCGCGCAAGCTGGTCTCTGACCCTAACAACGCTGGCCATCATGGCCTTCGGAGCGTGGCTTCCGTACTCTCCGCTGGCCTCTTCGCTTGGCCTCGTGCACTTGCCGGGGCTTTACTGGCCGATTCTGCTCGCCACACTGCTTGCCTACTCGTGCCTTACGCAAGCGATCAAGGTTTGGTTGCTGTGGAAGAAGTGGATTTGAACGGTCATCCGATGTTCCTGGTTTTGACCGGCTGACTGTAATTCGAGGGTACGAGCTGGGGAAAAACAGTGTTTCCTGGCTTCCTGCGCTTCCTCGTTAGAAAGGGACTCGAAATGACTGCAAGCAAGAAGGAACATCATCACACCGGGCGCATTGGCTGGATGCGCGCCGCGGTCCTGGGCGCGAACGACGGCATCCTAACAACATCAAGTCTCGTGCTGGGGGTCGCTGCCGCGCATGCGACACACCGTAACCTGTTGATTGCCGGAATGGCCGGCTTGGTGGCCGGGGCTATGTCGATGGCTGCCGGTGAGTACGTCTCGGTCCATTCGCAGGCAGACACCGAACATGCTGACTTGGATATCGAGCGCGCGGAACTCAAGACGGACAATCTAGGCGAACATGAGGAACTAGCGGCAATCTACGTCGCCCGCGGGCTCGATCCTTCTCTCGCGAAACAGGTTGCTCAGCAACTGATGGCGCGAGACGCAATGGGCGCACATGCCAGCGATGAACTTGGTATCTCCGAGACGCTTCGTCCCCGCCCTATTCAGGCGGCGTTGTCATCGGCCGGAAGCTTCGCAATCGGCGCATTGATGCCTCTGTTAGTCACAGCCATCGCCCCGACAGATGGATTGATCCCCCTCGTATCTGTATCTTCTCTCGTGTTGCTGGCACTTCTGGGCGGATTGGCTGCACGCGCGGGTGGGGCTGGAGTGATGATCGGCGCATTTCGCGTAACTTTCTGGGGCGGGTTGGCCATGGCGGTGACCGCAGGCATCGGATGGATATTTGGAGCAGTTGTGTGAAGAGCACCGACAGAAAGCTGCCGATCAAGAATGGGCGAGCGTTAGCGTCCACTTGGTGATGGCGCAAATCCAACCTTCACTCATAGGCAACAACGTCAACTGACGCTAACAGCCACAGCCCAATGCACTCAATGACCCTGAGTTGGGCTGCGTTGCGAGGATTGGTCCCGATAAAACGCCGCATTGTCCGGAGACGGGCTTGTTTCCGGGTTGCGGTCCATTCGGCGGATGTGTCAGGTGTCAGGTTTCAGGTGTCAGGGGTCAGGGGTCAGAAAAGCAGGGACCGAGGGACCAAGCCACCCCAGCGAGCACAAATCGTTCGCTGGGGACCCCGGCAGGGAACAAGGGCCGAGAGAACAAGGGACCGAGGAGCCCGGGGGCTGGGTGGTGTCCTAAGAGCGCGTTGGCGTGTCGCGGACCACGGCGCCGCTGACCGGGCACACAAGAAAAGTGAAGGTTCCGAGTCCTGACGTACCTGAATCTTCAGACGTGCGGCGCTGTACGAGCGGCACATTATGGACGCCGCACACAGGGGGTTTTGAGTCTTTCTTGGTGAAGCATGGATCCGCCATGCCGATCTCCCGGGTTTTGGATTTTTGCAGCATACCCGAAGCGGCGGGATGGAGGCAAGAGCCTAGCTGGCCATGCCGCCACCAACGCGGCGGGGAGCAAATTGCCGGCGTGGAGGCAGAGAAATGGGGCGAAAAAGATCGGCCTATAAGCCGAGATTTGAGGAGTTTTTGGCGCAAATGCGCGAAATCTCGGCATATAATCCCAGAGAATTCTTGAAATGAGGGGATGGAGGCGGAGGAAAGGGGCTGAAAGCTCGGCTTAGAACAGAAGATGACAGCAAAATAAGTTACGTTTGGCCCACATTGTGAACTCAAGTTTGCCGATAATTATGCGCGTTTGCGGTACGGTGGATCTATAAGCGAGTGAACAGTGGACAGGGAACAGTGGGCGGCAGCCGGTTGCCAGCTCTCCGCGGAGGTGTGGGCAGACAGCGGCGAGCGAGGAGCAGGGAACGAGTGAACGAGTGAAGAAGTGAACGGTGAACTGTGGGACCGTGGGCAGTGGTTGGGGGTCGAGAAGGAGCGGGAGATGGTGGCGATGGAGCGGAAGTTGTTGCGGAAGAAGCTGGACAAGGAGATGCGGTTCTACCGATTGGCGGGGCGGGAGAAGGATCCCACGAACGGGTTGCTGCGAGCGGTGCGACAGGCGCTGAAGGTTCCGCTCAAAGAGGTCGCAGAGCGGATGGGGATCGGAGAGTCGAACGTGTTCGAGCTGGAGGAGCGGGAGGAAACGGGTTCGATCATGTTGCGGTCGCTGGCGCGGATGGCGGAGGCGATAGGGTGCAAGTTGGTGTACGGGTTGGTTCCGCTGAACGGGAAGACGCTGGAGGAGCTGGCGGAGGAGCGGCTGTGGAAGAGCGTGCTGGGTGACAAGGGCGGAGATAGCGAGTCAGCAAGTCGGCAAGCCGGTCCGCCGCGGCGGACGAGGCAGTGGGCGAGGAAGCGGCATAACGAAAGTTGGACGAGATTGAAACGGGGGTGGGGCGATGGCAGAGGTCAGACAGATGAGCGGGAAGGGAAGACGGGCGGGACAGCGAGGCAGCAAGTCAGTCCGCCGCGGCGGACAAGTCAGCGGAGGAAAGACGCGGAAGAGGCGGGTGAAGGGGTACGGGGTGGATCGGTTGCGGACGGCGGCGGAGCGGCGGATGGCAGAGAGCAGCGAGGAGCTGGCGAAAACACTGATGGACAAGGCGCTCGCGGGGAAGCTCGAAAGCGTGAAGATTCTAATGAAGCTGGCAGAGGAGGAGAAGGCGCGGAAAGAAGAGGAGAGAGAGGAAGATGCGCCGGGGCTTGCCGATTTGCTCGTTGGCTCGGTGGTGAAGGTTGGGCAGATGTGGGATGGGCATCATTGGAGGCGGGTGGCGCCAAGCAGGATTTTGGGGGGGAGGTGCGCAAAGTCGGATGAGCTTGTCGATATTAATGAGGATATTGATGGGGATGTCTTGGAGGAGGCGGCGTGAGAAAGGCACGGACTAGGGACTAAGGGACTTGGGACTTGGGACGTAGGGTGTGGTGTGGGCGGTGGTGGCGGGTTAGTTGCGGGCCGGCTCGGCGGGGGCCGTCGGAAGACACCACAAGTTCCGGATAGGCGGCGATGGTCCGGCAGTCCCTGTTTTACCCTCATGTGAGATGCTTTGGGGGTTCCCGATTTCAAGGGTCTTGCCAGGAGGCACGATGCTTCGCAGCAAACTCGCTCTTACGCTCTGGTTTCTGTTGCCATCAGCCACCTTCAACATTTACGCCCAGAACATCGCCGGGCAATGGCAGGGGACGTTACAGACTCCCCATCCTCTTCGAGTGGTTCTGAACGTCTCGATCGGGAGCGCCGGCAAACTGCAGGCGTATGACGTCTCGATCGATCAAAGTCCGGACCATATCCCAGTTACGACCATCTCCATGACTCATGGAGAATTGGATTTCTCGATTGCGATGATCCAGGGGAGTTATCACGGAAAGTTGAGCGCCGACGGCAGCAGGATCGATGGAACCTGGACTCAGGGATCGGCGCTTCCCCTAAACTTTGAGCGCGCCACAGAAGCGACATCATGGCTCACGAAATCGAAAACCCGTCTGGTCGCAGTTGCCCCCGGCGTTTCTCTCGAAGTGATTGACTGGGGCGGAAGCGGGCCGCCGTTGATTTTCCTTGCCGGATTGGGAAACACGGCCCATATCTTCGACAATTTTGCGCCGAAATTCGTGCCGCAGTACCACGCGTACGGCATCACGCGGCGCGGTTTTGGCGCGTCCAGCTCGCCGGTTCCCAATGATTCCAACTACAGCGCAGATCAGCTTGGAGACGATGTTCTCAAGGTGATGGATGTTCTGGGACTGAAGAAACCCGTGATCATCGGGCACTCGATTGCCGGTGAGGAGTTGAGTTCAATCGGAAGCCGATATCCGGACAAGGTTCGAGGTCTGATCTATCTTGATGCGGGCTACGGGTATGCACTCTATTCACCCGATTCGGACAACACTCCCCTGGACGCCGAAGATTTGCAGAAGGACCTGAACGACGTTCTCTCGGCTCGGCCTGGATCCGATCACAAGGAGATTATTTCGAGGACGCTGGCAGCACTTTCACAGGTCGAAAAGGATCTCGAAGACAACCAGAAGATGGATAATCTGCTGCCCCCTCCGCCTGCTGCTCAGGCAAAAAATCAGCCACCGTTCGCTGATGCGGCCGCGGCGATCATCAGAGAAGAACAAAAATATACCAATCTTTCTGCGCCAATTCTTGCAATTTTCGCCAGCCCCCACAATCCTGCGCACCTGCCAAAGATGACTGACGATCAGAAGGCGGCTTTTCTTGCTCTCGATCAGGCAAGAGCAGGCGCCCAAATCAAGGCGTTTCAGACGCTGAATTCGGCAAAGGTTGTGATCCTCCCCAACGCGGATCACTTCGTGTTTCTCTCGAACGAGCAAGAGGTCGAAAAAGACATCAGAGATTTTCTCGCGACACTCAACGCAGGTGGGAACTGAACAGGCGGGTTTATTTTTGGGTCGGTTGGGGCACGCGACCCACCCACTGGGTGGGCGCCCGGCTCGTGCCCTGATACGAGGCGGTGAGGTTGGGTTTGTGCTGTCCCACCCTTCGCCAGAAAAAGCGAAGGATGGGGCGTCCATTCCGTTGTGGAAGAGCGAAAGCGGGTTACAGGTGAGGTTGGGTCCATGCCGCGAGTCAGGAGGTCGGCGGTGCCTCTGCGCCGTCCCTACGGGACTCCGAAAGATTAATGTGCGTGGCTTCCCCGCGCTGAAGCGCGGGGCTAACAAACGCTGCGCCTACGGCGCGAGATTGGGAGCGGGGACCCACCCAGTGGGTGGGTGCGCCGGTCGTGCCCTGATAAAGAGCCGTGGGGTTGGGTTCGTGGTATCCCAGGTCCCAAAAGCGGGACCTGGGGCACCCATTTTTGTGGGGGGCGAAGGTGAGGAAAAGCAAAAGCAGGTCCTTCGGCTCCGCTGAAGAACGCCTCGCTCAGGATGACACCGTGAAAAATAGGTTCGTGGTATCCCACCCTTCGCCAGAAAGAAGGCGAAGGATGGGGCACCCAGCTTTGATCGTTGAGGATGGGCCAGCCGGCGATTTGATCCTATTGGATGTTACTTGCCTTTTAGTCCATCGCGCCAGGCCATCACTTCGAGTTCAGCCCGGACTGCGTCCTCTACGGGAACTACGGGGCGCGCCTGGAACTCAAATGCGGGAAGCATCGAGCAGAACTTGTGAACCGTCAGCGGATCGTCGCAGTCCACCAACAGATATCCGCCCCAATCGCCTACACGAATCACGAAGAACTCGATCTTGAAATTCGCTGTGGCCTTCCACTGGCCAAACACTTCAAGGATTCGCTTCTGGGCATTCTCGTACTCCAAAGGGGAACCCTGCGGGCGTTCGTTCCAACTGATCACGTACTTCATTCGATCTCCTTCATCGCAAACGATCTGGCCGGTCGCAATCGCTCAAGTCTACGCCCTCGACGAGAAGTGGCGGGCAAGGAATTCTTCGTTGGGCAGCGTTTGCCGAAGAAGTCACAGGGGGTCAACGGCGCTGTTTGACCCCGAGATAGAAAAGTGCGGCGCCGCCTACTACGGCAACGATGCCCAGAATAGGAGGGACAGGGAGGGAATGATTTTCTGTTTTGTTGATTTGAATTGCGCCAATATTCACTTCTTTCTTTTGGCTCGTATAAGAGAATCCCCCGTAGATAAGCGCTGCAACCCCAACAATGATCAGTAGTATTCCGGCGATCTTCATCATTGCTCCTGTTCTTCAAACGTAGGCATGGTTACGGTTTCTATCTTCGCCAGGGACTTAACCATGATGCAGAGAAGGATTTCAGTGGCTCCCTGCGAGGAATCCCCATGAGAATCTAAGACAATTCCCGGCGTAGTGGATGTTCAGAATTGCTCATTTTGCCGGCAGAGCCCCTGAGAAGCCAAATCTGCAGCAGTGGGGCCAACGGCGGGGTTGGATTCGCGCTATCCCACCCTTCGCTAGAAAGAAGGCGAAGGATGGGGCACCCATTTTTTGTGGCAGGGTGAGAGCGGGCGGGCGGGGTTGGATTCGTGCTATCCCACCCTTCGCCAGAAAGAAGGCGAAGGATGGGGCACCCATTTTTTGTGGTTGGGTGAGAGCGAAGACGGGCGGGGATTCAGAAATCTTGCGAATGGTCGAGGAGGGCGGAAGAGGCGGCGGTTGGATCGGCGGCGGGCGGAGGCGGGATGGGGCTGTTGGGGTCGGTAGCTTCGGTTTGGGCGCGGAGGCGGGCGACGGTTTGCCAGTTGTCCTTGCGCGGCTGAAGGGAGAACCAGAGCGGGAGAGGCATGATGAGGAAGCGGCTGAGAGCCTCGGCATACGGCTCGTAGAGCGCGCGCATCTGGCGGAGGCGCTCGCGGGAAGATTCGTCGTAGCAGAGCTGGATGCCGCTCGAAGAGAGCAGGTCGTAAAGCTCGCGGCTGCGTGCGGGCGGGAGGCGATCAGGAGCGTCGCCGTCTGGGGCGTTGGCGACGGGGCGGAGATTGAAGATCTGCGAGAGGTCGACGAGCGCGTGGCGGGCCATGGCGAAGGTGAGCTGGGCCTGACGAGCCTCAAGGCCGCGGACGCCGGCGATGAGGAGCGATGAGGTGTCGAGGATGGCGGTGAGAGCGCTGAGCCAGCTTTGGCTGTTGTGCTGTGAGCGGAAGTAGCAGAGCAGCGGATAGGAGATGTGGCTTTCGAGGAGCTCGGCGGACCAGCGCTCCCATTCGACAAGGAGAGTGGAGAGCGACTGCGCGGCGCCGTCGCAGGAGTGGCGGCGCATGAGCTCGGCGGCGGTGGGCGGAGAGCCGGCGCGGGCGTCGAGAAGTGCGATGCTGACTTCGCGGCGGGAGAAGGCGCTGTAGAGGACGGGGAAGTATCTCATGACCATGGCGAGGAAGCCGAAGCCCATTCCGCTTTGGAGAATGACGAGGGCGCGCGCGAGCGGGCTGTGCGGCGTGACGTCGCCGAGGCCGAGGGTGAAGAGGGTGGTTCCGCTGATGTAGAGGTCGGTGTGGAAGTTGGAGGCGTGCGAGGGGTCGTTGAAGGGACTGCCGATGGCGAAGTAGATGAGGGCGAAGCCGAGGACCATGGCGGCGGCCCAGACGACGAGAAGAAAAATAAGTGAGAGAGGACCGTAGTAGCTGAGGACGGTTTCGCGCTTGCGGGGATTGGGGAGGCGGCGAGCGAAGAAGCGCCAGGGGTACCAGGTGGCGATGTAGAAGAGGCGGGTGAGGCGGAAGCGGCCGGAGGCGCGGCGGGGAAGGATGATGGTCTGGAAGGCATCGAAGAGCACGATCGAGATGCAGAGAATGCCGGCAACCAGAGCGAGGGTGCGCATGGGGACTCCTGGGGGCGAAGGGCGACCGATGGATTGGGAAACGGCGGCCGTTGCTTGGATTGTAGTGGACAGTGAACGGTGGACAGTGAGCAGACCGTCAGCGGAGCGGGCGAGGTTGGCGGGGACTGGGAGTACAGGGAGCGAGGGAGCGGAGTTGGCGAAGCGGCGGGATTGGCGAGGTTGGGTTCGTGCTATCCCAGGTCCCCAAATGCGAGGGACCTGGGGCACCCACTTCTTGTGGGAGGAAGAGAGCGGCTGACGGCGGGATTAGCGGAGTTGGCGGAGTACAGGGAGCGAGGGAGCGGAGTTGGCGAAGCGGCGGGATTGGGATGAGTGGCTGGGATGAAACGCGACTTTGCCGGGTGGGGGTCGCGAGTTGAGCGCCGATAGAAAACTTTCCTGCGAACAGGTTCGTCGGTAAGCTGTGAGGGCGTGGCGCTTGCCGGCAGATTCAACCGGGGCCACAACCGGCAAAGAAAAAGCTTGCCTCAAGGGATCGCGGGTGGTTAGTGTTTGTGGAGCGGCATCCCCCCTGAGGACAATCGAGAGCGGAGAGAGCGAAACGAAGCAAGCGGTCGGGCTCCCTAATTCCTGGCATTGGAATCGATAGCGGATTTCGAGTGGACAGGTGTGGTTTGGCTATGCCACCGAGACAGCGGGTGAGCGCGTTTGCGGGGTAAGTGGAGCCAGGGACGGGCGGAGTACGGATGGAGGTCGGAACGGTGAGAGCGAGGTTACGAAGTGGATGGATGGCGGCGGCAGCGGCGCTGTTGTGCCTGGGCGCGGCGGGGTGCGGGAACAACGTGAAGGGGCACACGTACCAGGCCGCCGACGATTCGGTGACGATCGAGTTTCAGTCGGGCGGGGCAGCGAGCGTTAGTTTTGGCCCGATCGCGTCGACGTGCACGTACACGCAGAGCGGCAAGCAGATCAACCTGACGTGCGGCGGCCAAACGGAAGTTTTGACGATGGCCGACGATGGGTCATTGAACGGGCCTGCGGATGGGGCGATAGGGCATTTGACGAAGGTGAAGTGAAAGAGCAGGGAGCAAGGGAGCAAGGCAGCAAGGGAGCAAGGGAGCAAGGGAGCAAGGCAGCGCTTCAGCGGAGCTAGCGGAATTGGCAATCACGCGAGGCAGCAAGCCGGCAAGTAAGCAGAGCAGTTCAGCGGGCGGCCGGCGGGTTGGCGAGTTGGAAGCGGGCCGTTCACGGTAGATTCAAGGTGACCCGGGCAATGCGGTGAGAAATTGACGCGCGGGTCTTATAGAACGCTTTACTTAAGGCGCGGAAAGGTGCTACTTTGGTCAGCATCCCCCGCCCCCCGGAAGATAGGAGAACGACTATGTTTTGTCCACGCTGCGGTGTAGAGAACACGGCAGAAAACAAGTTTTGCAAGAGTTGTGGATCGACGCTGGGAGCAGCGAGCGGCGCACAGGGCGCAGCGGAAGCGGCTCCGCAGGCAGTGCCGGCGCAGGCTGCGCAGTGGCAGGCGCCACCGCCGCCACCACCACCTCCGGGCGTGATGCCGCCGCCGATGGGAGCGATGCCTCCGCAGGGGCCTCCGCCGGGGATGATACCCATGGTGTACCAGGCGTATCCGGGAGGGCCGCAGCAGGTGTACTACGTGCCGGCAGCCGCGGCGGCGCACACGCCGCACGTGCAGTCGGGTTTCCTGGACGGAATGCGCTCGAAGATTCGGTTGCTATCTTCGACGGACGCTCTGGAAGGGTTCAGCCTGAAGGAGATGTTCAGGCAGGTGTTTACGCGGCACGGTGTGGATGTGGTGGAAGAGTACATCATGGTGGGGACAAGCAGGACCACGCCGCCGCTGGACCAGGTGGAGACAGGCTGGCCGAAGCCGTGGATGTTCTTCCGCCTGCTGGGCATCCTGGGAATTGCGTTTATCGGGCTGGCGCTTCTATTTCACTTCACCGTGAACGAGAAGACGGTGCCGGCGATCCTGTTTCTGGGAGCATTCGCGGTGCCGGTGTCGACGCTGGTGCTGATCTTCGAGATGAACACGCCGCGGAATGTTTCGCTGGTGTTGGTGGGGAAGCTGTTTATTGTGGGCGGCTTAACTGGATTAGCCACGGCGATGCTTGCCTATATGATCCCGATTTGCGGAATGATCCCGGGAATCGTGGAGGAATCGGCGAAGCTGCTTGCAGTCCTTCTGGTCGTGCGAAGCCTGCGCTACAAATACGAGTTGAACGGAATCCTTTTTGGGGCGACGGTGGGCGCGGGATTTGCGTGCTTTGAAACCTCCGGCTACGGGTTCGATGCCATCTTGTCGACACTGACGCCGATTATAGCGGCCGGTAATGTGGCCAATGGATTTCCGACGGCGGCGGCGCTGGTGCAAACGGTGGAGAACATGATGACCAACCTGGTGGTGCGCGGGATTGAATCGCCGCTGGGACATGTGGCGTGGACGGCGATTGCAGCGGGCGCGTTCTGGCGCGTGAAGGGGGACAAGCCGACGAGCCCGGCGATGCTGCTGGACACACGCTTTCTGAAGGCATTCGCGATTCCGGTGCTGATGCATACGGTTTGGGACCTGTCGATCCCTTTCCCGAACATCCCCGCTATTTTGGCGAATTACGTCCTGCCCGCGGTTACGGGGCTGATCACGTGGTATGTGTTGTTTGGATTCGTGCAACAAGGGTTGAAGCAGGTGAAGGACGAGCAGGTGGCGCATTTGCAGAGCACGGTTGCGACAGTAGAGGCTACGCTGGGGCTGGGAACCATGAGGCCGCCGATGGTGGGCCCAGCAGTGCCGGTGGCGTAAGGGAGACAGGGACTTAGGGACTAGGGACTTAGGGATTAGGGACCAGGTAACGACACTGGAGGAGGAAGAGAACGTATGGCAGTATTCTGCAGCAAGTGTGGGACGCAGTTGGACGGCAATGAGCGCTTCTGCGTGAAGTGCGGAAACGATGTGACAGCGGCGGCGGCAGCGCCGGCCCCAGTTGCGGCGGCACCGCCGCCTCGGGTAGCTCAGCCGGTGGCGCCACCTCCCGCGGGCTATGCGGCGCCTCCTCCCCAAGGCTATGGAGCGCCGCCTCCTCCAGGCTATGGAGCGCCGGGACCGATTCCGGTGATGGGCGTGCCTCCCGCGGCACCGCAGAAGAAGAACAGCATGATGTGGGGAGTGATCGCGATCGCGCTGGTGGCCGGTGGGTGGTATTACTACCACAACCAGCAGCAGGCGCAAACGCCGGCAAACAATCCGACGCTGCCTGCGCCCGCTCCGACACAGCCAGGCGGCGCGCCGCCGCAGCCAGCAACACCGGCGCAGCCGGGAGGTCCGGGGCCAGGTGGACCGAACGCGGCGCTGGTGCAAGCGCAGCAGTGGAGCAGCCAGGAGCAGCCGGCCAATGGCTATGTCCAGGTGCAGAACGGGAAATGGGTGAACGGGTCGAATGTCTCCATTCAGACGGCGGTGCTGGAGTGCGACCAGTACGGTGCGAACCAAGCGGTTCTGGCGCAGAATCAAACCAACTTGACGCTGAGCAACCCACCCCTTGTCGCAGGGAACAACGCTACGTTCAGCTCATTCAACGCGGGACAGGTCGTGCAGGGCGCGAACACGGTGAACTGCGGCATTGTGTCCGTGACGCCAGCCAACTGAGGCGTACGGCGGGGCGATGCGCCTGGCAGCGCGTTGAGGTTCCGCCGCGCTCGTGAGGCGATGGCGCTGCCGGATAGGGTGCCATGACGAAGCAGGCGCGTGAGGCGGAGCGGAGTCCGATGGCGCGGCTGACCGGCGCCGTCTACCTGGCGTATTTTGCGACGACGATCATCACGACGCTCGTTCAGAGCCGCGTACCTGAATCCGTTGGAAAAACAGGCAACCTGCTGGCGTTCGTGCTCTATGCGATCACTTCGCTGCTCTTCTACGACCTGTTCAAGCCGGTGGACAGGAAGCTCTCGCTTGTAGCTGCGCTGGTGAGCCTGGCGGGATGCGTAATTGGGTCGCTCGACGTCTTCCATCTGCCGACCTACCACATGAATGTGCTGTTCTTCTTCGGGCCGTATTGCCTGCTGCTCGGAATCCTCATTCTCGGGTCGAAATTCCTGCCGCGGATTCTGGGCGCATTGATGGTGCTGGCGGGATTGGGGTGGCTTTTGTTCCTTGTGCCTCAAGTCGCCAAGCGCATGGGGACGGGCATTGAAGTCCTGGGCGTGGCGGCGGAGGGATCGTTGATGCTGTGGCTGCTGGCGATGGGGGTAAAGGTGCAGAAGTGGCAGAAGCAGGCCAGAGCCCAGGAGAAGGCTGCGGTCCGGGGCTAAAGCCCCGTGATTTTGTGCGCTCTATTCTTGGGGCTGAAGCCCCACGCTCCCTCCGTCGTGATTCCTTTTTGGGAGGGGCTTAAGCCCCCGATACAAGGCCTGGAGAGGGTTGGTTCGTGATATCCCTTGTCCCAAAATCGGGACATGGGGCACCCTGCACCTTGCGCCGTTCCTACGGGACTCCGAAAGATTGATTGGCTGGCTTCCCCGCGCTGAAGCGCGGGGCTAATTCGCCACGGCGAACGCCTATGGCGCGAGGATTGGCGCGTCTTCCTAAGAATTTGGTGCGTTGGTTCCGGCGGGGGGCTGATTGTGAGCGGCTGCGCTGACGGAGACCTGCGCGCGGGATTTGCGATAGACGTTGGCGACGGCGAGGGTCCAGAGAGGGACAAGGTCGACACCGGGGATGAGCTTGGCGGCGAAGGAGGGCAGGAACTCCCAGTGCCAGCCGAGGAGGTAGGTGAGCAGGCCGCCGACCGAGAGATCGAGAATGTCGTCGGCGGGGGACTCGGCGCCCTCGATGACCCAGGGGAAGACGGCGATCTGGAGGACGTCGGCGACGATGGCGAGGATCATGGCGATGCGCAGGCGCGGACCGGCGGAGACTTTGACGGATTCGCGATTGAGGTCAGTGGGCGGAGGCATGGCCGGTGTCTCTCTAGGTTAGCGCCAACGCGCCGAATGCGGGAAATGGGTTCGACCGCTATCGTCGGAAAAGAGCCGGTTGTTCGGCACAGGGTTCTTTCGCCCCTACGGGGCTTAGGCTTTCCCAGGGCTGCGTCGCCGCGGCGACTTGCCCTGGGCTAACTTCTAACGCTCCCTACGGGAGCTAGCTCGGTGGCAGCTTGCGGCGCGGTTCGGGATGCAACTGCCGCGCAACAAGTGCTAAAACACGGCGCTCGGGCGCATGAGCACCGACTGCGCAACGATGGTTGGCGGTCCAGTGGTTGCGGGCGGGAACAGCCAACCGTTCACGGAAACGAAATCATTCGTTGCGAGCCCGCTAAAGTTGTCGGGGTTGAAGCCGGTGTAAGCGGTTTGGCCCGTGGTGAGAACATTGAAGGAAAAGCCGGTCGCGTTGGGCAAGGGCCACGGGGCGAAGAACGGGCCAGCACCGACGCCGAGCGTAAAGCTTGTGGTGCTGGAATCGATCGCGGTAATCGCTCCGGTTACCTGGCTCGGCTCGAGTTCCACGGCCGACGCGGTGAAGGAGATTGATGTCGGAGGACCCCATGTGCTCGGACTTGGCCCAGCGCCGGTGTTGGTCAGCGTTCCCGGCGTGACGGTGACCTTAACGGTTTGGCCGACGGTCAAGTCGTTCGAGGAGGCAAACGTATAACCGGAGGGGATGGTGAATCCGCTGTTGTCGATGGAGAAGGTGGTTGGGGTATTTGAGCCTCCCGGCCCCCAGACTGCGACCGAGGCCATGGCGCCGATGGGCAAGCTGGCGTTGGCGGTGGGGTTCTGGTGGAGGATGAGCTGGATGATGGTTTCGCCAGCAGGCAGCGGAAGTGGGGGAATGCGAACGATGGTTCCCTCCACCGTCTGCGCGCTCGCCTGCTGCACATAGTTTACCTGGCTAACCGTGGGCAGGCCATTGGCGACGTTGCTCGATATCTGCACCTGGACAATCTGGCCCTGTTGCACGCACTGAATGCTCGGCGTTGTGCAGGCGCTTGAAGGGAAGTTGTTGAACGTCGTGCTGCTGGTGGCGTCGACATAGAGACCGCCCCACGGCAGCGCGAGCTCGATCTCGCCGTTACTGGGGACCGCTACTGTCACCGTGCCTGTGACGAAACCGAATTGCGCCGGCGTGGGCGCAGGCGGGAGCTCGGAGACGGTGACGCCATTGGCGGCGGCCAGGTTTACCGAGAGATCGGATTGAATCACGGTGTTGAGATGGAAATCGATCAGGAATCCCAGGGGCGAATTCTGGTTGACCGTGACTGGAAAGGGCGACGACGTGAAGGTGAGCGTGGAGGAATTGTTGTCGAAGGTGGGCGTGAGCTGGCAGACACTGCCCACTGCGCACGAGCTGCCAAGGGACGCATCGGACTGGTTATAGAGGACCAGTAGGGGATTGGCGAAGGTGAGGCTCAGGCTGTTATAGGTTCCCGCGGTGACCGCTGTCGTGTTGAGAAACGCCGAGACGGCCTGGAGTTGCGACACATCAATCTGAATCGGTGTGGATGTACCGAGGGTTTTGAGGAGCGAGACCGGGGAGCCGGTTGAGGGCGTCAGAGTGGCATCGGTGAGGGTGACCTGGAAGAACAGTACCGACACGCCCGCCGGCGGATTGTCGGTCATGGAGAGGGAGACGGGTCCGCTTAGGGCGACTGGGCAGGCGCAAGTGCCGATCTTGTTAGAGCTGCCGCATCCCGCCAGCAACAGAGTCAATAAGGCGGGGGCGAAGAGGACGGGCAAAGAATTGCGAATCATGAGTCCTCCTGTTGCGAGAGACCATGGCGGCCTTGCTGCCGCGTGTGGCTGTGTGCGCGGCCGATCGAGGAGCATGAGGCCAGGAGTTGGCCCGACGGTGCAACTATAACAGCAACACAACCACGGCAACACAACGGCGGGAGCATCAAGGCCAACTGGGCACACAGCCTTCACACTGTTTGTGGTCCGGGAAGTTAGACGAGATTTTCGCGCGAAGGTTGCAGGGCCAGACGCGAGGTGCGGGCGTGGACGCCCGCACGACAGCCGGTCTGGAGACCGGCGCTACAAACGCGGCGAGGGTGGGCGGGGAATCGTTACTCGTAGCGGAGGGCCTCAATGGGATCGAGGTTAGCGGCGCGGATGGCGGGGATCATGCCGCTGACGAGGCCGGTGATGACCAGGATCACGGTGGAGACGACGATGGAGGTGGGGGTAATGAGGAGGCGGATGTCGGCGGCCTCTCCATTCTTGGCGAGGGCGCTGTAGAAGGTGATGCTGCCGACCATGAAGGAGACCAGATAGGCGAGGGCGATGCCTCCGACGCCGCCGACGCCTGTGATGGCGAGGGCTTCGGCAAGAAATTGAACGATGATGTGGTGCCTGCGCGCGCCCAGAGCTTTTTCGACGCCGATTTCGCGGGTACGCTGCTGCACGGAGACGAGCATGATGTTCATGAGGCCGATGCCGGCGATGCCGAGAGTGAGCGCGCCTACGAGCGAGAGAAGGACCTGCAGGGCGAAGGAAAGAATCTGGAACTGGTGAAGCTGGGTGCGCAGATTGGCGACATGCAAGGCATCGTGGTCGCTGGGGCGGAAGTGGTGGGCGGCGCCGAGGGTTTCGCGGATGGTTTTCTCGATCTTTTGGTAGTCGCCTTGATAGCCGATCCAGACACCGTCGAGATAGGTGGTGTCTTTGAGGTCGCTCATGGTGTTGAAGGGGATATAGACGGTGCGGTTGATGTTGTCGTTGGTTTCCTGCATCTTGGGCACGAGGACACCGACGACGGTGAAGACAACACCGTTGAGGCGAACGGTTTCTCCCACGGCCCAGGCACCGGAGAAGAGCTTAGTTTTGGCTTCAGAGCCGAGGACGCAGACGTGGGCGCGCTGCTCATCTTCCGCGCCATTGAAGAAGCGGCCCTGGTCGGGAGTGAGCTTGACGATGTCGGCATAGGAAGTGCGGGAGCCGACGACGGTCCAGGTGTAGGTGTGGAGATCGTTCTGCACGGTGGTGTCGAGATACTCGGCGGGCGAGATGTGCGTGATTTCAGGAAGCACGGCGCTGACGCGATCGACGTCGTCGAGTGTGAGACGGACCTTGACTCCGGCTTTATCACCACCGGCCTGCTCGCTGGTCTTGCCGGGGAAGAAGCCGATGGTGTTGGTGCCCCATTGGGCAAAGATGGTTTCAATGGTGTGGGAGAAGCCGTTGCCATAAGCAAGGAGCAGCACGACGGTGGCGATGCCCCAGGCCATACCGATGGTGGTGATGGCGGTGCGGCGGCGATTGTAGAGCATTGCTTCCCAAGCCTGGGCGAGAATGTCTTTGAGCATGATGGATCTCCGAGATAACAGCTAACAACAAACAGCCAGTAGCCGGTAGCCAGCCGCTACGCTGTTTACTCCTTGCGCAAGGCTTCGATGGGGTCGAGGGCCGCGGCTTTGCTGGCGGGGTAGAGGCCGGCAGCGATTCCGCAGAGGGTGAGCGAACAAAGGGCCAGCGCCGCGGACCAGGGCACGATGCGCGGCGGATCGAAGCCGGGAATTTTGTCAGTGAGTACGGCCTGCAAGAGGGCCATGAATGCCCAGGACACACCGATACCGATGAGGCCGCTGATGCCGGTGAGCAGGAGTCCCTCCCAGAAGAACTGGGCGATGATGCTGCTTTTGGTGGCGCCGACGGCTTTCATGACGCCGATTTCGCGGGTGCGCTCAGTGACGGAAACGAGCATGATGTTGATGATGCCAACGGCTCCCAGGGCGAGCGTGACGACGCCGACGCTGCCCAGGAAGACGTCCATGGCGGTGAAGATGGCGCTGATGATGTGGGACTCCGTGATGGTGTCAAACTCGTTGAAAGCGTCGGCGAGCGATGGATCGAACCGTGACGCTGTGCGATCACGCGATGCACGGCAATGTCGGCGGCGGTGTTGTCGTTCTTGATGGTGGGGTTGTACTGGATGGAATTGAGCGCGTCCTGGGGAATGTTGTCGCCCTTGAGGGGAAAAAACTCCTGCATGGTGGTGATGGGGATGTACATTTTTTCGTCGTCGTAGGTGTTGTTGCCGCGGCCGACCTTGGCGCCTACGCCGATTACAGTGAAACCGATTCCGTTGATGGAAATGGTCTGGCCGACCATGGGGCGGCCCTGAAAGAGGATGGAGGCGGATTTTTGCGCGATAAAGACAACGCGGCGGACATCGCGGACGTCTTCGTCATCGAGAAAGCGGCCGGCAGCAATGGGCAGGTAGCGGACGACGGTGTAGCTGGGTTCATTTCCGCCCAGATGGGCGGAGGTATTGCTCCACTGGCTGACTTCGTAGAGGTCGGAGCGCGCCAGCTCGCCGGTGACGGCACGAACCTCGGGAAGGCGGCGGATGGCGGCCTCGTCGCCGAGCGTGAGCTCATAGGGGCGCATGCCGGTGTGCTGATTGGCGAGCGCGGGGATGGTGCCATTCATGACCATGACGACGTCGTCGCCGAATTGAGACAACTGCTTGTGCTGGCCTTCGCGGAAGCCCTCGCCGAGGCCCACGAGGACGAGCAGGGAGCCGACCCCCCAGGCGATACCGAACATGGTGAGAAAGCTGCGCAGCTTGTTGGCCATGATGGCGCGGAAGACCTGCCCGAGAGTGTCAGAAAAACTGCGCATGACGATAAGACGGCGCGAGGCCGACTTTGAATGCTCCTTATATATGAACAATACGACGAAGATACGGAAGCGGTTCCGCGGAAAAGGGGGTGGCCGCATGCGGGGGATGGCGTACTGCCCCCAGAGGGATTCGGTTTGGCCCGTTGGGGTGATTTGTATCACGGAGTGGAACCGTGATGCACCGCCTTGCGTAGTACAGACGAGCGGGTTACAACGGTAGTCAGTCACCGTCTGAACTCGTAGATCATTTTATGGTCCGGCAACGTCCGCTGGGAGAGCAGCGCTCTTCACGCGATTTTTCGAGCGGTTATCCAATTCCGGTGGCGCAGTAACGGCCTTGGTAGGTGGCTTTTCCTTGAGGGAAAAGACCCATGAGATTAAAGGTTCCCGATTGCACCAATTGGAGAACCGCTGTAGGGGGATATTGTGGCAGCGTCGCGTAAGAACAAGAAACTCTGGATTATTGTGGGCACGCTGGGCGCACTTGTGGTGCTTATCGTGGGATTCGCGCTCTTCCGCTTGGCAAAGGGAGACCCAATTGACCCGAACCGGCTGGCCAAGGTGACGCGTGCCGACGTGGCCAAGTCAGTAGTGGCGACGGGCGACATCCAGCCCATCACGAAGGTGGAAGTAAAGGGCAAGGCGTCAGGGATTGTGGAAAAACTCTTTGTGGACATTAACGATCGAGTTCATAAAGGCCAGCAACTGGCGCAGCTGGATCAACAGGAGATTTCGGCGCAGGTGGACGCGGCGCGTGCGCAATTGGCCAGCGCCCAAGCCAACGTGACCACGTACGAGGCCAACATCGAGCAGGACAAGGTGAACGCCGCGGCACCGGACCTTCCGATGTACAAGGCAACGCTGGACCGGAACCTAGAGATGAATAAGGAAGGGATCGTGAGCCGGCAGACGCTGGACGACGCGAACCGCGATTACCTGGCGGCGCTGACGAAGCGTGACTCGGTGAAGGCGCAGATTGGCGTGGACACTGCCAAACTGAAACAGGCGCGCGCGCAGGTGATGCAAAGCCAGGCCAGTTTGCAGCAACTCGAGGAGCAGCTTTCATACACGACGATTGTTGCGCCCATGGACGGCGTGATTCTGTCGCGCGACGTGGAGATCGGCGACGCGGTGAGCTCGATCCTGGTGCTGGGGTCGACGGCCACGCTCATCATGACCGAGGGCGATACGTCAGAGGTGTATGTGCAGGGCAAGGTAGACGAGGCGGACATCGCGCACGTGTACATGGGGCAGCCCGCGCGCATCAAGGTGGAGAGCTTTCACGACCGGATGTTTTACGGAAAAGTGACGAAGATTGCACCGATGGGCGTGGCGAAAGACAACGTGACGACATTCGAGGTCCGCGTTTCGATCAACAACCCCGGGGGCGAGCTGAAGGCCAACATGACGGCCAACGCCGAGATCATGCTAGACGAGCACAAGGGCGTGCTGACGGTGCCGGAAGACGCGGTGATCTACGACAACAAGCAAAACGCGTCGGTGGAGGTCCCGGACAGCCATCAGAAAGAGGGCTACCGCAAGGTTCCTGTGACGGTCGGGCTGTCGAACGGATCGGTGACGGAGATCGTGAGCGGCGTGAAGGAAGGCGACCAGGTGGTGCTGCAGCAGTAGGGGGGCGTGCCAGAGAGGTGGGTCCAGCGGCAGGTCTTCAAGGAATCGGGTCGTGGGTCTGTTTGAAAGAACCCTCCCTCAGGGGCTGAAGCCCGGAATTGTTTGAGCCGTCTTGCGGCATGGCTAAAGCCAAGCCCTGATACAGGGCCTGTGAGTTTGTGTTCGCGGTATCCCACCCTTCGCCAGATCTCCAAAAAGCGGGTCATTCGACTCCCCATCGTCCGCCGCGGTGCTCCCGGCATTTCGCAGGAGTCTTTCGCGCGCTACGTGAATCCAACAGGGAAGCTGTCCTTTCCTGGAGGATCACATGGACTTGAAGCTCGCCGAGAAGACCGCGCTCGTGACCGGATCGACCGCGGGAATTGGCTTTGCCATAGCGCGATTGCTGGCGCGCGAGGGTGCACAGGTCTATGTGAACGGGCGCACACAGGCGCGGGTGGACGCAGCGATCGCTGCCATTCGCAGCGATGTTCCTGGGGCGAAGGTCGAGGGTATTGCCGCCGACTTTTCCAGTTCCGCCGCCGCCGATGCCATCGTTGCCAAGCTGCCGGAAGTCGATGTCCTGGTGAATAACGTTGGCATCTTCGAAGTGAAACCCTTTGCCGAGATTGCTGACGCCGATTGGTATCGCTTCTTCGAAGTGAACGTGATGAGCGGAGTCCGGCTCTCGCGGCACTATCTGGCCGGGATGCTCAAGAAGAATTGGGGCCGCATCGTCTTCATCTCAAGCGAGTCGGCGGTGCAGATCCCCGTGGAGATGGTGCACTACGGAATGACCAAGACGGCACAGGTGGCAGTGGCGCGGGGAATCGCGGAGACTGCAGCGGGGACAGGCGTCACCGTGAACAGCATTCTTGCCGGGCCGACGGCCTCGGAAGGCGTGGGCGCATTTGTCGCGTCGATGGCGCGCCAGCAGAACAAGCCGGCCGAGCAGGTCCAGCAAGAATTTTTCGTGCAGGCGCGACCTTCGTCGCTGCTCAAACGCTTTGCCACGACCGACGAAGTGGCGGCGCTGGTGGCTTATGTGGCCGGTGAGCCTTCGTCGGCCACCAACGGCGCGGCGCTGCGCGTGGACGGGGGCGTGGTGCGGGCGATTCTCTGATTTCCGCCGATTCTTTGACCACTGCCGGTTTGCGTTCGCGGTATCTTACCCTTCGCAAGAATTCCAAGAAGCAGGTCCCCATTCGACTCTGATCGTCCGCTGCGGCGGACGATGGTCGGGATGCCATTGCCTTCGGTGATCCCGCTGAGCATGTGCGTCCCCAAGGAAACTTAGCAAGCTGAAATACTGTTAAGGCCGTGCGCCAGCCTGGGGAAAGGATAAGCATCGCCGAATGAAAACGGGCTCAGCGATCATCATCGGGGCAGGTCCTGCGGGACTGACTGCGGCAATCGAGCTCCAGCGTCATTCCGCGATCAAGCCCATCGTGATCGAAGCCAGCCAGGAGATTGGGGGCATCTCGCGGACCGTTCTCTACAAGGGCAATCGCATGGATATTGGCGGGCATCGCTTCTTTTCGAAGTCGGACCGCGTGATGCGCTGGTGGCTCGATCTGATCCCGGTCGAGGCGGGCGCGAGCAAAGATGGTCAGCTCCGCCATCAGGGGCAGGAACGGGACGTTCCGGCATCGTGTTCGGCCTCCGATCCCGCAACTGAAGACAGGGTGATGCTGGTTCGCCAGCGCAAAAGCCGCATTTATTTTCTGCGCCGTTTCTTCGACTACCCGATCAGCCTGACCGCGGCAACGTTCAGAAACATGGGCCTGGTGCGCACCATTCGCTGCGGCATGAGTTACATGCGTTCGGCGCTTCTTCCCAAGCGCGAAGAGCGAACACTGGAAGATTTTTTGATCAACCGTTTTGGCAAGCAGCTCTACCTGACCTTCTTCAAGTCGTATACGGAAAAGGTGTGGGGCGTGCCTTGCAACGAGATCAGCGCAGAATGGGGCGCGCAGCGAATCAAGGGCCTGTCGCTCAAAGGCGTGGTGGTCCATTTCCTCAAAAAAACGTTCCGCGCCAAGGAGTCCGGGGATATTTCGCAGAAGAAGACTGAGACAACACTGATTGAAAAGTTTCTCTACCCCAAACTCGGCCCCGGCCAGTTATGGGAACATGTGGCGCGGCTGGTCGAGGAAGCTGGGGGCGAAGTCCACAAGGGCATTGCGATCGACAGGGTCGACGTCGAAGGCAGCAAGGTGATTGCAATCGAGGGCGTGAATGCGGCTGGAGAGAGTGTTTGCTTCGCCGGCGATTATTTTTTTTCGACCATGCCGGTGCGCGACCTGATTCGCGCTTTCTCGGTCCCTGTTCCGACTGAGGTCGTCGAGGTGAGTGAAGGCCTGATGTACCGCGACTTCATCACCGTTGGCCTGTTGGCCAGCAGGCTCACCGTAACCGAGAAAGATGGCACGCCCCTGAAAGACAATTGGATCTATATCCAGGGGCCGGACGTGATGGTGGGCCGGCTCCAGGTATTTAATAACTGGAGCCCATGGTTAGTGGGCAGCAAAGACAAGGTCTGGATAGGTTTGGAATATTTCTGCAACGATACAGACCCCTTGTGGAAGTTGCCGGATGAAGAGATGGCTAAGTTCGCAATCTCCGAGGTGGCAAAAATCGGCGTTCTGAGGGCCGAGGACGTAGAGGACTTTCATGTCGTCCATGTTCCCAAGACTTATCCAGCTTATTTCGGCAGTTACGACCGTTTCGATGTTATCCGCAGTTATGTCGATCGCATTGAGAATCTATTCCTGGTGGGCCGCAACGGCATGCACAAATACAACAACCAGGACCACTCGATGCTGACCGCGATGACCGCCGTCGAGAATATCGTGAATGGCGTCACTGCAAAAGACAACATCTGGGCGATCAATACGGAGATGGAGTATCACGAGGAGAAGGCGGAGAAGTAACGCGCTCAAAAATCAAGTGACAACGTTTCCCCACCAACCCAAAGCCGACCGGCATAACACCGCAAAACACATGGGTAAATCGATAGCCATCATGGTCGAGCAGTCGAATCTTCGGATTCTCGACGTCGATTGGCATTACCGGATCATTTGAATTCTGCTCGACAACCACGACATCAGGCCTGGCGGGCAGAATCTTCACGAACATTTCCTCACTTAGATTGCCATTCCTCCACAACCAGAATGGTTCCGGCAGGTTGATGAAAATATTGCGATCAAAGTAAGGCAGTATCCCAATCGCGAAGAACCCTTGACCTTCAGGGTCATAAGAGTAAGTGACGGCTAGTACATCGACCGCGTAAATGAGTAATTAATTTGCCGGCGCGCCTGTTTTCTGGTGAACTTCCACCGGATCGTGATGTGATCGCTATTGGCACGTCG
>Ga0224555_1002364_pt1 | contig 22486 bp, 31 predicted proteins | sample 714S23034metaG_FD_180687 | JGI IMG/M metagenome (GOLD analysis project Ga0224555, IMG submission 180687) | Peat soil microbial communities from Stordalen Mire, Sweden - 717 S2 30-34 | ecosystem: Environmental > Terrestrial > Soil > Wetlands > Peat | place: Sweden: Norrbotten County, Stordalen...
TCGCTACCTCGTCTTGCATCGGCCTGCAGCCCGGCGGGCCTTAGAGAATTCTCGTCTGTGTGTCCTCGGTCTAGAGCCGCGTCGTCCTCGGGTCCGCGTGCCCAGCCGCATCCTGGACCTCTCGCAGGCTCGCGCCAGCATCAAGACTGAGTGTCTCCCTACAGCCCTACCGCGCTGGCGGCGTTCTCACGAAACAGCGAGCCCTCGCGGATGTACCGGCGAAGCATGGCCGTGCCCTTGTGGCCTATCTGCTCGGCTATGACGCGCTCTGGGACACCGGCAGCAGCAGCCGAGGTCGCAAGGCCGGCTCGCAGCGAGTGACCTGCCATGTCGGCGGGGTCGAGTCCGGCCCGGGCAGCGTGGCGCTTCAACACGAGCGCCACCGCCTGGGCGCTGAGTCGTGTTGTCCCGATGTGGCCATGGCAGTCCACGGGGCGAAAGGCTGCTCCCTCGATAATGCCCGAGACCTTGAGCACCCCGAATAGCGGGCCGTACGGGACACGATCAGCGCCTGGGACCCCTTCGGGACGAGATTCTGTGTGAAATCGATCGCTCGGCTCGAATCGCTGTTGTGATCGAGCGGCAGGGATGCGCCGCGACGGTCCTAGTGCACTCGGCGCTCGTGGGTGGGAGGCCATGCCGTCGGAGACGACGAGGGCTCCTCGTTCGACGAGATTCGTGCGCCCATCCCGTCGATGACGCAGATGCCGGCTCGGCTCGTGTCCCGGGCGTAGGTCGCCAACATCGTCGAGACAGTGTCGGCGACGTCTTCCGGCGAGATCCTCAGCGATTGGGATGCAGCCGTGGCTGCCGAACCGCGACTTGGTGAGCAACGCTCAATGCGCTCCGGTACGAGCCCTGATCAGCGGGATCACTGGTGCGAGCAAGTTGAATTTGGCGCCGCCGTGCACTGGCCCGAAACTGAGCTTCTCCGCTGGGAGTGGCTTGCACATGTAGTTTCCCTGTGCAAGATCGCACCCGAGCGATGCCAACAGAGCGTAGGTCTCCGCGTCCTCTACGCCCTCAGCGACTACGCGCATGCCCAACGAGTGACCGAGATCGATCGTGGCGCGGATGACGGCTCTGCCTTTGCGATCATCAGCGGAGGCAAGTCGTTTGGTCAACGCGATGTCTATCTTCAGCTCGCTTACCGCCAGATCGCTCAAATAGGCCAAGGAAGAGAAACCTGTCCCGAAGTCGTCGACGGAGACAACGAGGCCGAAACGGTCCAGCCGTTCGATCACCTCTTGGGATTTCTCGCGATCAGCCATCATGTTCGTTTCGGTGACCTCGACGACCAGACAATCGGCCCCGAGATGGTATCGAGAGAGCAAGAAGCGGATCCGATCGGGTAAACCTTCATCGAGAAGATTGGTGGCGGAGAGGTTCACCGAGACGTAGAGGCGGCGTCCCCCTTCTCGCCAGGCCGCACACTGGGTGAGAGCGGCCTCCAAGACAAAGTCGGTCAGCGGCCGCATGAGACCTGCTTCTTCGGCGAGCGGGATGAACTCCGTGGGTGAGAGGACCCCGTACTCGGGGTGTGGCCAACGGATCAGCGCCTCCACGCCAAGGCTCTTGCCCGTTCGCAGCTCGTATTGAGGTTGGAAATACAACTGGAAGGCCTTTGCGGTGATGGCATCCCTCAGCTGCTCAATGAGTCGGAGGCGGTTCTGCCCTCCATCTGGGAGAGTTTCGTACATTCGGTACGAACAACGAGCTGCCTTGGCCCGATACATCGCAACGTCGGCACAACGGAGCAGCTCGGTGCTCTCGCGAGCGTGTGTCGGCGCCAGCGCGATGCCGATGCTCAGCGTGACGTGCAAGCTCGCAATGTCCAGGATGAACGGTTGCTCAAGTTGAGCGGTCAACCGCTCCGCGACTGTCCTGGCGTCGCGAGCGTCAGCATCGCCCAGGACGACACCGAATTCGTCGCCGCCCAGTCGTACCAGCACGTCCGACTCCCGCAGCGCCGCTCTAAGACGCGGCCCCAACATGAGGAGGATCTGATCGCCGACCGGATGCCCGAAGCTGTCGTTGACCTCCTTGAAGTGGTCGAGATCTATCAACAACAGGGCAAGGTGCTCCTTGGCCACCGCCGTGGGTGCCGAGGAAAAGAAGTCGTCGAGCACAGCCATCAATTGGCGACGGTTGCCCAGTCCCGTCAAGTCGTCGGTCAGGGCTTGCAGCCTGTGCGACTCGGTAAGGATGCTCAGCTCCCGCAACCCGAGCACCGATCTCAGTCCCGCAGTCAGCACCGTTGCCGTAGCTAGCACCAACGCGATGCGGTCAACGTGGCCCACCGAGGCCCAAAGGAGCACAACGAGACTGCTCACTACGGCCACCGCCGGTACGGCAAACTGAGACCGTGACTCACTTTGTCGCTCCTTTGAAAGCACTCCCGGCTGCCATATGGCCAGTGAGATGAGGAGAATGGCGGCCGGCCAGGAGGCGACGAGCAGGGTTCCCACCCGATAGGTAGCGGCCGAGGACTGAAAGAGGTGGGCGACGTCGCCTACTACGTTCAGCACACATGCCAGGACGAGAAACAGCCAGCGACGGTTTCGCCAGCCTACGATCGCCAAGCCCCCGATCACGAGTGCGAGAAGTCCCAGATCGGCTACCGGATAGGCGAGGCTGGTAGCCAGCTTTGCAGGCGGGCCGCCTAACTTGCGCACGATCGCGTCGAAGCCGAAGGCCACAGTGAGGGCGGCGGCGCCAAGACCTGCCACGACGCCCTCTAACCAGCTGCTGAGGGGCTGATCCTTGATTTCCCTGCGCGTCAGGACAATCAAACCCATATAGGCGAGCGGGTAGAAAAGGAGGCGACAGAGATCGGCCCACGACGGCGTCGGTGGATTGCTACCGCCTTGGGTCTCCAAGGTCCACACTATGTCGCCGAGAGACCATGCGAGCAGGCCGCTTCCGAGGACCAGGGCTACCCACCGATCCTGCCGGTCGGCGATTGCGCGCGCGAAGCACAACCCGCTGGCAATGATCTCGAAACCGTCCAACGGCCACCTGTTGACGAATGTCCACCATCCGCCACCTGGATTGGGAACAAGCGCGACAACGACGTAGGCCGCGAACAGGACCGATAGTACGCTGAAGCCGAAGGCAGCTGCCGCCCCTAGGCCGCGACGATACCCATGCCTCTCGAAGGCTCGAGCGCGTTCTGCTGCGATCGTCGACACGACGGTCTCCACTAATGGATTATCGGCAGCACTTGGCCTTTAGATAAATGGCAACGTACCGCCAGAACCGTCACGCCCGTCAGTGACAAGTGTGCTTTGGTAGATGGTGCATCGACTCGGCCCGTGGCTTGGCATCTCTTCCGGATCACGGCGCGTCCTTGAAGCCGTTTGCAATCCCGCGCGAGGACCCTATGTACGAGTCGATGTCTCTGATTGCGTCGTTCAGCTGAGGGCCGGTATCGCTTGAGTCCACGCCACTGCGAGCACGTCGGCTCATCCCGTTCAGCGCCAAGAAGCTCGTTCAACGACCATGCCATTACCAATAGCGGAGCGTTCGGACCACCGGGTCGCATCGCCTCTAGCTTTCCGAGGCTGATCCTCCGCCGCCCGATACAGCCAGTAGCCCATGAACAGGCTTTTCCGTGGCCGGCGCGCCCACCCGCCGCCTCCTTCCTACAGCCCAACCGCACTGGCGGCGTTCTCACGGAACAGGGAGCCCTCGCGGATGTAACGGCGAAGCATCGCCGTGCCCTTGTGGCCCGTCTCTTCGGCGATGACGCGCTCGGGGACCCCGGCCGAAGCAGCCGAGGTCGCAAGGCTGGCCCGCAGCGAGTGACCTGCCACCTCGCCGGGGTCGAGCCCGGCACGGGCAGGGTGGCGCTTCAACACGAGCGCCACCGCCGGAGCGCTGAGACCTGTCGCGCCGATGTGGCCATGGCGGTCCACGGGACGAAAGGCGGCTCCGTCTGTGACGCCCGAGACTTCGAGCCACGCGCGCCAGGCGCGGACCGGGCAGGTAACCGGGTTCGACCCGTATGGGATGCCGACGGTGCGCCCGGTGCCCTCCTGGTCCGTCTTCAAGTACCGGAGGCGGACGGTGAGCCCGTCGGTTCCTTCTGTGATGTCTGCCCCTCGACCATCGCGCGCGGCATCGACCAAACCATGACATCGGTCTTGCGACGCTTGAACCGGTCGCGCCTAGCACTCGCCTGCATTGCAGTCTTGGGCCTCGTGACGGCAGTAGCGGCTATCGCGGCCGTGGTCTGGAACTTCCACTCGAACTTGAACTTCGCAGGTCGGGCACCCTTGTACGGATACGTCGCTTACGTGGCAGAGGGTCTCGCGACTGTCATCCCAGCACTTGCCTGCTTAGTGATCGCGGCGAGGGCCTGGGCACGGGGTTCCTACTTGCTCAGGGCCGACGAACCGGACCCGGCGTACGAGGACGAGCCAGAACAACCGGCTGAACCCGAGGCTGTTCCGTAGCCCTCGGTCGTGATGTTCCAACCATCATTCCAAGCTAAATGGTCCTCTCAAAAAGGCTGCTGGCTGAGTAGTCCCAATCACAGTCGGCAATGTTGGCCTTGAGCCATTCGACCGACTTCTTCGCGCTCCCGAGTCCCATTGGTCGGACGGACTCAGCGATGGGATCGCCATCTGCATTGAAAAGAACCCATTGCCACAGCGTCGAGCTTGCTGGCCCCTCTACCTCGCTCAGCCTGAACGTCCCAGCTTCGTCAGCCATCGCTCCAGCCTCCTGTTCGGTCTGAACACGAGGGTACGCCGCGACAGGGGCCTCAGGGCTGCGGTATCAGGCCCGCGAGCAGGAGCAACGCGAGACCAAGGCCGACCATGTGCTCCGATTGGCTCCGTCCGAGGACGGCCGTCAGCTCGGCTGCGAGCCTGCTCATGCCTCGGTGTGGACCAGGGAACGGATCTCCAGCGACACCATCCTTCTGTTTCACCGACTCGAGCCGCTGTCAGATGCGAAACGCGGACAGCGATGCGGCGGCGGACACGTAGTTCTCGACGCGCGGTTGCTCAAGCGCCGAGCGCACGACTTTCCTCAAGCTCGAGACAAGTGCCTGTGCCTGGCGGGGACCGGAGAAGATTGCCCCCTGCACGTGGACTGCCGGGTTCGCCACCGTGAGTCCCTGCACCAGCGTGCCGGTGAAGTCCACCCGCACGGTAGAAGTCATCCCAGTGGCTGCTGAAACTGCCACGCCGTCGGTGCTCACCTGAGCAACCAACAGGTCCTCGTCGAGTGGAGGTGCGGACGTCCATGACCAGTTCCCCATGGCCGGGACCGCTGGAGTCGGCGTGGATCTCACCATGCGGTCCACGACCTCGTGAAGACCGTCTGCAAAAGCTGCTGCATCGTCGAGCTTGAGCACCGCGACCTCTTGTCGCCTTGGCGCGTGATCATCCACCTTCACCTGCTGGACGCCGACACCGCTCATGACGATCCGTGCGAAAGCCGTCTTCTCGCCGCCAATATCCGCTTCGCCACCCTGGACCATGACAGCTTTGACGATGATGTCGTCGCGCGAGCGCTCCAGGTCCTGGTCGTCGGAATGATCAAGTTCGCGCTTCAACGCCCACCTCGTTTCCCTCGCAAGCCGACCGGGGGTCGTGCACCTTCTATCAATATCGGCGCGGGACATTCGGCCCTTGAACGCTTGCTTGAGATACTGAGCAACGTGTGTGGCGGCAGGTCGGACCCGACCGGTGCCTCTCGCCCCGTTGTGATGGGTCATGATCGGCTTGTGACTGACTTCCGCGTCGTTTACCTGGACTCGATCGACGAGCGGCTCCCGGAGGATCTCTAACGGGATGACGGGGTGCACGGCCCCTTGGCTTCCCTCGCAAGGCGACCGGGGGTCGTGCACCGCTCATGGCGGAGCCTTCTGCGCTGCGGCGAAACCCTCTGCATAATCGCCTGGTGCGCCGAGCACTCAACCGACGCCCCGCAGGCCACACGTCCACGTGGACGCCCACTCCGGCAGCTCGCCGAGTTGCAGGGATGCTCGGGCCGACTACCACCCGATGGTAGTCAGTAGCCCACCCAGGGAGAACAATGGAAAGGGCTTGTATCGCTCCCGATAGATGGACGCGTGTAGAGCGGTCACACTTTACGGAACCGCGGAATGTCCTCGCTCGAACCCTCGGCCAAGAACTGGATCTGGACAGCCTCGTTCGCGCCGTGTCCCATCTCGGTGACGTCGTGGACGATCCGGCGGGCTCGCCAGGAGTAGTCCGACAGGTTCGTCCAGGAGTTGTCCTGGAACTTGTGGTCGGCGTAGTGCTCGTCGTTGGGCGAGATCACGGTGGTGCTGCCCCAAAGCTCGATCACGAGCTCGGGGCCGTCCACGAAGGCCTGGACGCTGGTGATGACATCGGAGTCGTCGCTCACCACCCACCCCTCGCCGTTCGGAGGAAACTTCACGTGGGCTGGAAGGTCTGTCATTGCTGGGACAGTAGCTCGCGGACCCGGAGGTCAGCGACCGGGAGGCCTGTCTAGGCGGGGGCCGCGATGGAACACTGTCGGTAGACTCGTGACCGCCCGTTCCGAGCTGCGAGTAGATCGAGCACAAACAACCACGGGCGTGGAGCACTACTGGCTCGGGACATGAGCCGTACGACCGGCGGCACCACCGTGTTCGTCGGCACGGGACCTTTCGCCGATGCCGGAAGCATCTCCTCCAACGGAGTGGCAAAGCTCTCCAAGGGGAGCCTCGACTTGAACCAGAACATAAGGGTCAAGCGGACGATCAACCCGACCACCCGTTTCGTCAGTCTGATCGTCGGCGGAACAATCAGCCTGGGCCTGGGTACTGGTGATCAAGAGGGCATCTCCGGGACGCTCCCGGTCCGTGGGCAATCGTGGCCGTCATTGTCTTCGACCCGAAGGTGCAGATCCATCTGGCCGACCAGCCCTCCGCCTCCACTCTGCACCGAATCGCTAGTGAAACCACGAGCTTCTCTTTAGGTTCGAACATCGTTGGGTAGTCGGTCATCACAGTCCTACGAATCTCAGGCGCGCGTCAGCAGGCGACCGAGCAACTCGCCCAGTGAAGCCGGATCGCGTCAACTTACGCGTCTCGATCTCTGGAAGGGATTGGTGATCTGGCGGTATCGAGTCGTCATCGCCACACAGGGCAGTCGCTCGGATGCCAGCGACACCGCGGCCCGATCCTGGTCCGACAAGGATGACGGCGAGGATGACGAGGACGAAGGCCGCGATGGGATGACGAAGGTTCGGATAGGTCCTTACCGTTGAAGGCGTGACTACCAGGCTGGCCGGCTGTCTGCCGGTTCTTGGCGGTCAGGCCCCGGACGCGCTGCTGACGCTGTGGCGCGGGGTGTTCCAAGACGCTTGTCGTGCCAGTACTCCTTCTCCCCGGTCGGAGTGGGGTCATCGTTCATCGCACTCGCCTTCCAGGCAGGTTGGCGGGGCCAGAATCAAACTCCACTACCTCATCAGGTGTTGAGCCAACTGAAGAACGCTGCCACCGAGCACCCCCGGGCCTGCATGCAACAGAGGGCCACCTAAAGAGCGGAGAGCGCCGCCGACCACCTTCCGCTTGGGACTTGGCGATTTGATCTGCGCGTTGATGGTTGCGATCTCGGTGTCGAATACGGCGCGATCCTTGTCATGGACGGTTACCTCGTTCAGTTCACAGGCTCGGCGAATCTCAGTCAGGAGTGCCTCGACCTGGCGAATCTCCACCACTGACAGAAATGGGATCTCGCGCCCTTCATCCTCAAGCGCGTCGACCCCGGCAGAACTTATGCCGATCTGTCCGCCAACAGCACGCCACTCCGCCAGATGATGAGCAACGAGCCACTGGGCCACATTGGCCTGCTCGTTAACGCTTTCGATGCCGACTGATTCGGCTACGACACGGAAGTCCAGCATTGATGTGCTCGGAGACTCCGCCGTTGCGTCGTACAGTGCATACAGGAACTTACGCCATAGCTGGTCCCGATCTGCAACGGTAGACACTGGGTCCTCCCTCGAAAGACCAATCTCCCACTCACGTCACGCGGGCCGGAACTGATGGCCCGCGCAACTTTGGTCCGCTCCCTAGCAACTGTCGCTCCGCCAGCACCAGGCGCGCAATCTCACCAGCTCTCGCGAAACCCGAACCGTTAGCGCTGTCAGCCTGAGTATCGACCTCTGCCTAGCCGCGCTTGAGGGTGACGGATCAAACCTTGGTCAATCACCTGATCGCCACGGCTGAATCTGTGACTCTGGCTCTCCGGACTGGCTATGTTCGGACGCTACACCTGCGCCTACGGGCGAAATGGGGAAAGTTAGACGCTATTGCTCGGATTGTCGGGCAACGGCAGCAGAGCGAGTCCCCAAGTTGCTGACGCCCGAGCTAGACGCGGGCTTTCGTCGGCGACCATCGCGTACCACTGACCGAGAGCTTGTTCCGCCTCCGCAACACAACTTGCCACGTCATCCGCGTCCGTGACAATTAACGCGTACCTGTCCGGGAGCTTGTCCCAGTCTTCGAATACGTCGAGCAGCCAGCCAGTCGCCGGTTCGCCATCCTCCATGACGACGCGGGCGAGAAGAGCGAATCTCGCGTTTTCGTTGCGCGCGATCTCTGTCACGGGAACGAGACTACTTCTGGCCCCACCGCCGCGCTTGTGCCTCTTGGCTGGTTCCGGACTCTCCCCGTCTTCTGACTCCGGTTCATCCGGGTCTGGATCAGGAGGAATCGGTTCACAGTGCTGGTGGGTCAAGTCGTCCGTGGACAACGAGGGGAAGAGGCTTGTTCCTGCCAAGGTCGCTCTGCCAGGAACGGTTCGGGAGCAGGATCATGAGGGAACTCCGAGCCGAGTTGGCTCGTTCAATGCAAGACTGACCCTGTGCGCACGATTCTCAACCTGATATGGCTCGTTCTGTCGGGCTTCTGGCTTGCCCTGGCGTACGCGTTCGCCGGAGTGATCATGTGCGTCCTCATCATCACGATCCCTTTTGGCGTTGCCTCGTTCCGCCTCGCCTCCTACGTCTTGTGGCCGTTCGGCAGGACGGTGATCCGGCGACCGGGCGCTGGTGCCGCGTCCACCGTCGGGAACGTGCTCTGGTTCCTGCTCGCCGGAGCATGGATTGCAATCGCGCACGTGTTCCTTGGGTTGCTCCTTTGCCTGACCATCGTCGGGATCCCGCTCGGGTTGGGGAACTTCAAGCTGGCTGGCGTAGCCATCGCGCCGCTTGGCAAAGAGATCGTGTCCACAAGCGACCCTCGCGCCGCGCTCGGGGCTGTCTCGTTTTGATTGCGCTGCTGGCCTTCTCCTGACGTACCACGACCGTGGCACGATCCTCGCTCACATCCTCAGCGAGCACGGAAACGAAGTCGATCCAGAGGAGGTCGGGCCGGCCCGTTCAGGATTTGGAGACCGCTCGGCGATTGAATGGCACGTACGCACGCTGCACCCGGGGCGATCATGAACTGAGCCCTTTGCCGTACTCCGAGACGACAGCTTCACCTACAGCACGACTCGGCCGGCTGTGTCGACCACATACCCGGTCAACGGTGGAACCTACGACGCCAGCGCCAGCTCGTGGACAGGGGCCGCAGCCGGCACCATGCACCATCTATCAATATCGGCTCGGGTCGGTCGGCCGTTGACCGGTCTCTTGAAATGGTGAGCAGCGCCTGCGAGGCGTGAACTGCGGCTCCTGCCAGTGTTGCTGCCTGCAGTCTTGGACCGGCTAGCTTCCTCCGCCTGTCTTCGGATGCCAAGGTCGGGCCACTGTCGTGCGCGCGGTGCCGTTCAGTTGTGCGTCGAATACGGTCGCGTGCGCGGAGGTGTTCTCGGCAACGACGCGCCCGCTGGCGAGCACGTACCGAGGCGGGGCGTGCCGGGCAACGGCTTCGCGCACCGTCGAGCCGTCCAACACGACCAGGTCGGCGCGGTGCCCGGGTTCGAGTCCGTGTCCGTGGATGCCCATGACGCGGGCCGCAGTGGTGGTGACAGCGTCCAGCAGCAAGTCGAGCCGCGGACTGACGGTGGCGCCGAGCAGGTGTGCCGCGAGGAACACGACTTCCAGCATGTTCTGTCGCCCGAACGGATAGTAGGCGTCCTCGCAGTCGTCCTGGCCGAGCGCGACAAGAAGGCCCTGGGCCAAAAGGTCGAACATGGGCAGGTGCAGCGGGCCGGTGTGCGGGTCGCTGACGAAGCCGAGCCCAGCCTGGCGGGCCAGGCGGGCGAGGCGCAGCAGGGACGGCTCCCGATACTGGCTCAGTGCCCGAGCGTGATTCGCGATACCACGTCCGTGCAGGCCGCATCTGAGCATCTCTGTGGCGAGCATCTCGGTTGTGCGCAGGGCCGGATCACCGGCGTCGTCGACGAGCATTGCCACCCCGCGACCGGTCGACGCGGCGAGTTCGCACATGCGGCGCACATGCTCATGTGCGTCGGCATCGGTGTACTCGATCCACGGAATGCCGCCCACGACGTCGGCACCGAGCTCGACCGCCTCGCGCACGAGCTCCTCGGCGCCAGGGTCGCGCAACAACCCGTCCTGCGGGAACGCGACGACCTGCAGGTCGATCACGCCGCGGAACTCCTCGCGCAGCCGCAGTAGTGGCGACACGCCGCGCAGCTCGGCGCGCGTATCCACATCGGCGAAGGCGAGTACGTGCCGGACCCCGTGGCGCAGCCCGGACAGCAGGCACCGCCGCGCGTTCGCCTCGACCGCCGCTTCGTCGTAGCTGTCCTTGACCATCGAGGCGAGCTCGATCGACGCCATCGCCCCGCCCATCTGCCCGCCGGTGTAGGCGGTCACGGCCGCATCACCGAGCAGGTCGAGCGTGTACACCTTGTCCAGGTGCATGTGCGCGTTGACGAACGACGGGATCACCAGCGCTCCATCAGCCTCGACGACGGTGACGGCGCGCAGCGGCTCGTAGGCGACCGCGGCGATCATGCCGTCTCGCACGCCGATCCAGCGCGGACCGTCGACGCCGCGTACCGCCGCCGCCGCGACGACGAGATCGAACGGCTCAGTCGATGAGGTCATCGGGCTTGCCACCGTGGTCGAGCGGCGTCTCATCGTCGCCGAGCAGTGCGTCCGCCCGTCGGTTCAGCGCCAGATTGCGATCGGCGACATGATCGAGCAGCTGTGGCATCGACGAGCTGGACGTGAGTAAGGCCAGCGCGGTGGTCGGGTCCAGCCGCGCGGAGCATGCGTCTGACGACAGGCACTCGCCGGAGTGCGGGGCGTGTTCTGTTGGCGGAGCATGCCCTCTGTAGACCAACTTCCAGCCAAATGCTGACATTTGCGCCGCCTTTCTCCGACCAGCAACGACCGCCCAGGGGCACGGCCGGTGTGACCGCGCTAATCGCACGGTAGGGCCACGCCGTTGAGCGGGCACTGAGCAAACCAAGCCAAAGCAGTGTGGCACGGTCGTTGCGTGCCTGTCCTTTGCGCGCCCGGCAGGCTATGCGGCCAGTTGCGATCCGCGCACATTCACGACGCGCAGCGCCGGGGTGATGCCCGGCACGGGGTCCTGCTGGGGACCGGCGCCGTCTTGATACTGATCGCTGCCAGCACAGTCCTCGGCAACCGCCCAGGCCGACGACGCCGCCGTCCACGGCGAGCCAGCACGGCTATGCAGTGGGCCTGCGGTGACGAGCCAAGCTGGACCCAGCGAAACGATGTTCTCGTCCGCCTGGACTCCATCGACGAGCGTCTCTTGGAATATCTCGACTAGGACGACGAGGGGCACGGCCCCTGGATCACCCTCGCTAGGCGACCGGGGATCGTGCACCACTATCAATGTCGGCGGGGCATTCGGCCCCTGAACACTCACTTGAAATGGCGAACCGTGCGTGTGTGGCGGCAGGTACGGCCCCGACCGGTGCGTCGACGCCGCAGACCGGTGGCTTTCCGAGTGCCTGAGGCTCAGGACTTTCCAGAGCCGAGCTGCTTGGAGTTCCTCTCGGCCCGTCGTGATGGGCCATGATGAACCCGTGAGCGACTTTCTCGTCACATATCTGGACGCGATCGACGAGCGGCTCTTGGACTACCTGGATGAGGACGACGAGCTGAAGCTCGACGCCGTCCAGCGCCTCAGGTTCTACACGAGCGCTTTGCTTGACGGGTCGATCCACCCGATGCACGTCATGGAGGACTGGTTCGACTGGTATGCGCTCGTCCCCGCCTTCGTTGCGACTTATGGCTCCGACGAGCTACGGGAGCTGGAAACCGGAGCGGAGTTTCTTGGGGCGATCGACGAAGGCGAGGAAGTGATCCTCACCAAAGCCGACCTTGCTTACCTCAAGGAGCTGGAGGCATGGATCGACATGTACCCCGAGATGCGGACCGCAGAGGAGTAGCCGAACTCAGCTCGCCGGGAACGCCAGCGTGCCTGTTCGTCCATCAACGGTGTGCAGCTGGCTGACGATCCAGTACCAGGCGAGGATCCGGGAGCTCACCTGGAGACTGCTTCACGACGAGTTGGTCAGCCGACGACTTCTGAAACCGACTGCCCGCGAAGTACCAGAGCTCAGCGTGAAGTAACGTCCGCCGATATGGCCGCACAGGACCTCCCGCAGAAGCCCGCCATCAGACGTTTCCGGGCCCTCCTTGACTCTCTCGATCAACCTCACGACCCGGAGTACCACTGGCTCCGGAACGAGCGGCGTCATACCGGTCATCCACCGCTACACGCCTCTCCAGGACCGGATGCCTCGCAGCATCTTCCGCTATCCGCCGCTCAAGCTCCCAGTCCCGAGCACCATAGGAGAGTCACGGACCACTGGCGCGACGAGACCTGATGTCCGGAAAGTCCATCTCCTGCGCTGAGCACCGCTTGTACAGGAACGCCTGCGGCACGTAAGACCCCATGCTGCCAAAAGACGTAAGCCTCATGAAGGCCGACCGGGCATACCGCAAGGCGCTGGAAGCGTGGCTCGACATGTACCCGGAGATGCGGACCACCAGCGAGGAATAGCCGGACTCAGCCTTCCGGAAACGCCCGGTCGAAGGCGGCGAGAAGATCGGCGTCTACAAGATGCAGGTAGCGCGAAGTCGTCGCGATGTTGGAATGGCCCATCAACCTTTGGACCACGTGGATGCCGTCGCCCCGCCGCACGAGGCTCGTGGCATAGGTGTGGCGATTGCCCATCTGGACCATGGTTTCGCTCCACATCTCGACGGCAGGGGCCTTCCGCTCGTCCTCGATCATCTCCAAGTAGACCAGTGGGATGCGGAGGAAGAATCGTCGGCGGGAGATTGGTGGCAACGAATTCGCCGCCCGGCCAGTCGTCGACCTGAGACCGTCACGGGAATAGCATGCGAGACCATTGCAGTTGATAGTGACAATTAGGGGGACTGCGCCGATGGACTTGCATGACGAGTTCGAGGTTCGCCTGCCCGTCGCCGAGGCATGGACGGTACTGACAGACATCGAAAAGATCACGCCCTTCTTGCCCGGAATCTGGCTTCAAGAGGTGGAGGGCGAAAAGTACCTGGGCGTCGTAAAGGTCAAAGTCGGGCCGGTCACGGTGTGGTACGAGGGCATCGCCCGCTATCTGTTGCTAGATGCCGACGCGCACAAGGCAGTCCTCAAGGCAGAAGGTGGCGAAATCCATGGGCAAGGAAAAGGCACCGCCGTGGTCACAGCGACCCTGTCCCCTTCAGCAAGAGGCACCAGGGTCCAAGTCGTCACAGTTCTCTCCGTCGGCGGCAGGCTCGCCCAGTTCGCCAAGGGTGTGATAGCCGCCGTGTCGCGCAATCTCATCGCCGAGTTCGCCGAAAACCTGGAGTTGACCGTGCCGGCCGCGCCCAATGCCAACACCGCAGAGCCGGTCGTCGGGACCGAGACCGCCGAGGGTGCCGACAAAGTCCCGGCCGAGGCATCGCCGAGAAGGTAACCGAAGTGTTCATTAGCGGACGTGGGCACAACGTTCGACCAGGCCCGCGTTCTGTCATAGCGCTGCGGCCCTGCAACGCCGATTGGCGGCGACAAGAGCGTGCGTCGAACCGACAGACGCCGACGGCCGAGCCGAACCGGCCCCCCACAATCTCGCTCCGTCCCAACCCGACCGCCGACACCTGAAGGGACCCCCACCCGACCCAAGGCGTCCGCTAGGTCAAGCGGCGAACCAAGCGAGCCGAACCCGTCGACTGAATCCAACACCAACAGCACTTGCGGCAAGGCAACCTGCTTGAAGCCGGTTCCTCCGGGTAGCGTCGGTGACAGTGACTGTCTGGGATGAACTGAAGGTCGTCCTGCTAGAGCTGGAAGACGCGGGAGCGCTCGTCCAATACCCCGATCCGCGCGTCGATGACAACGGCAGCCGCCGTTCGAGATTCATTTCCAGCCCTGGGCCACGGACGTGGCTGAGTCACTGCACCGTCGGTTCGGTGACGCCGTGGAGCTTGTTGTCGGTTCCCTCCGTTACCCAGAGCGCCGGCCGTGGAGGCAGCACGCGGGTACGCCAGAAGACATCCCGCAGATGGACCAGATGGAGATGACCGTGGAGCTGGAAGCGCCCATCGCCGTCGCGACCGGTCGCACCGCACGGGGGGCCTTGCGCGTCCACAACACGGGTACTGAACCCATCGTCATCGCGACCAACGGACAGGTAACCGCCCAGGTGGTCGACCCTATAACTCGGGCAGTCGTGGGCCGTTTTGCCGGTGCGCAAATCCTTCCCGGTATCTACTTCCGAGCCGCTCCGGGCGACAGCGTGGTCGTGCCCGTTCTCGTAGGGACCGCCAGCATTTCCCCTGACCTCGGTTATGCCGTCCCTGCCGGGGAATGGGCGATACAGATGGTCCTCGAACTTGAAGATGAGAACGCTGCGGGGTGGCGGCGCGGCACGGACAGACCAGGACGCCGACGGTTTCGTACACCGCCGCTACCCATCACGGTGACCGAATGAACCCCCCCTGCAGCTCCCAACAACCCGTCATCGCGATGTCAGCCTCGCTCGCGGTTCCACCAATCCCGGATGACCGCCTCGGTCTGGGCCGCTGCCTCGGGGCTTGGTCCGGCGGCGTTGGCCTTTGCAACCAGGTCTCGAACGCCGTCCAAGATGCCGAAGACCTCCGCTTGCCCGGTTCCCGTTGGCATCGAGACAACGATCTGCGGCCGGCCGGGAACGTCCTGAACCTCGGCGCGTGGGCCTTGTTCACGGGCGAACTTCATGAACCAGGTCCGCCACTGTTTACTCACTTCACCCACCAGCGGAATCGTGACAATCAGGTGGCCTTCGCTCTGGACAACTTCGATCTCCGCAGCAGTATCAATGTCAGCCATGTTCTCATCCTGCCCGTCTCGTCCTGAGGCCAGGGCCTCGTTCTCCTTCTACGGTACGGCCTTGACCATCAGCGTGTTGGTCGGTTCTCAAGAGATGACGGACCCCTGTCGATACTTGGTGCACGACCCCCTGATGCCTTGCGAGGGAAGCCGGGAGCCGTGCACCGTCCGAGAAGTATGCGCTCACGGGGTGCCCTGCGCTAGGGGTGACCGAGACGAGGGTCACCGCCCGAGCCGTTGCAACGCGTAAGCGTGGACCTTTACCTCCTATGCGCTCCAGGGCCACCAGTGCCACAATCGCGGACGTGATCATCGAGTTCATGGACAACGACAACGGCTACACCGCCTGGCTAGCTGATCATCCAGACGGGTACGTCTTGAACTGCGAGCGGCCACCGCGGCCGTCGTACCTGACCTTGCACCGCGCGACGTGCTGGACCATCAACAGGACATCGGGTACCAACTGGACTGTGAACTATCAGAAGGTCTGCGCCGACACGTTCGAGGAAATCGACACCTGGGCGAGCCAGATCGGACCGCCGTGGGGCTGTGGCTTCTGCGCACCTGGCTGACTGGTCGTTCCTCTACGAATCGGCACGGGCACGAAGACGAGCGTGCTGGTCATCCACGCGACGGCCAAGTGCCCATCATCGTTGGCTCGTAACCGGAGAACCTCTTTATATATAGAGGGTTTCCGGTTACGACGGCTCACCCAACGGCCAGCCTCGCGGTGAACAGGCCTACGCTGACTACCCTGTTCGTAGTCATTGTCGCCGTCCTCGTTCACCGTGCCCCGCCTACGAGCCAGAGATTTCAGCCTTCGGAAAGTCCAGTCTGAGCGCACCCACCACGCGAGCCTGTTGATGCGCGACCAACGTGGCGGGCCGTCAAGATCACGGCCACAGTGACTATCGCCACAGCACCGAGCCTGCGGGCCGTGGTCATCACGCCGGACGTAACGAGTACAGGATGGTCCTGGCGACCTTACCGTTCCCGGTCAACCCCATGGAGACGAAGACGGGCTTGTCGCGCCCCGGCACGTTTACCCTGAGGACGAGGATGGAGTAGGCAGGCGAAGTGGCAGGGCATGCGGTCAAGCCGTGTAGGTCAAGGCAGTGAGGCGAGAGGGAGAGCGTCACAGTCGGCTCGGTGCGTAACCCCGAATCGACCTGGACCCCGTTTTCTGGTTGCTGGGGAGTCGGTGGAATGTAGGGACAGGGCGGAAAGAGCAAGGGCCGCGCATCGCTGCTCAGAGTCACCGTCGTGCCGAGAAACGCCACGCCCTGTTCCCGACAGATGGCGCCTAGGCCGGGAGTTACCTGGGTCCGACTGATGGGCCAGTTTGCTGGAACCGAGAAATGCAGCCCGGCGAAGCTCACCGACTGCCAAGACGACGGGACTAGCGGTGCGGGGCCTGAAGCCAGCACAACCGCTCGCGGCGAGACCGCCAGCGTGTCGATCACCCGGGTACCCGACCCATTACTTGCCCAGACCTCAACGTGCAGTGACGGCACGAAGAAGGAGATGGACGTGGCAACCTCCGGTCCAAGGAGAACGGAGATGCCATTGAGCCGGACTGGTTGCTCCTGCCCGTAGGGAGCAGGGATCGTACCGAGCGGGGTGATCCGAACCGTAGGGGGAGTCGGGGTCGCGGGACAGTCCATGTCTTGCTTGACGACGCCAAGCTGGACGATGGGCGGCCACGTCCCTCCGCACCACGCGTGTGTCATGACGACCCATGTCGGCGGCACGGACACCTGGGCATCGCCGTACGCGACCGGCACCCACCCAGCCGGTGCGGCCGAAAGGTCAATGGCAGGGTGCGGCATGGTCATGATTGGGAACGTGACCAGCTCCCAGACGGACGTGCCCATGACCGCAGACGCGGCGAGGATCAGTGTCAGGACGACCAGCACGAGGGCGCGCAATCTCACGGTGGTCATGCTCCCACGAAGCCCTGACGGATGGTTCCGCGTACCGTACCCGTCACGCGGTCAGCCCCAGGAGAGACTGAGAACCTGTACTTGGCACCTTCGCGGACCGTCCCGGAGGCGATGGGCCTCGATCCTGAGTAGAGGCTTACCTTCACATGGAGAACCTCTCCAGCCAGGGGAATCCTTACTTCGCAGACCGGGGCGACACCGGTCACGATGCCGGTCGGTCTGACAGTGCTAGTCGTACACGCGGCGAGGGTGAGCGCGATCGCCGCCATCGCGACGGCGCGGAGTCTCACTATCGCCACGCTCCCATGAAGGAGGACGACGGTGATTTCGCGTACGGGAACTAGGCCGCCACTTGCGGCAGCTCGGGGCTTGGCGGTGGTAGTCCACCCGCCCCTAGACAGCACCGCATAGTCGCGAGCACACTGGCTCTCGTGGCCATCTCCCGGCCAAGTCCGCGAGTCTCCGAAGCCTGGTTCAGCGATCACCGCTCGCCGGCCCGGCGACTCCACATCTCCTGGCACGGGGCCGAGCGCATCATCGTACTGAGCATCTGGCACGAGAATCGGTGCACTGCGAGCTTCCGCCTGCCGGTGCAGGACGCGGGAAGGATGATCGCCGCTGTTGCGGACGCGATGAGCCGGGCGATCAGCGTGCCGAGCAGGGAGATCGAGCAGATCCAACTGCCGCGTTGGCGGTCGACACTCCAGCACGTTCAGAGGTTGCTCCGGCATCGAGTCGGGACGGAGCGCGAGCGGCCACCAGGCACCGGGGTCCGGGGCATGCCGATAGTGGACGAGTCGGACTCGATCTCCCAAGCAAACTGAGCCGAGGTGACCCTCGGCCAACAATGAGTGCGGCAACACTGGTCGTTCGCCCCGAATCGACCGTCGCAACCACAGGCCGCTCGCCGGGACCTTAGGAAGCCGGAACGGGCATCGCGATCGACCGGCGTAGAACTTCGGCTTCCTCCAGGGACAAATTGACCACGGGTCAACCGTGGCGAGCAGCTCTACGCCAGGCTTGTGCCCGTGCGGCATAGGAACGGTTGACAGCCCAGCCGAGGCCACACGGCCGGCCTTGTTCTCATCTACGAATACGAGCTTGGTGCGTGATCCATCGATGAGTAAGGTGAAGCCGTGCGACGTTTCCTAGCGATAATCCTGCTCGTCGTCGGAGTCGCCGCGGTCGTGGCTGGTGTGCTGTACCTCACGCAGCCGGCGAACTCGCTGCCGACGTTCTTCCCCGGGTACGCGGCTCACGTGGTCGGCAAGCACATGAAGCGTGGTTACGCGGGCGTCGCGCTCGGCGCCGTGCTCGTCATCGTCGCGTTCGTGGTGGCATTGACAGGTCCGCGGCGGCGAAGCGTGTCCTAAGACAGGCGACGGTACGGCGCTCTACGGCCGGACCGGTGTGATGCTCGGGAGCCTGTTCGCTTGGCCGAGCTTTCCAGCGCGTATCGGGTACGACAACCACGAGCGTCTTCTGGAGGATCTCGACCAGGTACGGTCCTGACCGGTGCATCGAGACCACAGTCCGTGGGTCCCGATCGATCGATCGGCATCCGCGCACCGTTCAGTGGTCGTTGCTGCCGATCCTCACCGATTGAGGCGTTCTGGCCTGCGCCCGAGACGTTCAGCCGTCGAAGGCCAACCGATCCTCGAGCGGCACCCTTCACGTCAGTGCCGGTTCAGAACGAGGAGGAACTCTGCAACACCGTGGTTGGCGAGCGACCCGAGAAAGCCGAAGCCTCCTGGCTCCTTGATGGCCCAGTCAGAAAATGCGATGGGGATCGTTCCCACGACCTGGAGGGCTGCGCCGTTTCGGCGCGCCGTGACCGCGACCGTCACCTCACGTGAGACCCCGTGCATCGCAAGCCGGCCGGTGGCCGTCTCCGTAATGGTTGCGCCAGAGGCGAACGTAGAGATCAGCATCACCGGCCGGGAGAGACTGAACGTCGCGTTCGGATACTTCCTGGTGTCGAAGCTCGTCGCAAGCTGTGGTTCTGTCTTGCCTCCGACCTTGATGGTGGTGAGGTCGATGTGGAGGGTCGCCGAGATGACTCGATTGTCGGAGACGGAGATAGTGCCGGTGACATCACTCGTCCTTCCGACGACATCATTACCGAGCCCGATGAATGTCTCCTGGAGGCGAAATCCCGCCACCGATCCGGCCGTGACGTCCCACGTGCCGCCGAGGACGCCGACGGGAGCGCTCGCGCCAGTCGTCGGGAGCACTAACGGCGATGGGGTCGGTTGGAGCTTCAGGTACGCCGCGACGGCCCCGATGACAGGACGACGCCCAGGACAATCCGTCGTCGCCAGGGATGCTTGCGAGGTGACCTGGTCTCGTCGTTGCGTGTCGGGGTCTGCCGTCCTGTCAGTCCGGGCATTTGACGGCATTCTTGGTTGACGTTGGTCCTTGAGCGTTCACAGGACTAGTATGTCAGATATCAAACTTGAGACATAGAGTCTAAAGATCCAAAGGTGGAAGACAATGGTCGACTACTCGCAATCACGGCCCACGGGACTCGCACGGCGGCGGCGGCGGCTATCGGACCGGGAGACCGAGGAGCGGATGCTCCAGGCGGCCGTAGCCATGGTGAACCGCAGTGGTCTGACTGTGAGCCTCGACCACATCAGCTTCGAAGACATCATCCGCGATGCGAACGTCTCGCGAAGTGCCGTCTACCGCCGATGGCCGTACAAGGACTTGTTCTTCAGCGACTTCGTCATAGAGCTGGCCGAGCACGCCACACCGACGATCATCAACGACGAAGAAGAACTGATGAAGCGGGTCGTCGCGGAGCATGAGGATTGGCTCGAGACACCTGAGCTCCGCCACAACCTCGTCGTCGAGCTACTCCGCCAACTGGCGCTCCTCGACTTCGAGACCATGTACGAGTCCGCGGGATGGCGGACCTACGTCGCCCTGCACGCGACCTTCATGAGCCTCGCCGATGGCGAGATCCGCGACCAGGTCCAAGCGTCTCTTGCCCACTCCGAGCAAGTTCGCACCATCCGAGTCGCGAAGGCCTGGGAGCAGCTGGCGGGACTGTTCGGTTACCGGCTGCGGCCCGAGCTCGGGGCCACCTTCGAGACGATGGCAACGCTGCTCAGTGCCACCCTGCACGGGCTCGTGATCATGGCCTTGTCGACGCTCGATATTGCCACCCGGCGGATCGAGGCAAACCCGTTCGGAGCGGCACGCAAGGACGAGTGGTCGCTTCCGGCCATTGGTCTCGCCGCCATCACGTCGGCATTCCTCGAGCCCGACCCCGCGATCGAGTGGAACGACGCGAAGCTTGCGAGTGTCCGCCAGGCACTGAGTAGCTGGGCCCTTCCGAACGCGTAATCGTGCCCCTCGGTCCAGAGAGCGCAGATCTCCTCCCGGCTGGTTTGGCTCGAGAGCTGTCCCATCCCCGACGTGCTCCACTGCACGTTGCCCGGCCACAAGGGCCTCCTGCAGCGCAGCCTTGAGCGGCACACCTATCGCGAGGTTCCGATGGCAGCTTCGACATGACGTCCTCCGGGTGCTCCTGTGTCGCCACAAAGAGTGGTCAGACATACACAACGAGTGAGCATTTCGCTGCAATGAGCGCGCACGTTTTCGTCACAATCCCCCGTCGTGGGAGACGCGTGTCGCGGCTACGCAGTAGCCGTCCGATGCACAGCGCGTAACCGAGTCACCGGCACCACGTCCATGCGGTCACACACAAGGGCGGTCTGCGACCGACGGCGATCTTCGCGGTCAGCCATGCAGAAACACCTTGATTATCAGCACGTTTGGGACTTCGACCCTCGGGCGCTTTCGTATTTGGGACCGTGCGTAGGGAATGCGGCCCGGCCTGGCGGGCTGGGACGTGGGTCTCTCCTGCCTTTGTGGATCGGACCCGCGGAACTGAAGCTCGTTCGGAGCATTCCTTCAACTTTTGCACGGGTATAGACCTGTTGTCTCATGGGGAGTGCGAGATTTTCGCTTGACGCTAACGGCTTGCTCATATATGATTCCGAATTGCGAGGGAAGCGTCGATTTCCAGTTCTTATGTGGTCGCTTGGGCTGGTTGGAGCTAACAGCGAAACCGTCCTCGTTCGATAGCAAAAGTAACTGAGAACCCACGAGCGAGGAGTGGGAATCGATGAATTGTCTCCGGTTTCAATACGAGGCCGATTCTTTTGAAACCTCATCGGCGGTCGTCCACGGCAGAAGTTCTCGGGTCGGTGTCAGCGATGCCCCCGCGAGCATTGAGCTTTGTCGTGTGAGCAAGGGTCACCCTGTCGCACCCATCACGAAATGCAACCCAGCGTCAGCCCGCGCTCGTGCTGACCGCAACGAACCTCTGCAGCGTACCGATGACCGTCACCTCGGCACTGTGTCGGTGCCCAGGAATCCGGTGAAGTCACCACCAACAGCTTCAGCCACAGCACATTCATTGAACCAAAGGGGATAAACGAAATGTCAACTGAACAAGGGAGACTCCGTCGGAGCCGCTTCCAAGGCGTGGACGAACGAGAGGAAGGCTTCACCCTGATCGAGCTTCTAGTGGTCCTGCTCATCATCGGCATCCTGCTCGCGGTCGCGATCCCGACGTTCCTGACGTCGAGCAAGGCCGCCAACGAGACCTCGGCGCAGGCCAATCTGCAAGTCGCCCTCACGGGTGCTGACGCGTACTGGACGCAAGCCGAGCAGACCTACTCGGGAATCGACGTGGCCGGGAGCACGACCGTGTCGAACATATCTGAGATCGACACGAACGTAAACTATGTCAGCGGGACCAACTCGACGGGCCTGAACGTGGTGTCGCTCTGGACCGACGGGTCCACCTCGATCGTCCTGGCGGCGTACGCGCCGGGCACCAGGGACTGCTGGTTCATCATCGACCTGAAGGCCGCAAGCTCGACTGTCTGGGGTGGTCTCGGCTCCGGCACGTACTACGCGGTCGACCCAGGGATACCGGCCAGTGAGTGCGCGGCAGCAGGTATCGCCCCGAGCGGCGCCTCGACACCGCAGACAGGTGGCTTCCCTAGCGCCTGAGGCTTAGGCGGTACATAGGGCCGATCCGCTCGGATCACCTTTCCTCCCGCAGTGACCGGCCAAGATGGACCAGCGGGCGACTTCCTCCTCGTCTACCTGGACTCCATCGACAAGCGTCTCCTGGAGTACTTCGACCAGGACGACGAGGTGCACGGCCCCCCGGCTTCCCTCGCAAGGCGACCGGGGGTCGTGCACCATCTATCAATATCGACTCGAGCTGGTCGGCCCTTGAACGCTTGCGTGAAATGGTGAG